>ERZ808246.148-NODE-148-length-58589-cov-18.155431_pt1 | contig 58589 bp, 36 predicted proteins | sample MGYA00521083_ERZ808246 | MGnify/ENA primary metagenome ERZ808246 (study PRJEB31516, sample SAMN03275577) | gut metagenome | biome: mammalia-associated habitat; material: feces | host: Papio cynocephalus | place: Kenya | collected 2012-07-07 ... | reverse complement strand
AACTAAAATCAGGTATAATAAACAAAACCGAGTCAACCTAAATCAGGAAAACACAGAGCGTCTGTGTTCTGCCACTCCAGGTGCGAATATTTCCGCATACCTGCGAGTATAAAGCCACGTTGCAGCGCCGTCTGCGGCCACCGTCCTCGCCCAGGTGCGAAAAACTCCGCACACCTGGAAACCCAACATGCTGAGCGTCTGTGTTCTGCCACTCCAGGTGCGAATATTTCCGCATACCTGCGAGTCTAAAGCCACGTTGCAGTGCCGTCAGCGGTCACCGTCCTTTCCCAGATGTGAAAAACTCCGCACACCTGGAAACCCAACATGCTGAGCGTCTGTGTTCTGCCACTCCAGGTGCGAATATTTCCGCACACCTGCGAGTCTGAAGCCACGTTGCGGTGCGTTCTGTGGGGATGGGCCGAAATCTTGTTAGATGATTATCTGTGCGAAATGTATTATTCTGAATTATCGCGGATTTCGACTTTCAGCCAGTCGTGATGGAATGACCGGATTTTCCAACTGTTTGGGAATCAGCGGGTGGCTGTCAACGCCCTCATTGCCGGTCATTAATAGAATCCTGTCCGTCAAGCATTCGTGAGATGGCTTTGGCGAGGCGCAGGTCTGGCTCTGTGAAATGGTTGCCTGGATTAATCTCGAAGCAGTGCGGGATGTCACGTTCGGTAAGAAGGCCAAGAATCCGTTCCGTGCAGATCCCCACACGGCTCATGACAGGATGTTTCGTGTTGCTTTCGTTATCCCCGAGCGAGAGCGATACGAAATCCGGCCGGCGGATCATCGGATGCGAGACTGCATATTCAATGAATCCTGGGTACCAGAATGAGGCGGAGCCGCAGGCGATTCTGGTGAAGCGGTCAGCCTTCCAGACGCTCCAAAGGGCGAAAAGCCCAGCCAATGAGTATCCCGCCAAGGCGGTGTAAAGAGGCTGCTTTGGAAGTCGTGTTTCCACATCTGGCATGATTCTGCCCAGAAGTCCGGCCAGACGACTCTCTGCGTTTCCTTTGAACGGTGGCTGGCCTTTTCTCACCGCAGGAGCCGCCCACGGAGTCATCTCGTCCTCGAAATCGAAATCGTAAACCGACACCAGATTGAAGTCCGGGCAGCCGATCCGCCGGCAAGACTCCCAGACATTGTGCCCGTCCCCGGCCACAGAATGAATATAAACCGTCGGAAGCGGCGCCTCGCCTCCGCACCATATTCTGATCTTTTCCATATTCCCTGCAATTTAGGAATATTTCCTCAGACTTTCAGGAGGTGGCCGGAATGTTTGGCCTCCACATTGGAAATGTATATCTTTGCAGCGTCATTAACATTGAAAGTATGAGAAAATACATCTTGATCTTTTGGGTCTTAGGCTTGCTCGCAATAGGGGCGAATCCGCTTCAGGCTCAGCACAGGGCCGACCGCCAGAATCTGGAGAACGAAAATTCATTCTCGATGATTGTCCTTGGCGATCCTCAAGGCTATACAAAGTACGACATCAACCAGCCGATCTTTGAGCTTTGTACGGCTTGGATCGCAGACAATGTAGAGCATCTGAACATCAAGGCGGTGCTCTGTACAGGAGACATGGTCGAGCAGAACGAGAACATCACGATGAACCGCAAGATGCTCAACCAGACTAGCCGTGAGATGTGGGAGTCGGCTTCTCGTTCAATGGCCAGACTTGACGGCAAGGTGCCGTACATCATCTCCGGAGGGAACCATGATTATGGCTACAAGAAGGCCGAAAACAGTCGGACTAATCTTCCGGAATATTTTCCTTTCGAGCGCAACTCCTGCTGGAGAGACTGCCTCGTGACTGATTTTCCGAACCGCAACGGGGACATCTCCATGGAGAACGCCGCGTTTGAGTTTCACGACAAGAACTGGGGTGACATACTTGTCATCACGACTGAGTTCGCTCCCCGCCCGGAAGTGCTGGATTGGGCCAGAGAACTTGCATGCAGTGATAAGTACAAGGAACATAAGGTGATAGCGATGACTCACAGCTATCTCAAGCACCGCTCTGCCGAGTACACCAGCAATTCTAAGTACAAGATCACCCCTCAGACTTCCGGCAAGGATTTCTGGGACAAGTTCGTGTACTTATGTCCGAATGTTGTGCTGGTTGTCTGCGGGCACACCGGCAGGCCCGGGGATTTTGAGGATGCGGTGGCTTACAGGGTGGACAAGAATGTGGCAGGCAGGAATGTACACCAGATGATGTTCAACGTCCAGATCTCTGGTGGTGGCTGGGAAGGCAACGGCGGTGACGGCTGGCTGAGGATTCTGGAGTTCATGCCGGACGGCAAGACAGTGAAGGTGAAGACATATTCCCCGCTCTTCGGCATCTCTCCGAGCACCAAGCACTTGGCTCACAGGACAGGGGCTTGCGACCAGTTTGACATGAAGATCGATTTCTGATTGGTTTGTCGTGGATAGAGGCTTTCGTGAGAGCTAAAAGGAGTGGCAAGTTGCTTATATTGCTTACTAAAAGCGGTTTTAATTACTAAGTATCACAGTTGCTAAATGTTGATTCTAAATGTTTTACGTCAGTGAGATAAAGCGTACGGCTCCGGAGACGTTCTCCACTCCGTTGCAGAAGAAGGTTTACGAGATGTTCTCGGAACTGGGAATCCCGTTTGAGAGGGTGGACACCGATCCAGGAATCACGATGGAGGACTGCCAGAACATCAATGCCGGACTTGGAGGCAGGATCGTCAAGAGCATATTCCTTTGCAACAGGCAGCAGACCAAGTTCTATCTCTATGTGACAAGGGATGACAAGCCGTTCGTGACCAAGGACTTCGGCCAGGCTCTTGGAATTCCGAGGGTGTCTTTCGCCTCCGCTGTGAAACTGCTTGAGATCGCCGGGACCGAGCATGGCGCGACCACTGTGCTGAGCGCATGTCTTGATTCAGCAAAGGAGGTGACATTCGTCCTTGACAAAGAAGTCCTGGAAGGCGAGTCGTACTGCTGTACAGACGGCACCGCGGACTGCTTCGTGAAAATCAAGGTCAGCGACCTTCTCGATAAATACTTGCCCGCCTGCGGACACGAACCAATCTTAATTTAGGAATATTCACGCATGGGATATATGAAACCTTTCCCTTTTTTTGCCTTCGGGCTGGTGCTGTTGTCCTTTCTGGCCACGGAACCTGCCGAAGCGACCAACCGTTCCAGAGAAGTGGAAGTGAAGGTCGACCGGGAAAGTAGACCTGTGAGGACGTCGGATCTGTTCCGATTCAACATGGGCTGGTCCACAAACCATTATGGCCTGATGGAAATCACATGGCATCACTTCCTAAGTCCTAATGTCGCTTTGGGAGGCGGTGTGTCTTGCGGCCTGGCTTACCTTGGCGAAAATATGCCTTGCGGTGCCATAACGGATTGGGAATATGATTTCTGGCGCGAGATGTCCGGTGATGAGGAAGAAAGTCTAGACATGGAGGCGATGGGCCCGAAATTCTTGTTTTCGGGAATATTCAAGACTCCGGACCTGCTGAAATTTTCGCAATGCAGGGTCTTTTGCCTTATCGAGCCGGGCGCTGTCTTTGCGGTGCCATATTCGGGAAGGGACCTCCTTTTGTCTAACGAAGCCGGTGGGACGGCTACCGAGCATGTTCATAGTTGGGGCGGACGCTGGCTATTCTGGCAGTGCCGAGGGACGCTGATGTTTAACTTCGATGATCTCGGAATAGGACTAAGCTACTCCCTGAACGACATTGACATGTACTCCACCCTACGGACTCTTGAATATGAAGGGCAGTCTTTCGATGACTTTTATCATGCGAAAAAGATGGTCTATCACTCTTTTGGGGTGACGCTGTCATATTCATTCTGATTATTCCAGCCAGCCTTCGGGGAGTTGCATCGTGACGCAGTGGAGGCCGCCGTGGCCGGAAAGGAGCGGACGGCAGTCAATGATGATGACTTCCCTGTCTGGAAACACTCCCCGGAGTCTTGCGAGCACAATCTCATCAAGTTCTGAGCCGGTGCCGGGCACAAGGACCGCACCGTTGATTATCAGGAAATTCGCATAAGATGCTGGCAGAGGATAGTCGTCTAGGAACATCTGCTCCGGCTTAGGAAGAGGCACGAGTCTGTATGGCTTCCCGTCAAGAGTACGGAAGGACTGAAGCTGCGCTTCCATATTCATTAACGACTCATAGTCAGGGTCCTCCGGGTCATCACTTTTGAGGTAGGCGATGGTCTCCGGATTGCAGAACCGCGCCAGAATGTCGATGTGGCTGTCGGTGTCGTCACCGGAAAGGCTGCCGCTGTCCACCCAAAGCACACGCTTGAGCCCGAACGCCTGCTTGAGCTCGCCCTCGATCTCCTCCTGGGTGAGATATTCATTCCTATTGTCGCTGCAAAGGCATTCCGAGGTGGCCATCAAGGTTCCGGCTCCATCGGTGTCTATGCTGCCGCCTTCAAGCACGAACGGACGCATGTCCACGCACATCACCTCATCGGCGAAAGCCCTGTCAAAGAATATCTTCTTGGTGATTCCGTTGTCGAAGTTGGATGCGAACTTGAGCCCCCAGCCGTTGAAAACAAAATCATAGAGGTACTTCTCTCCCTTGTCGCCATAGACAGCGATTCCGCCATGGTCGCGCGCCCATGTGTCGTTGATTGGACACTCATGAAAACTGATCGCGGAAGTGTCCACCCCCAGCTCAGCGAGTCTGCCAGTGGCAGCCTCTACATCGGCAGTCACCAGCAGCACCTTCTCGAAGCGCAGTATCGCAGAGATGATCCGTCCATAGCATTCCTGCACCTTCTCCAGTTCGTACCAAGGTGTCGTCTCGTCAGGCCAGGTGAGCATCACCCCGCTCTGTCTCTCCCATTCAGCAGGCAGTCTCATGTTCATTGTAGTTTATTATCTGCAAAGATATTGTTATTTTTGCGAACTGTGAACAGGAGCAGGAGGTAAGCCATGAAATTTCGTTTGGAATCACCATACAAGCCGTCGGGGGATCAGCCGGGGGCGATCGAGGGACTTTGTGACGCGCTTAGTCAGGGCGTGGGGGATGTGACGTTGTTGGGGGTGACGGGGTCGGGAAAGACCTTCACGATGGCCAATGTCATAGAAAAACTCCAAAGGCCGGCGCTGATTCTCAGCCACAACAAGACGTTGGCGGCGCAGCTTTACGGGGAGTTCAAAAGCTTCTTCCCGTCCAATGCCGTTGAATATTTCGTCTCCTATTACGACTACTACCAGCCGGAGGCCTATCTTCCGACCACCGACACATACATCGAGAAAGACCTCAGCATCAATGACCAGATCGACAAGCTGCGCCTCAGCGCCGCGTCGGCTCTGATGTCAGGAAGAAGGGATGTGATTGTGGTCTCCAGTGTGTCCTGCCTTTATGGTATCGGAAATCCGGAAGACTTCCATGCCCAATCGATTCTGGTGAAACGAGGAGAACAACGCAGCCTAACAAGGCTCCTTTATCATCTCGTTGATGCCAACTACAGCCGTACGGAGGTGGATTTCAAAAGAGGAACGTTCAGGGTTCGTGGAGACACAGTCGATGTGTTCCTCGGAGGCTCTGACGAAGCCGTCAGGATCGAGTTCTTCGGTGATGAAGTAGATTCGCTTTCGTTGATTGATCCGCTGACCGGAGCGCACATTGAGTCACTGGATGAAGTTCCGATCTTTCCTGCCACCAATTTTGTGACCACAAGGGAGCGCAGCATCAAGGCCGTCAGCATGATCCAGGACGATCTCAAAAAACAGATCGACTATTTTAATGAGATTGGCAAAGGGTTGGAGGCCAAGAGGTTGCAGCAGCGGGTTGAGAACGATCTTGAGATGATAAAGGAGATGGGGTACTGTCCGGGAATCGAGAACTATTCCCGCTACCTGGACGGTCGCCAGCCCGGTCAGAGGCCGTTCTGCCTCATTGACTACTTCCCGAAAGACTTCATTACGTTCATCGATGAGAGCCATGTCACGATCCCGCAGATAAGGGCGATGTACGGCGGCGACCATGCCCGCAAGTCTGTTCTCATTGAATATGGCTTCCGCCTTCCCGCTGCCTCCGACAACCGCCCTCTGACCTTTGACGAGTTCAATTCCATAACCGACCAGAAAGTCTATGTCAGCGCCACGCCATCGGACTATGAGCTGGAACGCTCCAACGGGCTTGTGGTCGAGCAGGTTGTCCGGCCTACTGGTCTGCTTGACCCTCCGATCGAGGTCCGTCCCACAAAGAATCAGGTGGATGACCTTGTGGAGGCGATCCGGAAGAGAGCCGAAAATGACGAGAGGGTTCTCGTCACGACCCTGACCAAGAGGATGGCCGAGGAACTGACCGACTATCTGGACAAGATCGACATCCGGGTGCGCTACATCCATTCCGATGTTGACACGGCTGAGAGGGTCGAGATCATCGAGGACTTCAAGAACGGTCTTTTCGACGTGCTGGTCGGAGTGAACCTCCTTCGCGAGGGTTTGGATATTCCTACAGTCTCGCTTGTGGCAATTCTTGATGCTGACAAGGAGGGCTTCCTGCGCTCCGGAAGGGCATTGACCCAGACGGCGGGCCGAGCGGCAAGAAATGTCAACGGGCTTGTGATAATGTACGCCGACACAATCACCGAGTCGATGGAGCAGACCATCCGCGAGACCAACAGGCGACGCACAAAGCAGATTGAATATAACAAACTTCACCACATCACCCCTAAGCAGGTTGAAGTGAAAAGGAATATACTCGTGTCCGAACTCTACGGTGAACCGGAGAAGGCTGTCAACCCTCGTGTCAAGAACGGGCCGAGCGGCAGAGTCAGCGCTGCTGATTCGGTCTCCAATCCGACGTATATTCCTAACCCAAGTGATCTGGGCCGCGGTACTGTCTCTGTGGGTTTGGGACACGATTCCAAGAGGGAAGGAAACACGGCCTATGTGGACGGATTCGTCAAGGCTGACCTGGCCGCCGTGCTTCAGGATCCGGTGATCCGCTCCATGAGCCGGGAGCAGATTCAAAAGACCATCGCCGAGGACAAGCGCAGGATGGAAAAGTCAGCCGCCGACCTGGACTTCAGCGAGGCAGCCCGCTATCGTGACGAGATGTGGGCTTTACAAGAATATTTAAAGGTCTGGAAGGATTGATCTCTCCGGCCGCTTCGACAGGCTCGGTCACTTCGACTGGCTCAGTGACCGAGCCTGTTGCTGAGCCGTCCCATTCGGTCGCTGAGCTTGTCGAAGCGACTATGTTATTTTGTCGAAGCGACTATATCATACCCTGGAAACCTTCGTCACATGCTTAAGCAGCCGTATCTGCGAGATCACCTTGTCCAATTCCATGTTGGACGGCACGGAAATCCTCATCGTGATCTCGTAGGTGCCGCTCCGGCGGTTCTCATTGACGTTGAATGTCCTGAGCGATGCCTTGAATGTGTTCACGATCTCTGTGATCTGACCGATGACCGATGACTCCATGTCCGCCACGATCTTCAGCGAACTCTGGAAACTTCCTCCGGCAGGGGAGTCAGCCCACTTCACTTTCTGGATCCTGTAAGGGTAGGCACTGATCAGACGCGCCGCGTTAGGACATGAGATCCTGTGGATCTTGATGCCCTCTGTCCTTGTCACGAAACCGAACACGTCGTCTCCGAACACCGGATGGCAGCACTTGGACATCTTATAGTCCAACCCCTTGAGATCTTTGGCGTTCAGTACAAGAATGTCATCGGATGAATGCCTGTTGCCCCATTCCGCGGACCTTGTCTCTATCCTTTCCGCCTCGGCCTCCCTCGCCGCTTCGATGGCTTCGGCAGCGATCCGGTCTCTGTCCAGAATGTAGTTCTTGACATCGTTGACGTCAACCTCCCCGTCCGCGATGGCTGCGTAGAACGAGTTGAGGGTGGCGTACTTGAGCTTTTTCAGCAACTCGGCAACCACCTCGTCTGGTAACTCCAGTTTCCAGTTCTTAAGCCTTCTGCCCAGAAGCTCCTTTCCTTGGGCCGCCTTTTTATATTCCTCCTCATTGAGTTCCTGCCTGATGCGGTTGCGCGCCTTTGAGGTCACGACGAAGTTCAGCCAGTCGGAGGACGGCTTCTGGTTCTTGCCGGACATGATGTCCACCACATCTCCAGTCTTGAGCTTCTCCCTGATTGACACCGCCTTGCCGTTGATCCGGCCACCGGCGCAACGCACTCCAAGCCCAGAATGAATATTAAAGGCGAAGTCCAACACAGTGGCGCCTGCCGGCAGTATCCTCAATTCACCCGACGGGGTAAACACGAATATCTCCTTGGAAGGCGGCTGCGGAAGCTCGTCCGGACTGCCTTCGTGCGGATGCTCAAGGGCGTAGCGGACTGATGTCAGCCATTTGTCCAACTGCGCCTCGTGCTTGATGCCTTTGTAGGACCAGTGTGAGGCCTGTCCGTTCTCCGCCTCGTCATCCATCCTCTTGGTCCTGATCTGGACTTCAATGTAGGCCCCGCTCTTGTTCTTGACAGTAATGTGCAGGGACTCGTAGCCGTTCGGCTTAGGGTTCGTCACCCAGTCACGCAGACGCTTCGTGTCGGCTTCATATTCCTCAGTCACGTAGGAATACACTTTCCAGCAGAGGTCTTTCTCCGTCTTTGCGTCAGGCTCGCAGTCGATGATGAAACGGATGGCGAAGACATCATAGACCCCCTCGAAAGGCACCTTCTGCTTCTGCATCTTCCGCCAGATCGAGTATGCGGTCTTTGTCCTGATCTTCAACTTATAGTGGATTCCGGCGTCGGACAGGGTCTTCTTGAGCGGCTCGATGAACTCCTCGGTCAGCCTGATGCGGTCTCTTTCCGTGGCCTTCAGCTTGTTGGTGATGGCGCGGTACTGCTCCGGCTCAGCAAAACGGAAGTAGATGTCCTCCATTTCGCTCTTGATGTTGTAGAGTCCAAGCTGGTGCGCAAGAGGGATGTACAGCATCAGAGTCTCCAGAATCTTCTTCTCTCTGGAGGCCTTCGGGAACATCTCCAGATGCCGCATCACCTCCAGCCTGTCGGCTATCTTGAGCACGGTCACACGCGGATCCGTCGAGTACTGGACAATCAGCTTCTTGTAGCTCTCGGCCTCCAGGCGGGTGTCTTTCGGCTTGATTGTGGCGATCTTGTTCAGCCCCTCCACCATCTTGTAGACATCCTCCGGGAAAGCGCCTTCCAGTTTCGGACCCTGAGCTTGTCGAAGGGTCTGTGTTTCGGGGGAAGATGTGCCTTGTCGGGCTGTCCCTTCGACATGCTCAGGGACCGACCTCATTGATCGTAAATCAATCTCCGGATGCTTTCTGGTTGCTTCATGAAGAAACACCGCCGCCACACAGTCAGCCGGCAGGCCGATCTCGTCTGCCGCGATCAGAGCCACGTTGATCGGATGCTCGATGAATGGATGGCCGTTGCCACGTGTCTCGTCCGCCAAAGCCGCCGCGGCAATGGCGTACGCTTTGTCGATGAGAGCCTGTCCTGCCTCATCGTACTGGGGAAATCTCTGATGAATCGTGTCCATAGCAAAGTCCGTTTCGCGCCCGCAGGCGTCAATCTTTTCAAATTTACAAAATTTATTCGAATATGCTGCTGTCCGCATCTCTTTCTTTAGCCTTTGAGTATGCCGATGTGGTAAATTTGCCGGTAAATATCTGTCAAGGCTGGTAAATTTACGATCAGTCATGTAATTTACTACATTGTGCTATTTGAAGTTACGAGTGATGTCGCTATCTTTGGACCATCGTGCTCAGACTAATATTATCAAATCCCATATATTTATGAAAAGGAACAGCATTATAGCCGCTTTCGCCGCCGTGGCTCTGACCTTGGCCGGCTGCTATGACAAAGACATCGATCGGATTGACGAAGAACTCGATCGGATCGAGAACACAAGAATCAAAAGTCTGACCGACCAGATCGACCAGATCAACTCCTCGCTCCCGAAACTTGAGCAGGCTGACAAGGATCTCAAGGAAATGATCTCCTCCCTGCAAGGAACGGCCGGAGACCTTCAGGAGGCTATCGCCGAGAACGAGTCGAAGATCAAGGCCGTAAACTCTGACCTTGCGGAAGCCCTTGAAGAGCTACGGGGAACCGACGCGAAGGACAAGGAGGAGGTCATGGCGGCTCTGGTTGCGGCCAAGGCGGAGATAGCGGCCAGTCTGGATGCCATGAAAAAGGAAACCGGAAACAAACTGGAGGCGGTGAACAACACAATCGCGGATCTCCAGGATAAGGATGCCAAGTTGGAGAAGAAGATCTCGGAGCTTAGGGAATATGTTGACAACGGCCTGAAGGAGGCCAAGGAGCACGCCGACAAGGGTGTGGCGGATGCCAAGGACTGGGCGTTGAAGACATTCTCGACCCTTGAGAGCCAGAAGGCGATCGAGGAGGACATCGCGTCCATAAAGGGTAGTGTCGAGGGACTGGAGAAATCTATGACCGACCTTGAGAAGAGGCTCACGGAGAAATTCTCCAAGGATCTCGAGACGGCCGTCTCCGGATTGGATGCCAAGATCTCGGAGCAGGTGAAGGCCGTAACCACAGCCTACACCACTGCCATTTCCACGGCGAAGACCGAGATTGAGAGCGCTTACACTGCTGCGATTGAGGCGGCGATAAAGGATCTGGAGACATCGCTTAAGTCATGGGTCAACGAGACGTTGACGGGCTACAGCACTGTGGCTGCCACGGAGGCGAAGATTGCGGCTCTGAAGGACAACCTTGAGAGCCAGCTGTTGAGCCAGAAGACTTACCTTGAGGGTCTTGTTGATGTCCTTTCCAAAGACATGGAGGACATGAAGAATGCAAATGCCAAGCTGGCGGAATTGATAGAAGCCAACAAAAAGGCTATTGATGCCAACAAGACGGCCATAGATGCCAACGCCAAGGACATAGCCCAGCTCCAGAAAGACCTCGCCGCCGCGAAGACAGAGATCAAGACCGCCTACGAGAAAGCCATCAGCGACGCTATCAGTGCGTCTGAGGGCAAGTTGACCAAGGAGATCGCGGACAAGATAGCTCAGGTGAACAAGACAATCGATGATAAGGTAGCCAAGGTTCAGAATGCTGTCGATGCCCTGACCGTCAAAGTTACCGACCTTGAGAAGAGTGTCCAGGCCATCAGCGCCGACCTCACCGCTCTGAAGAATTCCGTGAAGGATCTTGAGGACAGGCTCAACTCTCGCATCCAGTCTATTTCCTACATCCCGACCTACACAGACAGGGTTGAGGAAGTATATTTTACTGTTGGCAACATCAGCTATATCAAGGATCTCACCCTTCAGTTCGAAGTCATGCCTCACGACATGGCTCAGAAGATCACTGTGGATCAGGTGTCCGGTCAGGCAACTTACCCTCAGACAAGGGCCGCGAGCCTCACGTCGTTTGAGGTGAAGAGCGTTTCAGGTGATGCTGATGGAATCCTTACGGTTGTCATTGATCCGATAAAATTCCTGAATAATGACCATTACAAGTCTTATAGGATGAGTCCTGCCGCGGTCAGGGTCGCTGTGTCCGATTCCAAGTCCGGAGTGAGCGTGGCTTCTGAATATATCTCCATCGATCCGAAGAAGTACAACAGATTCATGTCCTACACGACCACGACCGGTAAGGAACTCAACCAGTATTGTTATTCGGTCTATGATAATGATGGCAAAAAAGGTAAGACCGTGTCATCCCAAAATTCTGAAACGGGAGAATGGACGATGAGTGTTCCGTATGGACCAAGCTCTGGTAGGAAGGCCGGCGAGCTTGACTTCAGAATGTGGTATGATTATTACATGGGTGATATTAGAGTTCGTGACAACTCCTTGGAGAAGATATCTTTCAAGTGGGCCTATCCTTATTATTTCCTTAAGGATGCCAAACGTATGTTTTTCAAGTGTACCAATCTGAAAGAAGCCGACTTGAGTGGTTTGGCGACTGACAATGTCACAACCATGGAAGAGATGTTTATCGGCTGTGAAAAACTTGAGGTTGTCAATCTGTGGAACACGCACATGGATAATTTCTTGGAAAATGTGACGAGCACGAGTAGTATGTTCTATGGCTGCTCAAGTCTGAATAAATTGACCTTCCCTAAGAAGGTCAAAACAGAAAAACTTGAGTCAATGTCAGGCATGTTCAAAGGTTGCTCATCGTTGACTGCTCTTAATCTGTCAGGTTGGAATCTGAATAATGTGACAAATATGGGATCATTGTTCCAGAATTGTTCAAGTCTGACGAGTATTGCCTTGCCGAAAGTGACTACAAAGAAGATTCAATATATGCAAAGGATGTTCAGTGGCTGCTCGGCTTTGACAAGCATAGACCTCTCTGGCTGGAATGTGGAGAATGTAAAGTATATGACGGATATATTCAGAAATTGTTCCAACTTAAAAGAAATCAACCTTTCCGGTTGGGCTCCTAAAAGCTTGATGGAAATTGATCATATGTTCTCAGATTGCACGAGTCTGGAAAGCATCAATCTGTCGGGGTGGAGTTTGGAGAATATGACAGAAATTCAATATATGTTTCTTGGTTGTTCCAATTTGAAGACCGTGGACCTTTCCAATTGGAAAACTCCAAAGTTGTCTGTATTAGGCAGATTGATCAGTGGATGCGGGAATTTGACTTACGCCAATCTTTCCGGTTGGGATGTCTCTTCACTGTACCAAATTGATGTATATCCATTTTCTGGCTGTGTGAATTTGGTGACTCTTGATCTGTCCGGATGGAATCTGGACAACACCATTGTCGATAGAAGGTTATTCGAGGATTGCAATAATCTGAAGACAGTCAGGATGGTCGGCTGTTCTCAGACAACAATCGATAAGATTAAGAAAGTATTGCCAAGTGGCGCCTCAATCGTGACCAAATAGGAATATTCAACCATAAACTCACTCCGGGCCGGTTCTGCGGAATCAGCCCGGATTTCTTATGTGGAGTTGCATTCTTTTTTGTATTTTTGTGGACTGGTTTGTTAGAAGAGAATGCCAATGGACATGTACCTGCCCCTGTCTTTCGCATCCGGTGTGGCCATCACCACGCTGGCTTTCATCTTGCTTCTCGTCAGGATTGAGCCGGGCGAGGAAAGCCGGAAGATCCGGGTCGCAAGGGCGATACTTGCCGCGAGCTATTTTCTGCTGGCGGTTCCGGACTGGCTGAACGTCTTCGGGCTGAATGATTCGGATGACATCGTCGCCGCCACGATAGTCTCGGCGTCCATCCAATCATTGCTGTTCACCTTCACTCTGATAACGATGATCCAGCCATCTCTTGTTACAACACGCCGGATCTTGGTCAACATCGCTCTCGTGGCCGTTGGCTCGGTCTGCTACCTTGTCGCGGATTCGCTGGCCGGTTCGCCGATAGTCACCTGCGTGGCGGTCGCGGCTGTCATTGTCCAGCTTATTCTTTACTCGGCGTTGTTCCAAAGATGTTACAGAAAGTTCGTCAGGCAGATCAAAGACTATTATGATGAGGAATATGAGCGGCCGCTCCATTGGGCAAGGAACAGTTTTATCGCGGCCTTGGCGATCGGGGTGACGGCTCTGCTGTCCCTTACCGTTCCGCAGCCCGTCTATAATGCTTTCATGTGCTGCTACATAGCGTTTTACGTCTGGTTTGCCAGCCGCTTCATCAACTACATCATCCGTTCTGACTACTATCTTCCTGCCGTGAAGTCGTCTTCGGAAGAGACCCCGGATTTACGGAAGGAGCCGGAAACGATGGTGTCGGACTCGGACTTTGACGATTCGGAGGCTCTGATGGGCAGACTTAAGGCAGCTCTGGATGAATATGTCGACTTGAAGGATTACCTGAATCCGGATCGTGACAGGAACTATATTATCGAACGGAGCGGAGTCGATCCCCGCTTTTTCCGCTGGTACTTCCAGAATGTGATGGTACAGGACTTCCGTGTCTGGAGAGCCAACCTCAGGATCGAGGAGGCCAAAAGGATCATCATGACCACTCCTGATGTCTCGATGAACGCCCTTGCGATGAAACTCGGTTTCGGCACATCCCAAAATTTCTACCATCACTTCAAGAAAGTGGTCGGCCAGACTCCGACGGAGTTTATGGAGGGGTGCAAAGCGGAGTCGAAAGAATAGTAAATTTGCCGGTAAAACGCATCCCAAGGTAGTAAATTTCAGTTTTTAAAGAAATTTACTACCCTCATTGTTTTGACCTTACTGCATCGTTGTGTAATTTTGTCCGGCCGAAACTTAGTGAAATTCTTTCCGAAATATTATATATTCATTAGGCCCCCGGAGAGGGATTGTTTTCAATGATGATGACAGAAGGACAGATCTACACGATGCTTTGCGTCACATCCGCCATGGTTTGCATGACGGACGCTGTTCTTCTGCTTAACATGCGCGGATTCCTTCGGGAGATGGACAGGAAACTCTACCGCCCTGAAAGGTACATCAGCGCCAGGATCACCCTTGGGCTCGCCTTCCTCATCATGGGCCTGATGACCGCCGGTCTTATATTCAAAGGCCTCGCGACTCCGACAGAAAAGTTCTTTTCCATAGGAAATCTGGTGATAAGCTCCTCGCAGGCGCTCCTTTTCACGATCGCCACACTCGCGCTCCTTAATTCCCGTCTCGTGCGCCGTGGAGTCATACTCTTGAACTGTCTCCCGATCCTGGTGTTCGTCGCCGCCTATTTCATATTCATAGAGCATGGCGGGATAGGAAGAGGAATATGCTACTGCTTCTTCACATTCTACGTCGTGCAGCTGATCCTCTACACGATTGTGTTCGCCGTAGAGCGGAAGGAATATATTCATAAACTGAAAGTCAACTGCACGGCAGAGGAATTCAAGAAGTGCCGCAACAACGGGGTGACGTGGATTTTCGTGTCCGCCCTGCTCGTGGGCATCCTCGCGCTGGCATCCTACTTCTTCACCGAGTACTGGCAGCTGTCAACCTTCGTCTTCACCTACACTGTGTTCTACACAGTGGTGACAATCTATTTCCTGAAATATGCTGTCCGAAGCGCCGAGATAGAGGACATCACGGCGGATGACAGAGATTTTTGAATATGATCGGGCTGTTTGTTGAAATCTGACAGATAATGGTCTGGTCATGATGTCCGGTCCTTTTACTTTTTTTGCTAACTTTGCGGACGTTTTTCCGCCGGTGGCAGGAATGTAAATTTGAATAGACATGAACATCTTGAAAGTGGGAATGGTGCAGCAGAGTTGCACGACAGACATCAAGGCGAACATCGCCAAACTTACGGAGAGCATCTGCGAATGCGCCGCCAAAGGTGCGAAACTGGTTGTGCTTCAGGAACTTCATAATTCCGTATACTTTTGTCAGACAGAGGATGCCTCGCTCTGTGACCTGGCTGAGACCATTCCAGGACCATCCACTGAATATTTCGGAGAACTCGCCAGAAAACTTGGAGTGGTGCTGGTGCTTTCGCTTTTTGAGAGGCGGGCTCCTGGGCTGTACCACAACACGGCCGTCGTGATAGAGAAGGACGGCAGCATCGCCGGAAAGTACCGCAAGATGCATATTCCTGATGACCCTTGCTTCTACGAGAAATTTTATTTCACTCCGGGAGATTTAGGCTTCAAGCCTGTCGAGACATCGGTGGGTTCCCTTGGAGTGCTGGTCTGCTGGGATCAGTGGTATCCGGAGGCGGCGAGGCTTATGGCCCTGAACGGTGCCCAGCTGCTGATCTATCCTACCGCCATCGGTGGAGTGGGCACGGATTCCAAGGAAGAGCAACAGACCCAGAGGCAGGCCTGGCAGCTTGTCCAGAGAGGTCATTCGGTGGCCAACGGCCTGCCTGTCATCACCGTGAACCGTGTAGGCCACGAGGACGACCCTTCCGGCAACACGATCGGTCTGGATTTCTGGGGATATTCGTTCGCCACAGGGCCGCAGGGCGAGATTCTTGCCCAATTCAGCACTGAGGAGGAAGGAGTGAAGGTCGTTGACATCGACATTGACCGCACTGAATATGTCCGCCGTGGCTGGCCGTTCCTCCGCGACCGTCGGATTGATGCCTATCCCCCGATCTTATCCCGCTTCGGAAAGTAGAATCTTTATGCTTTCGCCCTCTTTGGCGCTTTGCAATCTTTAGTAATGGCTAAAATCGGCTAAAGATTCAAACATAAATACCAACAAATAGGGATGTCTTCTGATTGCAATAGAATTATTATTTGCATAACTTTGCATCCGAACGAAGTTTAACAAATAATTATTCAATTTCAATGCTTATGGAATCAGACAAGTCATTGAGGGCTGTCGGCCATTTGGTCAAGTCTCTGATTCTGTCCTTGTGCATGTTGCTGTCGGTTGTCGGCTTCGCTGACTCTGCTTTCGCCCAGAGCAATCAGGGCAAAGCCGTTTCGGGAACCCCGAACAATCCGAGGATCACCATCAAGGGACGAATCACGGACGACCATGACGAGCCGCTTCCTGGAGCCAATGTGCTCGTGAAAGGAACATCAATCGGAACCTCCGCCGATGCGGACGGAAATTATTCCCTGACATTTCAGCGTAGTCCGGGCAAGTCGGACATTCTGATATATTCATTCATCGGGACAGAGTCTAAGGAATTTAATGTCAGCACCTCCACGAGGCTGAACGTCCAACTCAAGACTTCCAGTCTTGACGCCGTTGTGGTCAATGGTTTCTACACCCAGACAAAGGAGACTTTCACAGGTGCCGCCACGACGATCAGCGGCGACCAGTTGGTGGCTGTCTCCTCGACCAACCTTATGCAGAGTCTCGCCGCTCTGACCCCAGGTATGGTGTTGGTTGAGAACAACAATGCGGGATCAAACCCCAACGCTGTCCCGTCGATTCTTATCCGTGGGTCAAACACTTTGATTTCCAATGAGAGCGAGGAAGGAGTGAATAATCCTCTCATCGTGTTGGACGGTGTCGAGATCAGCATCCAGGAACTCTATGACCTTGACATGTTCGACATCGAGAGAATAGACGTCCTGAAAGACGCCTCCGCCACGATTCTTTATGGTGAGAAGGGAGCCAACGGTGTCATCGTCGTCGAAAGAAAACGCTCCGAGGAAGGCAAGCTGAGGCTCAGCTACAATTTTGTGCCGAGGTTCAGTGTGCCGGACCTTAGTTCCTTCAATCTTTGCAGTCCTGCTGAAAAGCTTGAGATCGAGAGACTTGCGGGAAAGTATGACACTGCTGACGGCTCGATGGATGAGGCCTACGACTATAAGCTTCAGCTGATCCGTAAAGGCGTTAATCCTGACTGGCTCCACGCCCCTCTGCGTGTGCCGTTCAGCCACAATCATTCCCTGGCCCTTAGTTCGAGGGGAGAGAAGCTTGAGTTCCGCGCGAACGCCAATTTCGGAGACACCTATGGAGTCATGAAAGGAGACAACAGAAGGAATCTGGGGTTGAATTTCAGCATCAACTATCATCTCCGCAACAAGCTGACCCTTTCGTACAAGAACAGTTTCTCCTTGAACAGAAGTGTTGACTCTCCTTATGGCAGTTACTCCCAGTACTCAAGGATGAATCCTTACAATCCGATGACGGATGAGGATGGTAACTACATCAAGAGTTACTACTTCAATCCGCTCAGCACGTCATCCTACAAGACCGCCAACCCTTTGTACGATGCCACGCTTTCAAGCTTCGGCAAGAGCCAGAATCAGTCTTGGACAAACTCTCTGTCCGGAAGGTGGAACGTCACAAAGGAGCTTTATGTCACCGGCCAGGCAAACTTGAACCTGACATGGAACCGTTCTGACAACTACGACTCACCTGACAGGGCCAAGTACCAGAACAATGCCCTGAATGACAAGGGACAGTACAGTCTCTCGACAGGCACCGGCGTTACCACTGACGGAAAGATTGTCGTGAACTACGGCAAGTCTTTGGATTCCAAGGGGTCTATGTTCCGTGTCAGCGCCGGCAGCAACATTCAGTACAGCCGGAAGCAGAGCGCGTCATTCCTCGCCAAAGGGTTCATAAAGGATGAGTTGTCGGATCTTTCCTTTGCCTTGACGTACCCTACCGGACATCCTTCGGGAACGGACAGGGTCGCGACATCTGTCGGATTCTTTGTCAACGCCAACTTCAGTCTTTGGAACAGGTATTTTGTGGATGGATCCTACAGGACATCCGGATCTTCAAAATTCGGCTCCAACAACAGCTTCGCCCCGTTCTGGGCCATGGGAGCCGGTTGGCATCTTCACAACGAGAAGTTCATCAAAGATAATCTTCCTTGGGTCAACACGTTGACATTCAGGTACTCACTCGGCTACACCGGTAGCGTTTCCTTTGACTACTATCAGGCTCGTACCGTCTACCAGTACGACTCCAAGTACCAGTACGTCTCCGGAATCGGCGCTTTGCCTAAGCAGATGGGAAACCCTGATCTTAAATGGCAGAGGACTTTGAACAATAACTTTGGCCTTACCGCCGCTTTTCTTGACAATCGTTTCAACCTGTCGTTTGACTTTTATTCAAACACGACTTACGACATGCTGATGTCAGTCAATCTGCCACCGTCTGTCGGCACGTCATCGATGAATGTGAACTTCGGCCAGCTCAACAACAAGGGACTCGACCTCTCGCTTTCCGCGCAGATCATCCGCAACAAGGACTGGTTCTGGAGCTTGACGTTGACCGGAGGCCATGTGATGGATCAGATCCGCAAGATTTCGGAAGGTCTCAAGAACGACATTGACAACCCTTACGATTCCTCCAAGCCGAAGATCCTCTTTGTGGAAGGCGGCTCACAGTACGACATCTATGCGATGCGTTCCGCCGGAATCGACCCTGCGACCGGCAAGGAGATATTCATCAAGAAGAATGGTGAGTATACTTTCCAGTACGATCAGAATGAGAGGGTTGCTGTCGGGAACACCAATCCGATCCTTCAGGGCTCGTTGATGAACACGTTGAGGTACAAGGGCTTTTCCATCAGTGTGGCCACGTCCTACACATTCGGATCTGACTACTATAACTCGACTCTGAAGAACAAGGTCGAGAACATTGACCTCAACTACAATGTGGACCGCAGGGTGTTCACCGACAGGTGGAAAGAGCCAGGGGACCACACTCGTTTCCTGGGCATAGGCACGTCCAGCAGTTCTTACCAGTACTCGGAACGATTCGTTGAAAGGCGTAATGAGCTGTACATCTCCAGCATTCAGGTAATGTACGATTTCGCTCCGAAGGCGATCACGAGGCTTGGCCTCCGTAAATTGGCCGTGGGTTTCGGGCTTTCGGACATCGCGCACATCTCATCAGTGAAGTTCGAGAGGGGCACCGAGTACCCTTACTGCCGTGGAATCAACCTGATTTTCCGCCCGACATTCTAATTTAGGAGGACAGACAATGAAAAGCAAAAAAATATTCATAACAATCATTACCGTGGCCGCGGTTCTTGCCTCCGGGTGCTCGAAGTTTCTTGATGTGCACCCGAAGGGAGAGAAAATCAATATGTTCGAGACGGCGGAGGAATATGAGGACGCACTCTATGGAGTGTATAATGAACTGACAGAGAACAATCTTTACGGACAGTACTTGTACCTGCTCCCGGAGGTTCTGAGCCAGAATTTCAACACTTCTGACTATAAGTATTCCGAGCTCGCCGAAGGTGAGATGACCACTCAGGGTGCCGTGGCGACAAAGCGCGACATTTGGAAATCAGCCTACACGGCGATCAATCACATCAACAACATCGTCGAGCATGCCGAGGATGACATCGACACCTACAGGCATTCCGGCCTTTATCTCGGTGAGGCTCTGGCGTTGAGGGCTCTGGTTCACTTTGAACTTCTCAAACTTTTCGGTCCTCCTTACTGGGCACCGGATGCCGAGAAGAAGCAGGTTCTTCCTTATGTCACCAAATATTCCTTCGACATCAAGGACTTTGACTCGTACGATCAGGTCTATGAGGCAATCCTGTCTGATCTTGCGAGGGCTGAGGAATACCTTGCCGAGGATGCCTCTCTCGTCCCGGCGGACCGTGACAAGACCGCCAACTCCTTCACGGACGCAAGGATCGCCCATCTGAATCTTTATGCGGTCCAGGCTTTGATCGCTAAAGTCTATTGGAGTAAGGACGACCTGGACAATGCCGAGAAATATGCTGAGAAGGTCATCTCCAGCGAGAAGTTCACTTTCCGTCCCGCCAGCGCTTTTGTGCAGCCTGACAACGGAACTCTGGATCTTCATGAGACTTTATTCGGACTGTATGTCTATGACGAGACCACAATGATGAAAAAGCTCGCTCTTTCCGAGACTGTCGGCTCGTCTGCATTGAGGTTGGCCTCCGATTATTCCGTCCTGTACGAGAAAAACTCCGGTGCCGGCACGGATTACAGGCTTTCCGCTTGGTTTGATCCTTCAATTCCTGCATGCCGCAAATTGGTCAACAACACCTTTATCTCCGGCGGTAACACCTACAATGGGAAATCCATTCTGGGCTATGATGTAATCCGTCTTCCGGAACTGTACTTCATTGTCGCTGAGGCAAACATCACGAAGGACCCGGCCAAGGCTAAGGAATATTTTGACAAAGTCCTGAAATCCAGAGGCCGTGAGACCCTTGAGGAGTCAGGTGAGGCTCTCACCAAGGATCTTCTCTTCGAAGAGAGAAAACGTGAGTTCTACGGAGAAGGATTCACATGGTTTGAGATGAAGAAGGAGAAAAAGGACATCATGACTATTTCCGGCAAGACACTTCCTGGGGATGTGGCTGCCACCTACACTCTGACTGTACCGGATGAAGAGTGGGAATCCAGAAAGGACATTGAGATTTGAAACTAAAAGTGGAACAAAGATGAAAAGATTAATATATTCATTGGTCGCCGCCCTCCCGCTCCTTGCTTCGTGTGAAGGAACGTGGGTGATGTACGACAACGCACAGAAGGACCACATCTATTTTCAGGACAGGATCCAGACTATCATGAAGTCGTTCGCGCTTCTGTCCCAGGACGAGATTGATGTCGCCGCTAATGTCTATGTTATGGGCAATGTGTCCGATGTGGACAGACCGTTCAAAGTGGAGAGTGTGGACACTCCTGAGGGGACAGTGCTGACTTTCGGAGGAGTGGATTATCCTGTGATCTCCGCCAGGGAAGGCGTTGACTTCGAGGTTGGGGACTGCGTGATTCCGGCCGGGGAAGTCTCCACGACGATCAATGTGAAACTTAAACGTCAGCCTGAAATGAAGGAAGGAGGTTATGTCAAGGTACACTTGAGGCTTGTCCCGTTCGAGAATTTCGAGCCGCTTCCGGCTGACACCATCAGCAGTATGGTCGTGTCTCCGGATTTGCTGGTCTATGTAAATGACGGTGATCCGGCATGCCCTACCTGGTGGAGGCCATCGGCCAACAGGCCGGCGGGCTGGGACTACGATCTGGGCAACTTCTATCCGGCCAAGTTCCGTAAACTGCTGGAATTCTATCACCGGACAGCTGAGACAAACCCGACATTCTACGAGTATTGCGTGGCGCATTACGGAGAGAATCTGGATGCGGAGCCGAACGCTGACAACAACAAGATGGTCAGATTCTGGCGTCAGACCTACAAGGCCGCATGGGCGGCTTATGTCTTCTGCCCTTTGTACGAGTACTATGAGCAGTACTATAAGGATCATCCGGAGGACCCGAACCTTGAGGTGATGGGGTCTGAAAGTGTGAACATAAACGCTTTCAAAGGCTGGGGCGATCCGAGAAACGGCAGATACGGTTTCCTTGAGTAAATCTTCATCAATATGTTCATTATGAAAAGAATCAAATATAGCATAGTTGCGACCCTCCTGCTCCTTTCGGTTTTCCCTTCTTGCTGGAAGATTGATGAAGGGACAACCATGGAGTTGGAACCTATTGACGTTGTGGCTGCCTCTGACACAATCAACGCGGATCTCGGGGTTGAACTAAAGTACGAGGGCCTGACTGTCAAGAGCGGCCTTGATGTGAAGTATGAGTGGACCTATGGTCAGCCTGCCGATGGCAAGGCAATATCAGACCACGTTTTCAAGTCGGGGACAATCGAACAGTTCTCCACTTCGCCTACCATCGACTACACCTTTTCAAAGATCGGGACATTTCTCCTGCGCCTGAGACTTGACAACGGTGAGAGTGTGTCTTATAAGTATTTCACCCTTAACGTCAATTCTGGTTATGATGAGGGAGTGGCCATCCTGAGCAATGATCAGGCCGGCAACGGAAGCCTGACATTCGTGAAGACCTTGACTTCAGAGGAGAGTGCCGAGGGCAGACAGGAAGTTTTCACGGATGTGTTCTCTTCAATCAATCCTGGCCAGACCCTTAAGAATGGCGCCGCCCTGTATATGTCCGACGCCACTGTCAAGAAGGTTGACTACTCCGGGCTTCTTATCGCCACAAATGACGAGAAGGGCACGATGTGGCACATGGAGGCCAAGACTTTTCAGTTGTTCCAGAAAGCCAGTCTGGTTGCCGCAGGGGCTAATTTCAAGGCTTTCGGAGGAGAATTGGCTTCGACGACTGGTTTCGCGTCTTTCCTGCTCGGGGACAATTCACACGTCTATCGCTACGACATGCTTCTGGGAAATTACACGGACATGGTCGACATCAAGCCTATGACCAGAATTTTCGGAGGCCTGTCCAGATCGTCGGAGAAGTCCGAATCCTCCCGCGTTACGATCTACAGCACTGAGGACACTCTCTGTTTGAGAAGAAACGCCAGCGCAGGTCCGGTATATTATTCGGAGAAAGGTTATTCTGTTGTGAATATGGCGACCATGAGAACAGCCAAGAACAACGGTCTTTACATTCTTTTCAGGAATAAGGCGAACCCTGATGAGTATCTTATCCGCAACACAGATGGCATCGGCGGGACTGGAACTTTCAAAAAATGGGGAACCTCCGTCAACTTCACCACTTCCGACCTTAAGATGGATGAAAATAGTAAGTTCGTGAACACCAAGCATTCAGCTGATGTCTACTACACTTTCCGGAATGCCATCTACAGATGGTCTTTGATCAGCGCTCCGGCCACCAAACCGGCAATAACTGTTCCGGATGGTGAGCAGATCCGTGACATCGCCACGAATTTCAAAGGACGTGGCAAGGGAGACGATGGGGAGGACCTTCTTTATGTCGTGACCTACAATCCATCCAGATCCGGGGAAAAGAAAGGCAGCCTCTACGTCTACTCGTTCTCGGACGACTCGCTTGTCCGCTCCTATGAGGGGATCTGCGATGATCCGGCATCGGTGCTGTACAAGTACAGAGTGAATTGATAACCAATAACAACAAATTATTACTATGACAAAAAGGAGCATTATCCTCGCTTTGATCGCCGCCGCGCTGTTGGTCCCATCCACAGACGCGGCAGCGTTTCCGTTTAAGAGAAAGAAGAAGAAAAAGGCCCAGACCGAGGCGGTGGCGGCACCGAAGCCGGCGCCGAAAAAGAAGCAGACCCCTTACGAGAAACTGATGAAGGAGGTCGCCGATTCGGCTTGCGGCAAGACTTTCAACCTATACCGCACGTCCAAGGACAAGATCTACATGGGATTCCCAAGGAATATGATGGGACGCAGGATGCTTGTGGGAAGCACGATCACCGCGACGAGCAATCCTTCCTATCTGAATGTGGGGTACAAGTACGCCAAGCCGACTTATTTCCAGATTGACTTGAAGGACAGCCTTGTGGTGCTGACGGTTCCGGGAACCAACGCCACAAGTTCCGATCCGGGGATGCAGACCGCCCTCGAGCGCAGCTATATTCCTAAGATTTTGAGAAGAATCGCCGTGCATGCCACCAGCAAGGACAGCTCGGAGGTGATTTTCGAGGTGACCCCTCTCATCAATTCTCTTGCTCCAAAAGGGAAAGACTTTTCCATCTCGAAGGCGGCTGATGAGAAATCAACCTGGTTCGGCGATCTTAAGGCATTCAGTGACAACGCCTCGGTGAAAGTGCATTCCAATGTGGATTTCACGAAGACTTTCCTGATGATGAAAGGTAAGGTCGGATCCGGCTCGATGGCCTACACGGTCTCGTTCCTGCTCTTGCCTGAGAATCCGATGCCGGCCCGTGTTCAGGACTCCAGAATCGGAGTGTTCCCTGTCGGTCCGGGAGAGGGAAGCGTTAAGTACAATCTTTCTTCGGCCGAAGACGGATTCAAGGGCTATGTCCTTGCCTCCCGCTGGAGACTTGAGCTCTCTGACACGACCGCTTGGCGGAACGGACAGAAGGTCACGGTGAAGAATCCGATTGTATGGTACGTGGACAACTCCTTCCCGGAGGCCTGGAAGGCTCCGATAAAGAATGGTGTCCTTGCGTGGAACCACGCCTTTGAGGCAATCGGTTTGAAGGACGTGATGCAGGTGCGTGACTTCCCGACGGCGGAGGAGGACTCGCAGTTCGATCCCGACAATCTGAAATATTCATGCATCCGGTACGTCCCGGACGCCACGATGAACGCTATGGGACCGTCCTGGGTGGATCCTGTCACCGGAGAGATACTGAACGCCTCCGTGCTTGTCTATAATGATGTGATCAAGCTCATCAACAACTGGCGCTTCGTGCAGACCTCTCAGGTGGACGAGAAAGTCCGCGCTGTCAAGATGCCGCAGGACATCATCGATGAGTCGATGGTCTATGTGATCTCTCACGAAATCGGTCACACACTGGGACTTATGCACAACATGGGAGCCTCCTCGGCCTATCCGACCGACTCATTGAGAAACGCGGCGTTCACCGCCAGATACGGCACGGCTCCGTCGATCATGGACTACGCCCGATTCAACTATGTGGCTCAGCCTCAGGACAAGGGTGTGAAGCTTGTGCCTCCGTCCCTTGGGGTGTATGATGAATATGCCATCAAGTGGCTGTACACCCCTGTCATCGGTGCGAAGGACATGTGGGAGGAGTATTCCATTGCGGAAAAGATCATAGACGAGAAGGCGGGAGATCCGCTTTACCGTTATGGAGCACAACAGGTTACCACCTCGTCCAGCTACGGGGCCTATGATCCGAGCGCAAGGACTGAGGACTTGGGCGACGATCCGATCAAGTCCAGCGACTACGGAATCAAGAACCTCAAGTACATCCTTCCTAAGATGAACGAATGGGTCGGGGCTGATGACTGTGACTTCTCGCACAGGAACGATCTCTACATCCAGCTGACGAACCAGTACTATCGTTACATCAACAATGTTATGGCCCAGATCGGAGGAATATACCTGAACAATGTCAAGGAGGGCTCGTCAGTCAAGCCATCAACACCAGTCGCGAAAAAGGTTCAGAAGGCTTCCTTGAAATGGGTGGTCAGCCAGCTCCGTTCATCCTCGTGGATCAACAATGCGGACGTGACATCCAACCTGCCGTTGGCGGCTCCGCAGTCCAACAAGATCTGCGCCCAGGTGGCCAAGGCGCTGGCCTCCACCGTCCCGGCTAATGTCATCCTTGCCTCGGCTGTTCCGGGAGAGGGCAAACCTTACACTGTCAATGATTATTACAACGACCTCTACAACGAGGTGTTCGCATCCTCGGTTGCCGGGCGCAGGCTGACATCGGAGGAAAAGACCCTCCAGAGGGAAGTCTTGACAGCTTCCTCAAAAGGAGTGAAATCCATGCTGTCCAAATCGTTGACGGAAGAATCATTGGATGATGAATATGCTTCTGAACCAATGTGGTGCGGCTATGATGATGTGACCCTTGGGGAGGGTAAAGCCCCTTATCAGAAGGCTGTGAGCGTTCTGTCCATCGACGAGAGTGACGGATGCCGGATCGTTTTCCTGAACAAGGTCAAGGCTTTGGCCACGTCACGCAAATCTTCCGCACCTTCAGAGGATCGCGCTCACTACGAGTACCTTCTCGCACGTGTCAACGCTGCTCTTCAGAACCAGAAGTAGAATCACCGGTCGCTGAGCCTGCCGAAGCGACCGGACACTAATGCACCGTCGACGCGACTTAAACACACAAACATATTCATAAATGAGAATTACCCCAATAATAGCGGCCGCCGCCGCGCTGACCCTTTCCGCCTGCTCCACTCTGAAGGATGGCGAGTACAACCTTTCTGTGGTCTCCACCGGAGACGGCCACGGCTACTGGTTCGCCAAGCCGATAGAGGACGGAGGCAAGGCCAGAGGCTCCCTTATGGCGCAAAGCGCCTTCGTGAACGGAATCCGCGAGTCGAAAGGCGCCGACAACGTCATCCTTGTCGATGCCGGAGACAACTTCTTTGGCAACGGAGCCCCGTTCTACTACAACTACGTTGACACGACAGCCGCCCATCTCTATCCAAGACTGGTTTCCTATATGGGCTATGACGCTGTCGTCGCCGGCCATTCCGATTTCGAGGCCGGTCACCGTGTCTATGACCGTGTCGCCAAGGAAATGAAGAAGGCGGGCGTCCCGCTGCTGGCTGGCAACGCATTGTCCGGCAGAAGCGGCAAGCCATATTTCCCGGCATATTCAATAATTAAAAAAGGAGGGGTCAAGGTCGCTGTTCTGGGCTACACCAACGCTGACAACGCCTCGCTGATGGATGCAAGCGGCGTCTCCGGCATTCGTTTCGAGTCGCTGCTGCCTCTTGTTCAGGAGGATGTGGACAAGGTCCGCTCCAAGGAGAAGCCTCAGGTCGTGATTGTCGTCGCCCACACGGCGATGGGAAAGGGAGACGGACAGAACCTTGAGAAGCAGGGACTTGATCTTTTCCAGAGTCTCAAAGGCGTGGACATAATCATCACCGGCCACGACCATTCCAACAAGGCGATGAGTGCGGACAGCGTGGTTGTCCTTGACTGTGGCAGGGCCGGTCAGAACGCCGGAGTGACCGACATCAAGCTTGTCGTGAAAGGAGGAAAGGTCGTAAGTTGCACGCTGGACGCCAACATGGTTTCAATCAAGAGCGAGGAATATGACAGCGCCATGGAGAAGGCTTTTGAATCTGATTACGACAAGGTTCACTCTTTCATGACGAGTACGGTCGGGGAGATCAAGAAAGATCTGGTCTCCAGGGAGTTCTACTACAAGCAGTGCGACTACCTGAACTTCCTCCATGCCCTTGCTTTCAGCGCTTATCCGGTGGACATCTCATTGTCGGCCACACTTCTGATTGACGGTAAGGTCCCTGCCGGAGAGGTCCGCTATCAGGACATCCGCAAGGTCTATCCTTACGAGAACAAGCTGGTGGCGCTGAGGCTGACCGGAACCGAGATCAAGAAATACCTTGAGGCCAGCTACGACGCATGGATAAACACTGTGGCGGAGCCATCCGACGAAACCCATGTCCTGAAGATCAAGCAGTCCAAGGACTATTCCACCGGAAAGATGGCCTGGAAGCTCGCCAAGAGCCCTGCCAACTTCGACTCCGCCGCCGGGATCAACTACACGGTCGATGTGACCAAGCCTTACGGCTCCAGAATCACGATCACCGGGATGGCTGACGGAAGGGCTTTTGAGATGGACAAGGAATATATCGTCGCGATAACCACTTACAGGTCCGTCGGTTCCGGAGGCCTTCTCAAAGCGGCCGGACTGCCGGACATGAAGTCTGTCGAGGACAGAATTGTCTATCGTGGGCCGGAGTTCAGGACGATCCTCTATGAATATTTCAAAAAATACGGCAGTGTGGATCCAGCCGTCATCGGCGATCCTAAAGCCATCGGCTCATGGAAATTCGTCCCTGATTTCGCTCCGGACGCCATCAAGACCGACGTGGAATTGCTTTACGGAAAATAATGAATATCTTTGCGTGGATGAAAAAGATAGTTCTGAATAACATTGTCCTTGCGGTGGCCTCGCTGCTCGCCGCAGGGACATATTCATTTGCCCAGATACCTGCGACTCCGGAGCAAAGGGCGGCCGTAGAGGCGGAATCCGGGGTGAAGAATGTCGTGCGTAAGTACGACACCCATGCCGAGATGAAGGCTTGTCCGGACAGGACCGGCGGGGAATATTTCATGTACAGCTTTGACGACGTGAGATTAACCCCGGCTCCGAAAGGCTACAAACCTGTATATATCAGCCACATCGGCCGCCACGGCGCAAGGTATGCCATTAGTGATAATGTCTATGAGAAGCTCCGCAAGATTCTGACTGAGGCCCATGACTCCGGCAAACTGACAGATGCGGGGGAGTCTCTCCGCGACCGCTATGAGGCTTTCTATCCGTCCGTGGCGTTCCGTGGGGGAGAACTGACCCATAAAGGTCAGGAACAGCTTCGTGGCATCGCCGATGTGATGTATCGTGATTTTCCTGAGGTGTTCAAGGGTAAGACCAACGCCGAGGTCCTGTGCACGGTGACTCCGCGGGTGATTGTCAGCATGAATTTGTTCATGGATGAACTCAAGGGATTGGACAACGATTTGACTTACAGCCTGGAATGCAGTACGTCGATCATGCCCCTGATTCATCCCAACGGAGGTGCTAACCCTTACCGTGTCAAGGCTCGGATTCCCGCCGGTGCCCGCGCCAAGGCTGACAGCCTTCTCTCCGCAAAGGTGGACGTGAAAGGGTTCTGCTCCAAGTATTTCAATGACACGGACTTTCTGGAGAAGTCCTACGGCATGTGGAAGTTCGAACTGGACCTACGCACCGTTATCCTTGATCTTCAATGTCTTGACAACGAGCCGTCGGACAGGTTCGAGGACGTTTTCACGTTTGAGGAACTCTTCGCCATCTGGGAGGTTTGGAATTTCAACGGGTACCTGAGCATGGGCCGCTCTCCATTGACGGACAACAAAGGCGTCCTCAACACCTCAGCCATACTTAAGAACATCATCGAGTGTGCTGACCGTGACCTCGCTTCCGGCCAGGTTCAGCTGAGTCTTCGCTTTTCGCACGACACAGCCATTCTTCCTCTGGTCTCGTACATGAAACTGGATAATTTCGGTGCCGTGGTGAGCGACCCGGAAGAGGTGAAGAATTGGTGGAGGTCGGATTTCATCCCCATGGCCTCAAACCTTCAGCTGATTTTCTACCGCAGCAAGCGCAACCCCGAGATTCTGGTAAAAGTCCTCTACAACGGCCACGAAGCCTCTCTTCCTATCCCTCAGGCTGCCCCGTCCTTCTACTCCTGGACCACCTTCAAGGACTATTACAGACAGTAGTGCTGTAAATTGCCATTTCGGATGACACGCATGGCGTGGCGGCAAGTGAAGTCCCCTTCTGAAATTTTGCACGTTACCAAAATTTCAGAAGGGGACTTCACTTGCCTTTACCGAGCTTTACCGAGCTTTTGCGAGGCGCTTTAGCTCGCAGTCGGCCTTGATCTTGTCGATTATCGCGCAGACGACCTTGTAGGTCTTGCTGTCCTTGGTGTAGTTGGCGGGGACGGTGAAGTTGACGCGGCCTTGGTGCTGGAGCGTCTTGGCGAAAGCTTTCTTCTTCGGGTTGCTCTCGTCGCAGACTGCCACGGCGTGACCTCCAAACATCTTGACAATCTTCATGCACGGTATGTCGGTCTCTCCGTCTCCAAAGTAGATCATCTGAGGGTACGGGATTCTCTTCTTGTCCTCAGCGATGCTCTCGTTGACCATCTTGTTGTCGTGGGCACTGAAGATTCCCTTGTTTATCTTGAAAATGTACTGGGTTTTGGCCGTGTAGTCCACGGCGATTCCCGGCCATTCGGCCTCGCCCTCCTTGTTGTACATGAAGGTGCAGGCGAAGATGTGCTTGAACTCCTTGGCAATCGGGCTGCCTTCGATGATCTCCTTCAGGCCGGAGGAGTTGATGTAGTGCTCGATCTGCACCCCTCGCGATTCGCCATATTCATTGATCATCTTGAACCATTCTTTCACTCCTTCGAAGAGTTGGATGTGGCGACCGAACTTGCGGAAGTCGCTCCGACGAAGCTTGATTCCGTTCTTTTTCGCCTCGTCGAACATCATCTTCATGTAGGAGAGAACATTGCTCGCGTCCTGCCCGACGGCGAGTCCGTCGCTCATTTTCCAGAACTCCTCGGGCGTCTTCCCGATGGCCTGGATGAATCCGAATTCCTGCATGTTTCCGGGAGAAAGGGTCCCGTCAAAGTCGTAAATCAGTGCTACGATTGGTCTTTTCTTCATAATTTCGCCACAAATAACCGATTTCTACAAATATAATATTTATTCTTTTGAAGAATCCGTGACTTTCGGTTATTTTTGCCAAGTTAATTTGAGATTTTGAATATGGACCACTATTTAACCCGACTTCAGAACGCGACAAGAAAATACTGGAACAAATCCGCCCTCAACACCATCGGCGGTGAATCGTTCACATACTCGCAGATGGCGACCCTCATCGAGAAATTTCACATCTTCTTCGACAAGGCCGGTCTCCAGAAAGGACAGCACATCGCCCTTTGGGCACGAAACAGCGCCCGCTGGGGGATGTCCTATCTGGCAGTGAACACCTATGAGGCGGTCATAGTTCCGATTCTTGCCGACTTCACCCCTGACAGTGTCGAGAACCTCGTGAACCATTCCGACAGCATGGCCCTTCTGACCAACGCTGACAAATGGGCGAAACTTGACATCGCCAAGATGCCGGAGGTGAAAGTCGTGATGGATGTGGACAACCTCAAGATCCTTTACTGCCGTAAGCCTGAGATCGAAGAGATCTGGAATAACATAGACAATCTTTTGGCGGAGAAATATCCTGACGGGTTCGGCCCTGAGGACGTTGTCTATCCGACCGACAACTGGGACAACCTCGCGGTCATCAACTACACTTCCGGCTCGACCGGAAACCCTAAGGGTGTAATGCTGACCTACAGGAACTTCAGCGCGACGATCGAGTTCAGCCAGGTCCATCGCCCGACATCGGACAAGAACAGGATGATCTCGATGCTGCCTATGGCCCACATGTACGGCCTTGTGACCGAGTTCATCTACCCTCTTTGCAATGGAACCTCGATTTATTGGTTGGGCAAGACCCCGACCCCGAGCACTCTGATGAAGGCTTTCCAAGAGGTTAAGCCTTACCAGCTCATCACCGTTCCGCTCGTGATGGAAAAGATCTTCAAGTCCAAGATCAAGCCTATGCTGGACAAGCCGCTGATAAAGTTCTTGACGAAAGTTCCCGGTGTCAACAAAATTATATTCAATAAGATCCGAGAGGGATTGATCAATGCTTTCGGTGGCGAGGTCGGAGAATTCATCATGGGTGGCGCGCCTGTGAATCCGGAGATCGAGAAATGGTTCCAGAAGATCAAACTTCCTTACACCGTCGGCTATGGCATGACCGAGGCTACCCCTCTGCTGGCTTATGCCGGGAGCGCTGAATATGTCGCCGGTTCCTGCGGAAAGCCTGTCGATTGCGCCACGGTCAGGATTGATTCCGATGACCCTCAGCATATTGTCGGTGAGATCCAGGCTAAAGGTGACAACATATGCCTCGGCTATTACAAGAATCCTGAGGCTTCCGCCAACGCTTTCACCGAGGACGGATTCCTTCGCACCGGAGATCTCGGGCTGTTCGACGCTGACGGCAACCTCTACATCAAAGGCCGCAGCAAGTCGATGATCCTCTCAGCCAATGGCCAGAACATCTATCCGGAGGAGGTTGAGGCAGTAGTCAACAGCCAGCCTTACGTCCAGGAGTCCGTCGTCGTTGACCGTGCCGCCAAGCTCGTGGCCCTTGTCTATCTTGATCAAGAGGCCCTGCGTAGGGATGCCCTTGACGCTGAGGCGATTGCGGATCTCCCAGAAAGAATCCGCATCAACTCCGACAAACAACTCCCGAACTACAGCCAGATCACCAAGGTCGAGATCGTGGACCAGCCGTTCGAGAAGACCCCTAAGATGAGCATCAAGCGCTTCCTTTACAAGTAGTCCTGGCCGCTGTGGTTCGGCATGCTCACCAACCAGTCGAAGTGACTGCATCGGCGACAGATTTGGCATGAGGTGACATTTTGTCAGCAGAACTGACTTGGAACATATTTTGACTATCCATTACCGGCCTTGCGGACAGCAAGGTCGGTTTTTATATTCGTAAAATTTTAAAAGGAAAGATATTATGGCAACAAAAAACAAAGGACAGATTGGAGTGACGACCGAGAACATATTCCCGGTCATCAAGCAGTTCCTCTATTCGGATCATGAGATATTCCTGAGGGAATTGGTTGCGAACGCGGTGGACGCTTCGCAGAAGATGAAGGCGATTGCCTCAAACGGCGACTTCAAGGGTGAGCTTGGAGAACTCAAGGTTCGTGTCGAACTTGACGAGAAAGCCAAGACGCTGAGAATCATCGATAACGGTATCGGTATGACCGATGAGGAGGTCGACAAGTACATCAACCAGATCGCGTTCTCCTCAGCCGGAGAGTTCCTCCAGAAGTACAAGGACCAGAACATCATCGGCCATTTCGGACTGGGCTTCTACTCAGCCTTCATGGTCGCCAAGAAGGTGACGATTGAGTCCCTTTCATGGAAAGACGGCGCTGAAGGTGTGATCTGGAGTTGCGAAGGCAATCCTGAGTTCGAGATGGGTCCTTGCGACAAGAACGATAGGGGCACTGTAATCACCCTTTATCTCGACGACGAGGCCGCCAAGGACTATGGCACCAAGGGCAAGATCCAGCAGCTTCTGGACAAGTACTGCAAGTTCATGCCGGTTCCTGTCGTCTTCGGCAAAGAGCAGGAGTGGAAGGACGGAAAATATGTCGACACTGACAAGGACAACGTCATCAACAAGATCGAGCCGCTTTGGACCCGCAAGCCTTCCGAGCTTAAGGAAGAGGACTACATGAAGTTCTACAGGGATCTCTACCCGATGAAGGAAGATCCTCTGTTCTACATCCATCTGAACGTGGACTATCCGTTCAACCTGACCGGTATCCTCTACTTCCCTAAGATCAAGGACAGGATGGCGATCGAGAAGAACAACATCCAGCTCTACTGCAACCAGATGTTCGTAACGGATCACGTGGACAACATCGTCCCTGACTTCCTGACACTTCTTCACGGTGTCATCGACTCTCCGGACATCCCTCTGAACGTCTCCAGAAGCTATCTGCAGGCCGACGAGAATGTCAAGAAGATCTCGACCTACATCACTAAGAAGGTGGCCGACAGGCTGGAGGAGATCTTCAAGAACGAGCGCGACGCCTGGGAGAAGAAGTGGGACAACCTCAAATTGTTCATTGAATATGGCATGCTCTCCGACGAGAAGTTCTGCGAGAGGGCACTAAAGTTCGCCCTGTTCAAGAACACGGACGGCAAGTACTTCTCTCTGGAGGACTACCGCAAGGCCATCGCCGAGAACCAGACCGACAAGGACAAGAAGGTCGTTTACCTGTACGCCACCGACACCGACGAGCAGTACGCTTTCATCGAGGCGGCCAAGAACAAAGGCTACGATGTGCTCCTGATGGACTGCGAGCTTGATGCCCACTATGTCAACCTGTTGGAGCAGAAGATCCCTGACACAAGATTCGCCCGTGTGGACTCAGACACCATCGACAACCTTATCCCTAAGAGCGAGAAGGTTAAGCCGGAAATGGCTCAGGCCGACAAGGATGACCTCAGCGCGATGTTCAAGGCTGTCCTGCCGAAGGGCAACGACTACTTCGTGGAGGCCGACAACCTCGGCGAGAACGCCGCTCCGGTGATCATCACCCGCAACGAGTTCATGAGGCGTTACCGCGAGATGAGCGCGATGGGCGGCGGAATGAACTTCTACGGGAATATGCCGGAGTCGTTCAACATCACCGTCAACCTTGAGAACCCTGTCATGGCTGGAATCGTCACGGAGGCTAAGTCTAAGATCACACCGATGCAGGAACTTCCTGCCGAGCCAGGCAAGGACGCTTCCGAGGACGAGAAGAAGAAAATCAACGACGAGCGTCAGGCCATCAAGGATGCCCATCAGGCCGTGGTTGATGAATATGCCACCGGCAACGACATCCTCAAGCAGGTTATCGACCTCGCCCTTCTTTCCAACGGCCTCCTCAAAGGCAAGGCCCTCTCCGACTTCATCGCCCGCAGCGAGAAAGTCATCGCCGACGCCTGCCGCAAGTAGCGGTGAATGAATATGATATATGCCGGACACTGAGTTTGTCGAAGTGCCCGGCATTTTTTGTGTCATCCGACCCTTACTCTGCTGCGGTCACGAGGCTTTCGCTGTCTGGAAATCTGTATTATCTTGACAAATGATGCGCTTTTTTTGCGAGAGTGGAGGGGCGAATGACCTCCTTTAGGATTATTTGTGTAAGTTTGTGGGAAATATGGATTAATAATCAACGTTTTAACCACAATGAAACCAAGTAGGATCTTTTTGCTCACGTTGGCTCTTGTCGCGGCTGTGGGATGTTGCGGTCAGGGTTGGAAACAGAATGCTGACGGAATAACTGTCCGTGTCGCGGACAAGACGGCTGACGGGCCGGCGTTGGTGCGGCTTCAGGTGAAAGGCGACAATCTTGTAAGAGTTACCGCCACTCCTGAGACCAGGTTCGCTGACAGGAAAAGTCTCATCATTGTCCCGTCGGAATCAAAGCCGGAATTCACCGTGGCCTCCACGGACAGCACGGTTTCTGTCGTCACTTCCTCAGTGACGGCCTCTGTCAGGTTTAGGGACGGAGCGGTCAGCTTCGCGGACAAGGACGGTTCTACAATCTTGGGCGGCAACACGATGTCGTTCACCCCGATTACTGTCGAGGGTAGGCATGAATATTCCTCGCTCTTCACTTTTGATTCTCCGCAGGATGAGGCGTTCTACGGCCTTGGCCAGCATCAGTCTCTGGAATTCAACCACAAGTGCGGCAACGAGGAACTGTTCCAGTACAACACCAAGGTCTCCATCCCGTTCGTGGTCAGCAACAGGGGCTACGGTGTGCTCGTGGACAACTATTCGCTGAGCCGTTGGGGAAACCCGAAGCCTTACATGCAGCTGAACCAAGCCTTCAGACTCTATGGTAAGGATGGCAGTGAAAGTGGATTGACTGCGACATACACTCCGGCCACAGGCGATCCTCTTGTCAGGCAGGAGGATTCCCTGTACTATGAGAACGAATGGGTTATCCCGAATCTTCCGAAAATGCCTCTTAAAGGCGCGGACGTGACCTACGAGGGCTTCATCGAGGCTCCGCAGGACGCTGACTATCATTTCATACTTTATTATGCAGGCTTCCAGAGCGTCTCGATAGACGGCAAAGAGGTTGTCTCCGAGCGTTGGAGACCGGCATGGAATCCGAATTCCTACAAATTCACAGTAAGTCTCAAGAAAGGTGAGAAGACTCCGATTAAAGTCAGCTGGAGGCCGGACGGGGATGTCTCGTACATCGGACTGAGAGTGGCTGAGCCAATGACCGAGGCCGAGCAGAGCCGTTTCTCGTTCTGGTCGGAGATGAGTCCGGAACTGGACTATTATTATATCGCCGGAAACAGCATGGACGAGGTGATCTCCGGCTACAGAACCCTTACCGGAAAGGCTCAGGTGATGCCGAAATGGGCGCTTGGGTTCTGGCAGAGCCGCGAGCGTTACAGCACCCAGGAGGATCTTGTGGGCACGTTGGCCGAGCTTAGGCGCAGGAATATTCCTGTGGACAACATTGTCCAGGACTGGCAGTACTGGAAGGATGACCAGTGGGGAAGCCACGAGTTTGACGAGACGCGGTACCCTGACCCGGAGAAGATGCTTGATGACGTGCACGCCATGCACGGGCGTTTCATGATCAGTGTCTGGCCGAAATTCTATGTCAACACTGATCATTATCAAGAACTTAAAAAGGCGGGCTATGTCTATCCGCTTGCCGAAAAGGACAGTCTGAAGGACTGGCTTGGCCACATGGAATCATTCTACGACGCCTATTCTGAAGGTGGCCGGAAGATGTTTTGGAAGCAGATGGACGAAAGCCTTTACTCGAAGTACGGCCGGAAGATTGACGCATGGTGGATGGATGCCAGCGAACCTAATCTTCGGGACTGTCTGCCAATGGATTACCAGAAGGCTCTGACAACCCCGACAGCCCTTGGACCTTCCACCGAGTATCTCAACGCCTACGCCCTTGTCAACGCTGACGCCATCTACAACGGACAGCGCGGAATCGATCCGGACAAGAGGGTGTTTCTGCTGACAAGAAGCGGCTTCGCCGGGCTGCAAAGATATTCGACGGCCACATGGAGCGGAGACATCGGTACATGCTGGAACGACATGCGCGCACAGATGGCCGCGGGCCTTAACTTCTCGATGAGCGGAGTTCCGTTCTGGGGAATGGACATCGGAGGGTTCAGCGTGATGGACAAGTACACGGCAGCGGTTTCCACATTTGACAACACCGGAAAGGTTACACCCGACCTCGATGAGTGGCGTGAGCTCCAGACGCGTTGGCATCAGTTCGGCACCTTCGTTCCGCTGTTCCGCACGCACGGACAATGGCCGAGAAGGGAACTTTGGAATATAGCTCCGGAAGGGACACCGACATATTCAAGCATCCTCTATTACATGAAGTTGCGCTACCGTTTGATGCCGTACCTCTATTCATTGACAGGAGCCGTGCATTTCGAAGACTACACCATGCTCCGCGGCCTTCCGATGGATTTCGCGGGCGACCGTAATGTGGCCGACATCAGCGACCAGTGGATGCTTGGCCCGGCTCTGATGTCTTGCCCTGTCTCTGAATATAAAGTCCGCTCCCGCAGCGTCTATTTCCCTGAGTGCGAGGGCTGGTACGATTTCTACACCGGCAAGTTCATCGCCGGAGGGCAGACTCTCATGGTCGAGGCTCCTTATGAATATATTCCTTTGTACGTCCGTGCAGGCTCAATCATCCCGTTCGGCCCGGAGATCCAGTGGTCTGACGAAAAGCCTGCCGATGTCATCGACCTCTATGTCTATGCCGGAAAGAACGGCTCGTTCACCCTTTACGAGGACGAGAACACGAACTACAATTACGAGAAAGGGGCATATTCGACGATAGAGTTCACCTACGATGACTCATCCCGTACCCTGACCATCGGAGACCGTAAGGGTGAGTTCACCGGCATGCTGAAAGACCGTACTTTCAACATCGTGCTTGTCACGCCGGAGAACGCTTTCGCCTATCCTAAGGGCTCAAAAGGTGTGGAGATCGCCTATCACGGGGATTCCTCCACAGTAAAGCTGTAGCAGGGCTAATCCAGATACTCAATCTTGAAATCGTAGTCCCATTGGGTGAAGTAGAGGTTGCCTTTGTCCCACTCGACCTCTCCACGTTGGAAATCGACGGTGTCGCTGCGTGGGTACTTCTTTTCAGGGTCGAGATTGCCTCCGAAATCGGAGTTGACAATCATCCGGTAAGGCTCGATGCCGCCGAGGAAGAAATCACCGCCATAGGAGGTGATTCCGAAACTCTGATCAACTGGAACCCAGCCGTAGCCTTCGAAATAGACCTCACCCCAGTCATGCAGGTTGCCGGCTCCCGGATGCATCATCAGACCACTCTGCCATCTGGCCGGGATGCCTTTGTAGCGGCACATAGTGATGAACAGGAGAGTCACCTGTCCACAGTCGCCGTGGCGGTTCGTCAGGACATATTCAGGAATATTCTCGATTGTGGAATAGTCCCTGGCCGATGCCCACGGGAATGTCTTGTCAATCCACGTGTAGATCGCCTTGGCCTGAAGGTAAGGGTTGCCGATGCCGGCCGTGACTGAATCAGCGGCGGCCTTGATTTTGTCAGTGAAGATCACGTGCTGCTCACGCTCGGCTGTATTTTCCTTGTAATCAGGGTCGGAAGTGTTGTAAGCCAGCACTTTGGATGAATCGATAGGATGCCACTCCCCGCTGGAGGTATATTCAAAGACCTCGTGGAAGACGGTAGGTTTGTTCTTGACGGTCTTGGCCTCCATGTAGACGCTGCTGTGTGGGTGCCATGGCTCAGAGAAAGTCAGTCTCTCAACCGGGTATGCCACGCCATTGACTCCGGCCTCGATGAATCTGAAATCGGTCTGGCGGGGAACATCTTGACGAGGAAGCGGCAGCCAGCAACGGAGGGTCTGGCCAGGCCGCAACGTGTTGGCGTGGACCGAGAGGGTGAATGTCACCCTCATCCTCTTCGGCAGGGCGAAATATGGATTCTCCTTCCCGGAGGCGATGTTTTCCAGCACCTGCTTTTTAATCTGTGGAATCGTTATCGCATCAATTGCCTCATGTCCTGACAGCGAAGTCCCACTCTTGGACAACTCCTCATCCTTAGAGTCTGCCGCGGCTTTTATTGCAGCCAACTCCGGATTGATCCTGAACAGGTTGCGTGCGGCGGCGGAGAAATACATCGTGCGTTTTCCGATCTGCATCGATTCCAATTCTCCGGAAACGGTCCACTTGTCGATCTGCCCGTCAGTGACATCAGGAATGTATTTCTGAATATATTCCTTCACATCCTCCCTTGTGGCGCAGAACTCCGTCGCCAACCTTTGCGCCAGATCCTTGTCCCATGAATATTTGTACCTCATCTGCCTCGGCAGCCAGATGTTCGCCGCCAGCGCTATCGCCACCAGCGTCCAGAGTACTATCTCTTTTCTTTTCATCGCCATGACTTACAGTAATTTGAGTCCGAGACCAGGGCGATCCGGAAGAGTGATTTTTCCGTCGACGACGGTCATTCCCTCAAACCGGTCGTTGGCTATGAGGAGGTTGCCGTCAAGATCCGCGAAATCCACGGCAGGGGAGAGCTGTGCGGCGGCGGTCACGGCGCAGGAGGTCTCGGTCATGCAGCCGACCATCACCTTCATCCCTTCCGCGCGGGCGTAGTTAAGCATCTTCCAGGCCTCGCGCATTCCGGTACACTTCATCAGCTTGATGTTGATGCCGGTGTACGCACCTTTTACCCTTTGTACATCAGCGAGACGCTGGATGGCCTCGTCGGCGAACGTCGGAAGCGGGCTGCGCTCGGTAAGCCATGCGTTCTCGTCCATCATCTCCTTCGGCATCGGCTGCTCGACCATCACGACCCCGTGCTCCTTCAGCCAGTAGATCATCTCCAGAGCCTTCTCCTTGTCCTTCCAGCCTTGGTTGGCGTCCACGGCGAGAGGCAGGTCTGTGATCTCACGGATGGTCTCGATCATTTCCTTGTCGTTGTCGAGCCCGACCTTGACTTTAAGAATGTTGAACTGCTCGGCACATTCCTTGGTCTTCTCGCGCACCACATCCGGAGTGTCGATCCCGATCGTGAAAGTGGTGTTCGGGGCCTTCGCCGCGTTGAGTCCCCAGATCCGATACCACGGCTGTCCCATCAACTGGCCCACAAGGTCGTGCAGGGCGATGTCCACAGCGGCTTTCGCGGCGGTGTCGCCCTCGTTGATCCCATCGACATAAGTCAGGATGTCGTCGATCTGGAACGGGTCGCTGAACTGCTCCAAATTAATCTTTTTCAAGAAGTTGCAGACGCTCTCCACGGTCTGCCCGAGGTATGGCGGCATCGAAGCCTCTCCGTAGCCGGTGAACCCGTCATATTCAATCTTAACCTGCACATCCGGCGTGGTGGTCCTTGAATATGAAGCCACAGTGAACGTGTGCCGCAGCTTGAGCTCATACGGCTCGAAGCTCAGCTTCATCCTTGCCGTGCCGCCAACTTTGTACGGTTGGGGAACATTCCCGCTCTCCTTGCCGGCGCATCCGGTGATGAGCCCTCCTGTTCCGATGACAAGCCCGCTTCCGGCAGTCGCCAGCCCCGCGGTCCTAAGAAAATCCCTGCGTTTCATATTCGTGTGCTATTTTATTGATTCTATGAATGATGTCATTTGTGGAACCTTGCTTAGTGCGGAGTGGAAGAGCTTCAACTGGTTGCGGGTGCGGACGAGGTTGTGCTCCGGGTACTTGATCTTGTAGTAGGTGTCACCGTTTATGTAGTCAGCGAAGAAGCGGACAGCCTGCATGAACGGGAAGAGGCATGCCGCATAAGGCAGATTTTCTCTTTCAATCGGGGTCAGGAATGGCTTTGTGCCTTTTATGTAACCACGTGTGAAAGCCTTGAAGATTTCCATGTCGAAATCGACCTTCTCCAGTTCGGGAGAATCCTCGGCGACCGGATTTGCTGCCGTGCGTAGGAAATCCCCGAAGTCCGAGAACACATAGCTCGGCATCACGGTGTCCAGATCGATGACACAGAGGATCTTGCCGTCTTTGTCGAACATCATGTTGTTGACCTTCGTGTCGCAGTGGCATATTCTTTTAGGAAGTTTTCCCTCACGGTGAAGCTGCTCTGCCTTGCACATCTGGACCCCGTACTTGTCGATGTCCTCCAGAATCTTGTGTAGTTCCTGTTCCTCTGTTTTGTCATCAGCGTGAAGACGTCCAGCCTTGTCCTCTCTCACGGCCTCTACCAACTGCCTAAGTCTCAACTCCATGTTGTGGAAGTCAGGAATCGTCTCTCCGAGCGTGTCTGGGATGTCAGCGAGCATTGCCTCGAAGTTTCCGAAAGCCTCACCGGCATATTCAGAGTACTCCGGGTTGACTGTCTCGTAGGTGTAGGCGTCATTGATGAACACTGACACCCTCCAGTACTTTCCGTCCTCAAGGCAGTAGGTCCTCGGCTTGTCGCTTATCAGGACCTCCAACCTCTCTCCTTCTGATTTCAACGGAATGAACCTCAGTACCTTGCGGTCGATGTTCTCCGCTCCTTCCGCTTCAAGTTTCTTACGAATATGTCTGGTCACGGCCTCGATGTTGCTCTGGAGAAGATCCACGTCCGTAAAGATCGCATTATTGATTCTCTGGAGCACATAATCCGGCGCATCGCCCTCAGTGATAACTTTATAAGTGTCGTTAATCAAACCATTACCCAACGGCTTTATCTCTTTGACCTCGCCCTCGATGGCGAAAAGCTCAACTATTTTTTTCAGATCTGTCATAGTCAGTGTCAATTAAAAATATCAATCTCTCAAAGATAGCCATTTCCGTCAGTAATTTCAAGCATCCGCCCAATCATTTGAAAATGAAAATTGTTATTTTTGTAAATACATGACAAAATGAGTAAGTGGTAACTTATGGAACTTTACGAATATGCGCGTCCGACCCTGATGGCTGGGAAAAAGATACTCTATGTGCACGGATTCGCATCCAGCGGCCGGAACGGAAGTGTCAGGACGTTGAGGCTGCTGATGCCCCAGGCGGAGGTGATAGCACCTGACCTGCCGGTGGAGCCTTTCGAAGCGATGGAACTTTTAAGGAATATGCTTGCGTCGGAAAAGCCTGATCTGATCATCGGAACCTCGATGGGGGCTATGTACGCCGAGATGCTTTACGGAGTGGATCGCATTCTAGTGAACCCTGCCTTTCAACTGGCTGACACTCTGTTGAAAAACAACGGATTGGGCAGGCAAGAGTATCACAATCCCCGTCAAGACGGAGAGACATCGTTTCTGGTCACGAAGACCCTGTTGGAGCATTTCCGGGAGATCAGCTCACATTGCTTCGAGCGTGCGGCTGAGGACCAGGACAAGGTCTTCGGACTTTACGGAATCCACGACACCTTGGTTCATACATTCGACCTTTTCTGTGAGCATTATCCTCAGGCCATAAGGTTCGACGGAGAGCATTACCTCAATGACAACGCCATCCTCCATTCCATCCTTCCTGTGATTCAATGGATCGATGACAGGCAGAGGAACGTTCAGAAGCCAGTTTTGTTCATCTCGCTGAGTGACCGGATAATCAATCATTCCAGCGGTTTCGCCAAGTCCGTCGCCTCGCTTGCCGTGAACTATGATGTCCACATTGTCGCCGGAGTGCCGTACAACACTCCTGAACTCTGTCAGAAAGTCGTGAATTGGTGCGAGACCAACCTCGGTGTCCCTGTCTGGAATCGTGTCACGATCACCAACCACAAGAATCTCCTTCTGGCCGACTATCTGATCGATGCCGAGCCGGAAACCAATGGCGGCAAAGACTTTATGGGCACGATGATCCCTTTCGGCTCCGACGCCTTCAAGACCTGGGAGGATGTCCTGACCTTTTTCGACCGTCTTGGCGGACAATGAGCTAATCCGTAGGAAAGACCACACCTGCCTGTCGGCGGATCCCGTCGAGGATTTCGGCGGTGATCAGGGAGGTCTCCAGACTGTTGACAGAGGATTCCAAACGTCCGGATTCCAGCACGTCTATGAACTCCCGGAACTCGCAGAGGTACTCGTCCGCGTCAACAGGGACGGAGATGTCCTCTGCCTGAGGCCCCGAAGACCTCCCGGAAGTCGGCGCGCCTCGTCTTGTCATCTCGGCGTGGCGGCAGATGTGGATCTGGTCCAGAGAAATGACCCCTCCATCGCAGGAAATCTCCGTGCAAAGTCGCGAATCCGCTATTTTTGAATATAATACCGTGGCGCTCATCCCGTCATATTCAAAAACCACACTCCCTTGCAGGTCAATTCGTTTCCATTCGTTCCCCACCGGCACCTCGCAGGCCGTGACGCTGGCCTTGAGCCCTTGGGGACGGCCGAAAAGCGAGACCATCGGATAGATCGGGTATATTCCTATGTCCATCAACGCCCCACCGCAGCAGTCAGGATTGAAGGAACTCGGCACAGCCGAATTGTCCTCACCCGCTATGATTCTCTTGACCAGGTCATATTTCGAAGAATATTGACAGAACGACGCAAAGTAGTGGCGCACGCTTCCCATCCCAGCCAAGCGCTCCCTTGCCACCACGAAATTAGGACAAAGCGTAGAGATCATAGCCTCCATCAGCATCACCCCGTTGGCATTTGCCGCATCAATCATTTCGCCCACCTCGCGAGCGTTGGACGCCATCGGTTTCTCGCACAGAACATGCTTGCCGTGATTCATGCAAAGAATCGAGAGATCGTGATGCGTGCTGTTAGGCGTCCCTATGTAGATCGCGTCGATCTCCGGATCAGACGCCATCTCGTCTAAGTCTGTGTACACTTTTGCGATACCGTGCGCCTCTGCGAACGCCTTCCCTTTTTCCAAAGAACGTGAACAAACCGCCGCCGCCTCGAATCGAGGCTCCAAAACCGCACCCTTGAGAACCCAGTCGCTTATGCGCCCCGTCCCAACCATTCCGAACCGTGTCTTTTTCATTTCAGCGCTCCTCTGGTTTCGAGATAATCAAGAATGGTCGTCCTGGCGGAAGTCTTCCCCGCCGTGTCAATTGTCAGAACCTCATAGCCGAGCTTAGGCACAAGTCTGGACTCTTTTTCGCCGAGTTCAGGCTCGATGAGCACCAGGCCGCTCACGGCCTTACCCAGTTTGTATGAAGCCTTGACCACAGCCTCGGAAGAGAATGAGTCTGCGATGAGGATTATCCTCTCCGAGTCCGCGAACTTCTCCTTGCCAATCTTCTTCACCATGAAACTGATGTCCCTGGCGTTCTCATGGAAGGCCGTTGAGTAGCCGACGAGACCTTCCGGTACCAGAGACTTCACCAGACCTTCCGGGAACGCGGTCTTCAACGGCTCGTGGAAAAACACGATGACCGGCCTCGGACCGAGTGAGTCCGGGAAGAAACCTTTCTCGTCGGCCGGCTTGAACACCTTTCCGAAAATCTTGTCATTATGTCTGTAGAAACTGAGTTCCTCCACGATGATCCTGCTCCCGTTATCCGCCTTTACTCTTTCCCGAGGCCCTTTGTCCTTGAACAAGTTCAATCCGACAATCCCTAGCAGGGCGACCAGCAGGGAGGAGACCAGCGAAATGATGACTTTTTTCATTGCCGTAAGAATATTAGATGTTTTGTTCTGTCACAAAAATAATTAAATTTGTACGAATATGCCAAAGTTCAACCCCATATCCCGTTGGTCCGAAAGGAATCAGCTGTTGGTCCTCAGCCTCGTGGTCGGAATCGTGGTCGGGCTTGCCGCCGTGCTGCTCAAGACCTTGATCTCGATGATCCAGGAAGGTCTGCGTGACACTTTCGACGGAGTTCTGGACGGGACGCTCTACTACCTTGTCCTCCCGGGAGTCGGAATGCTTCTGGCGATGCTGTTCTGCAGATATGTCATAAAGGACAAGGTCGGTCATGGAGTCACGAAGGTTCTTCAGGCGGTGTCAAGGCACGAGTCCAGGATCAAGCCGCACAACATGTGGTCCTCGATCGCCGCAAGTTCGGTGACGATCGGATTCGGAGGCTCAGTCGGAGCGGAGGCCCCGATCGTCTACACGGGAGCGGCCATCGGTTCCAACTTTGCCAGGTATATGGGATTGTCCTACAGGAGCATGACCGTGCTGCTGGGCTGTGGAGCCGCCGCCGCTGTCGCGGGTATATTCAAGGCTCCTCTCGCCGGTGTCCTGTTCGTGTTGGAGATTCTTTTGTTCAACATTTCGATGAACTCGATGATGCCGCTGCTGCTTTCGACTGTGTCAGCGACTGTGGTCTCGTACATATTCCTTGGCTCCTCGACTCCGTTCGAATGCACCCTGACACCGTTTGTGCTCAAGAATATTCCTTTCTACATCATTCTGGGGCTTTTCTGCGGCGCTTGCTCCATTTATTTCATTCGAACGACCCTCAAACTGGAGGACCGAATCGGCAAGATGGACAACGCTTTCCTTAAATGGGCGTTGTGCGCTGTCGGGCTCGGAATCCTGATATTCCTTTTCCCTCCGCTCTATGGCGAAGGCTATGAATCATTGGGGGTTCTTCTTAACGGACAGGAACTCTCTTTGGACGGTCAGACTCCGCTCGCCTTTTTGACTGACAGCCCTTGGTCCGTGCCGGTTTTTTTCCTGCTGATTCTGCTGCTCAAGGTGTTTTCCATGACCCTTACCAACGCCGGCGGGGGAGTGGGTGGCACTTTCGGTCCGACGCTTTTTGTCGGCGCGATCGCCGGCTTCGTTGTGGCCAGAACCATGAACCTGATCTTTGACGGCACCATGATGAGTGTTCCTGAGCAGAATTTCGTACTTGTCGGGATGGCCGGGCTGATGGCCGGAGTGATGCAGGCCCCGATGACGGCGATCTTCCTTATCGCCGAGATCTCAGGAGGTTACGACCTGTTTCTTCCGCTGATCCTTACCTCGACAATCGCTTTCGGAACGACCAGGATAGTCGAGAAGTACTCCATTTACACCAAACGAATCGCACAGAGGGGAGAACTCTTGACCCATGACAGCGATCAGGCCGTTCTGACCTTGCTGAAGGTGTCCGATGTGATTGAGACAGACTTCTCCACTGTGAAGATTGATGACACCCTCGGGCGGCTTGTCGAGGTTGTCTCCGAATCCACCAGAAACATATTCCCTGTCCTTGACTCGGTGGATCGCTTCCAAGGCTATGTCTCTTTGGAGGACATCCGCAAGGACATGTTCAGAACCGATGAATATGAGACCCTGCACGTCTTCAACTTTATGCGGAGTGCCGAGGAATATGTCTACGAGGATGAGAAGATGGATTCCGTGATGAAGAAATTCGAGGACACTTCGGCCTGGAATCTTCCGGTTGTCCGGCGTGACAGGACTTATGTTGGTTTTGTTTCCAAGTCCAAGATTTTCTCGGCCTATAGGGAAGAGTTGAGGGTTGTTTCGCAGGATTGATTTTTAACACTTTGAATATGAAAAATATCTATATTGACTACATCGCCCGCGCCATCGGCGTCAAGGATTGGCAGGTCGAGAACTGCGTGCACCTTTTCGAGGAAGGCGACACGATTCCGTTCATCAGCCGTTACAGGAAGGAAAAGACCGGTGGGCTTGACGATGTCGCTGTCGCTGAGATCAAGCACTGGAACGATGTGTTCACCGAGATGGAGAAGAGGAAGTCTGGAATCCTGTCCACGATCGCCGATCAGGGCAAACTTACCGACGAGCTTCGATCCAAGATCGAGAACTGCGTGGTGGCCAGTGAATTGGAGGATCTGTACCTGCCGTACAGACCGAAGCGCAGAACCCGTGCGACGATGGCGAAGGAAAAAGGCCTGGAGCCTTTGGCCGACAAGATGTGGAAGGTTGAGGTCACGGACCCGGAGGCCGAGGCCAGGAAATATGTCGGAGACAAGGTCGGTTCCGTTGAGGAGGCTCTTGCCGGTGCCCGAGACATCATCGCCGAGCGCATTTCCGAGTCGCAGACTGTCCGCGAGAACCTCAGGCACATATTCAGGACCCGCAGGATCGAGTCCAAGGCAACCAAGGCGGCTTCGGACAATGCCGATGCCTCGAAGTACAGGACTTATTTCAATTTCTCCATGCCTTTGCAAAGGATTCCGTCCCACAATCTGCTGGCGATTCTGCGCGCCGAGAAAGAGGGCTTCTTGTCCATCGGGCTTGATGCCGATCCGGAGAAATGCGGCAACAAGATCTATTACGATTTCTGCCAGGAGCATCGTTACCCGGGCTCTAAACTTGCAGAGCAGATCCGTCAGGCCGTCGATGATGCCTACAAACGTCTTCTTGAGCCGTCACTGACCAACGAGGTTGTCAAGGAGGCCAAGGAAAAGGCTGACAAAGAATCCATTAATGTGTTCGGTGAGAATCTCACACAACTTCTGCTTTCCGCTCCGGTCGGCCAGAAGAGGACAATGGCGATCGATCCAGGCTTCCGCAACGGCTGCAAGATCGTCTGTCTGGACGAGCGAGGCAACCTCCTGCACCACGAGATCATATTCCCGCATCCTCCTCAGAGCGAGAAGATCAAGTCGATAATGTCCGTCGCCGCGATGATTGATGAATATGCCATCGAGGTCATCGCCATAGGAAACGGCACGGCCTCCCGTGAGACCGAGGATTTCATCAAGCGTGTCGGAATCCCGGAGAACGTCAAAGTGTTCACTGTCAGTGAGGACGGTGCGTCGATATATTCAGCCTCCGAGGTCGCGAGGCAGGAGTTCCCCGATGAGGATGTGACAGTCCGCGGTGCTGTTTCGATCGGCCGCCGTCTGATGGATCCGTTGTCAGAACTGGTGAAGATTGACCCTAAGTCATTGGGTGTAGGACAGTACCAGCACGATGTGGATCAGAATCTGCTCCGTGAGAAACTGGATAACACTGTAGTTATTTGTGTGAACAGTGTCGGAGTGAATCTCAACACAGCCAGTCCGTATCTTCTGAGTTATGTTTCGGGCATAGGTCCGGCTTTGGCTTCCAACATTGTGGATTATCGGTCTTCCATCAAAGGTTTTTCGTCCAGGACCCAACTCCGGAAGGTCCCGAAACTCGGCCCGAAGGCTTTCGAGCAGTGCGCCGGTTTCCTTCGCATCCAGGACGCCGAGAATCCGCTTGACAACTCAGCCGTGCATCCGGAATGCTACCACATAGTTGACCGGATGGCTTCCGATTTGGGTGTCAGCACCAGGGATCTGGTGGGCAATGAGGCCTTGATAGGGAAGATAGATCCGGCGGCCTACGTCGAGGGTGAGTTCGGCCTTCCTACGATCAATGATATTCTTAAGGAGCTTGCAAAACCTGGCCGTGACCCTCGCCAGAGCGCTCAGGAATTCAGTTTCGCTGATGACATCCACGAAATTGACGACCTGAAACCGGGCATGGAACTGCCTGGAATCGTCACCAACGTGACCGCCTTCGGCGCCTTTGTGGACATCGGCATCCACGAGAACGGTCTTGTCCACGTCTCCCAGATGCGCGGCCAGAAAGTCAAGCTCCACCAAAAGGTCAACGTCAGCGTCCTTGACGTCGATCTGGACCGGAAACGCATCTCCCTCCGCTTGCTGTCAGGGAAATGACTTTATTTGCGGGACTCTTTGAACTTCCGGTTGATAATCACGCTTCTTTCTGATTGTTGTCTCGGATTAATTCATTACTTTTGTGTAAACCGTAGAGACCACTGGAGGCCTCGAAGAGACGGACAAACCTGACACATCAGCTAATGGACAAGAACAACAGCCAGTACACCGCAGCCCTGACAGGAGGAGGCTTCCTATTCGAGGAAACCCTTATCCTTCTGCCTTTGCTTCAGGCTCGGAACAGTGAGGAACTTCTGAAGGAGGAAAAGATCAACAACAATCTGCTGCACATCAATGCGGAGGCGGCGCGCTCGCGAAACATTCACGAGATAAGGCGGCGCTATCGCGCGATGCCTCCTTCCTTTTGGAACGACTTCAATGCTATGAGCCTCGGAGACAAGGTCGTAGCCCTCTTCTATGTGATACTGAAGACTTACAGGATCTGTTTCGACTTCCATGTGAATGTCACCATGCGCAAATGGAACAGCGTCTCGAAGAGTCTTGACAAGGATGACCTCATGGTGGAGTTCAACGAAATCTCAGCCAAGGACGAGTTCGTTGACTCTTGGAGCGACCTCACGAAAGGAAAGGTGGCGGGAGCGTATCTGACCATCCTGCGGAAAGTCGGCATGCTTGACATCAACAATCATTTGCAGGCTCTTTCCTGCACCAATTTCGGGTATTACCTGACGAAAGGGGAGCCTTGGTTTCTGGAGGCCTGTCTTCTGCAACCCTATGAGATTGAGAATATTAAGAAATCTATGATATGACCATAAAAGAACTTGATGACAAACTGAACAGCCCTGGTTTCCAGGACACGGAGAACGGGGACTTGTTCTATAACTTCTTCATCTATCAGTACCCGACAGAGAAAGAGTACGACATACGTAGGCAGATCCAAGAGTTCAAGGCGAACCTGATCCGTCCCGTGAACTATGTCGATGTGCTTACCCTCAATCTGTTTGAGGAGTTCTGCCATTATCTTGACCGGAAGAAGTTCCTGCGTCATCCGTCCATGCTGAAGTACCAGTTGGAGAAAGAGCGGGTCGACCCGTCCAACGCGCGGAACACCCAGGACACACTGACTCGCAACGCTCATTCACCGGAGTTTGTACGGTACATCCACCAGCGCATCATCGACCACATCACCATCAGGGATGGGTACCGCCGTCCATACGTTTTCCTGTATGGCGTCGGCAGCATGTTTCCATACCTGAGAGTCAACGAGTTCCTTGCCCTCTACGAGGACTATAACGAGACAGGGAAGTATAAGATCATCGTCTTCTATCCAGGACATAGAGATGGCAATTCGTTCAGATTGTTCGACACGCTTCCCGACAACCACACCTATCGCGCGACACTATTAATCAATGAATAACGTATGAAACTGAAAGATTTATACAGCAAACCCATCAACCGGGCGGTCAATCCAGCCGTCAGCGCCACCAAGTTCGACCCGGAGACAGAACGGATAGAAATCCAGGAATATGTGTTCACGGATGAGATCATCAACGGCCTCTTCCGCATACTCGACGCCATCAAGAACAACAAGCCTTACGACCACGTCGGCATCTGGATCGATGGCTACTATGGCTCTGGAAAGTCTCACTTCCTGAAATACCTCGACTACTGTATCACGCCTTCCACCCGTGACGCTGCCCTCTCTCGTCTGCTCGAAGCGGTGAAAGCCATCGACCCGCTCGACGAGAAGCACAACCTTGGTTTCGATTACGACGAGTTGCTCTCTATTGCCGACTGGCTGAAGCATGCCACCATCGACACTTGCATCTTCAACCTTGAGACCAGCTACGACAACTCCACCGACAAGAAGAAGGCTTTCCTTCATGTTTTCTGGAACGAGTTCAATGGCAAGCGTGGCTTCAACAAGTTCAACATCACCCTTGCGCAGAATCTTGAGAAGCCGTTGGCGGAAAAGGGTGTGTTTGAGGCTTTCAAGAAGCGAATTGCAGAGGAAGGCGCTGACTGGAACGATCCGGGCGTGGCTGCCGACTTGATCGACAATGAGCTGGATTGGGTGCTCGAGATCGCCAGGGAACTGGCCCCGACACTCTCTGTGGACAGCATCCGCGAGCGCATCATCAAGCGGGACACCAACATGAGCATCGACCGTTTCGGCATGGAGCTGGCTTCATGGCTTAAGGACAAGGGCGAAGACTACCGCCTGATTCTCCTCGCCGACGAGGTGAGCCAGTTCATCAACAAGGAGCGCGACCGCTATCTCAATCTTCAGGAGATCATCACCAAGCTCTCCGAGGCTTGCTGCAACAAGGTGTGGGTGGCTTGCACCGCCCAGCAAGACCTCTCGGAGATTATGGATGACTGCAACATCGCTGAGGAAAAAGACAAGGAAGGCAAGATCAAGGGACGTTTTGAAGTCAAGGTGTCACTCAAAGGAACGCAGCCGGAAGTCATCACCCAAAAACGTATTCTCGACAAGAAAGAGGAGGTGAAGCCGGAGCTGGCCTCGCTCTACAGCAAGTACAAGGCAGGATTCGACCTGCAGTTCAAGCTGCCCGCTTCCTACAGCATCTACGATTCGCAGGACGATTTCGTGGACTACTACCCGTTCGTGCCTTACCAGTTCAAGTTGATCATGCAGGTGTTCAACTCCTTCCTCGCCCTCGGCTATGTGGCCAAGGAGGTGAAGGGTAATGAGCGAAGCATCATCAAGGTCATCCACTCCACCGCCAAGGCGAACGCCGAAGCTGAGTTGGGCAAGTTCATCTCTTTTGACGAACTCTACAACAACATGTTCGAGGAAGGTTTGCAGGCCCGTGGCCAGAAGGCTCGCCAGAATGCCATTGACATGGCGCGCACTTATCAGACAGACCACCCTGAGCGGACAGGGCTTGCCCTTCGTGTGGCCAATGTGCTGTTCATGATCTGCAACATCTCGCAGACAGACCAGCTGCTTTTCCCCGCAACGATTGACAATGTGACCACTCTCCTTGTCAACGACATGGACACTCCTCGTCTTACCATCAAGAACGAGGTGGAGAAAATCGTGGATTTCCTTTGCGACAACAACATCATACGTCGCGAGCAGGGCAAACAAGGCGCTCCGGACACCTTTACCTTCTACAGCGAGGAGGAGATGAAAGTGGCTCAGCTGATCCAGAGCCAGGTGGTTGACAACAACACCCAGGCGGAACAGTTGAAAGAAATATTCAACAAGTACATCACCGCCCTCCGCAACAAGGAGCAGTACAAGACCCGCAGCTTCTCCGTGGGCCTCACCATCAAGCAGCGAACCTTCCTCTCCAACAACCCAGATGTGCAGGTGGAGTTTGTGATGGATGCGGATTATGACACAGCCGGGCAGTTGGCGTTGCAGAACAGCAACCAGAACCGCATGGTTTACTACGTGGGCCCGCAGTATCGAGACAACAAGCGTCTCTACAACGCATTCTATTGGTACTGTCAGGCTAACCGCTACATGGCGACCCCTGTGACCAGTGAAGACAATAAAAAAACGCGTGACGAGTTTGAGAAACGCGCCAACGAGCTTTACGAGGGACTCATCAAGAAGGAATTTGAGAAGATACTCGACACATGCCCCATCATTTCCGGCTTCTGTGTGATAGACGAGGCGGAGCTGGGGCAGAAACGAGGCAATGATCGCTATCGCATTGCTATGGACAAGCATCTGTCGGGCATCTACACCAAGGCTGGTCTTGTGGATAAACCGGGCATACCACGTACCTCGGAACAGTTGAAGATGGCAATCCTCCGGCCTGTGCAGCAAGGCGATTACGATGGGATGAACGCCGGGCTTACGGATGCGGAGCATGAAGTGGAGATTTACCTCAACAAACAGTTCGCTGAAGTCAACGTGGCGGATGTCCTGGCAAAGTTTGCCAAAGCTCCGTACGGTTGGGACAGCATCTGCACCCTGTACGTCATCAATGAGTTGGTGCGCCGTCACAATCGTGACTATGCCTATGCCAATAATCCCAACGTGGAGACGCAGACTGTGGCAGGCCGTATCGTTGGCGAGGCAAGCAAGTTCACGCTCCGCCAGGCAAAGGCCATCTCAGCGGAGATTATCCAAAGCTTTATTTCTGCCTGGCAGGAGATTTTCGGCGTTTCGGCTTTGCCGGCGACTACTGACAGTACCCAGCTGTTCCGTGCCTGTCGTGACATGGACAGCGACCGCAGTCTGGCCAAACTGATCAATGGCTACAAGGACATCGAGCGTAAGATTCCGGCATATTCATTCTGCCAGCCAGTACGTGAAGCGATTGACCTCTTCGGAACGTGGCTTGAAGAGCGTGACATGCAGAAGTTCTTCAATCAAGTCATCGCGGCGAAGGATGAGGCAAAGACGCTCGTCGACCGATGCAAGGAGGTGGTGCAGTTCACCCACGACCAGCTCGACATCTACAAGCAGCTCCTCCGTTTCCATGACGAAAACCAGTATAATTTCCAGTTCGTGCCGGAGGAACTGCAAGGAGCGGTAAGCGACTTCTGCAAACTGAAGGACGACCCTTGGCCTATCGCCGGTCTGCGTGGCTACATCAAGCTGCAACGTCAGCTGTCGGGTGTCCTCGATGGTGTGCGGGATGGTTTGCGCCGGCAGGTGAGCGCCGCCTACGCTGAAACATTCCGGCAGTTGAGGGAAATCTGCGAGAAAAACAAAGTTGACGAGAGCATCCTGCCAAAAGAGGATGTCGTGATTCAGATTCGCACATCACCTTCCAACATTCTGCAACTGCAAAACAATCTGAACACGGATGGTTTCTATCAAGAGCAGGTGGATAGAATCATAGCTTACAATCCTCCTGCGCCTCGTCCTGAAGAGGATGACGTGAAAACGCCATTGACGTCGGAGAAGCGCATCCGTCAGGCTGCCCTCCAGACGCGCACAAAGTCCCCGATCACTAATGCCGAGGACATTGAATTCTACCTTGAAGGCCTGCGCCGGCAGCTCGAAAACCTGCTGGTTGACCAAGACGGGGTGATGATTGTCAGATAATGTCACCAAGTTGGTGAAGGATAGGAGAATTCTTATTTGAATATGGACACAAACAGAATCAAACGCTTCGCGACCGAGGCAAGGAATATACTGAAAGCGGGCGTCGCCGCCAAGATTCTCTCTCTTGGCTTCGACAGGAACGGCAATGTGGCGGAAGAGAACAAGCCTCAGCTAATGCAGGGCGGCTCACTGTGGAACGGACAGCTTCAGACCGAGGGCTTCTACCACCAGTGGACGGCTCTTTACAAACGCATTCGGCAGATAGGTGTCAAGGATGTCTGCGAGGAGGCTGCCTACACTTGGTTCAACCGTCTCTGTGCCATACGAATCCTGCAGAAGAACAATCTTTGCCAGCCTGTGCTTGCCTACGCTGACGCTGCCCGGACCCCTGTCATCGTGGATGAAGCCCGACAGGGACGCATTCCGCGGATGAAGGAAGAGATGCGCGGGCGCCTCATGGAACTTCTTGATGACGACACCAAGGTGACAGAGCAGTTTGCCGTTCTTATCACGGCCTGGTGCCATGACAATCCGATCATCAACCAGTGTTTCGGCGGCATCGCCGACTACACCGAGCTCCTTCTGCCAAACAACATTCTGGCCGATGGCGGCTTCGTGGACTTGCTCAATCACACTGAGTTCATCACCGACGAGGACTTCCAGTCACCAGAGTTGATCGGCTGGCTGTACCAGTTCTATATCTCCGAGCGCAAGGACGAGGTGTTCGCCAAGAAGGGCAAGTTCGAGGCTGACGAGATTCCAGCCGCCACTCAGATTTTCACTCCAAACTGGATCGTGAAGTACATGGTGCAGAACACCGTGGGCAGAATCTATCTCGACAACAACCCCTACGAGACCCGGCTTCAGAAGAAGTGGCAGTATCTCGTGGAGCCGGCAGAGAAGCCAAGCAAGGACACTGTCTTGGAATATGATGAATTGACTGACCTGAAGGTGGCTGATCTTGCCTGCGGCTCCGGCCACATCCTCAACGAGTGCTTCGACCTGCTCTATGACCTCTATATCGCCGAAGGCTACACTCGCACCGAGGCGGTGGAGAATATCTTCCACCACAACCTCACAGGCATCGACCTCGATACCCGTGCCAAGCAGTTGGCTACTTTTTCTCTCCTGCTGAAGGCCTGCCAGAAGGATGCCGCCTTTGCTGATGCCCGCGTGTTGCCGAATGTGCTCGACATGTCGGGTCTCGTGCCGGCCTTGGATGAGGGGGCTTTGTCAGCCGCTTGTCTCCGATTCATCGGTGGCTGCGAGAATGTCGCCGGCGAGATGCTGGAGCAGGATTTCGAACTGCTCCGCGATGCTGGCAACCTGGGCAGCATCATGAAGTTCAAAGATGACGAGGCCTATCTCAAGATGCTCCGCTGCCACTATGAGGATTGGAAGAATGGCGGCACGGACGATTGCCCGGATGACATCAAACTCCTGCTGCCTGGCGTTAGGGTCATCCTTGCCCTTACTGATAAGTATCATGCCTTGGTGATGAATCCGCCGTACATGGGAGGAGGCAACATGAATGGCGTGCTGAGCAAGTATGTGAAGGATGAATATGCTGATGCTAAGGCTGACCTATTCTCAGTATTCATGCAGATGGGCATGGAGCGATTGGCTGATCGTGGCAAGATGGCGCAGATCAACATGCAGAGCTGGATGTTCCTCTCGTCGTTTGAAAAGCTGCGCACGCATTTGCTCAAGAATTACAACATCGACAATATGCTGCATCTTGGTCCCCGCACATTCGATGAACTGTCGGGTGAGGTGGTGCAGAACACAGCGTTCGTCCTCAGCAAGCAAAAACCGTCTGGGCAAGGCGGCATTTACTATCGTCTCGTGGAAGGGAAGAACTGCACCGACAAGGAAAGACTGTTCATCTCGCATATTCATGGAAATGAGGACGGCAACCGCATTTATTATCCGAATGTGGAGCAGAAGAACTTTGAGAAGATTCCGGGATGCCCGATTGGGTATAATCTTAGTGATAAATTTCTTTCATTGTTTTCGAATACTAATAACTTAGACTCTGATGGTAACACATTCCGAATCGGATTAATGACAGGTGACAATAAAAGATTTCTAAGATTATGGCATGAAGTTTCAGATGCTAATATATTTTTCAATTGCATTTCTGAAGAGGAGTCTGTTAATTCTTCAAAAGTTTGGTATCCAATTAATAGTGGAGGATGTTACAGAAAATGGTATGGCAATCAAACAACTATAGCAAATTGGCTGCATAATGGTAAAGAAATGAAAGAAGATGCCGTTATAAGAAATAATGGCTCACATTGGTCTCGTTATATTGTTGGTGTGGATAAATATTATAAAGAGGGTATATCTTGGAATGCTATTTCATCAGGAAAAATTTGTTTGCGTTCATATAATAAAGGCTTTTTGATTGGGCATTCTAGCGTTTGTGGCTTTTGCAACGATGATAAATATGTAATGGCATTTTTAAATACGCCAGTTGCTGTATCTCTACTGCAGATATTATCACCTACAGTAAATTATGGATCAACACAGGTAAACAAATTGCCTATTATATATTCAAGAATTGAAGAGATTGACAAAACAACTGAGCAGAGCATTTCCATCTCCAAGCAAGACTGGGACGCCCACGAGACCTCCTGGGATTTTCAACGCAACGAGTTGCTGGCCATCGACGCCAAGACCTACGAGGACAACGTCCGCTACGAGGAGGAGAAGTGCTCCGCGGAGACAGACGGGCATATTCATGAGCATATTCAAACAGCCCCCGCCGCCCCTCCGCAGTTCGGCAGCCTTGAGTGGCGCATGAATCAGTACAAGCTGAAGTGGGAGCGCAACTTCATGCGTCTGCACGCCAACGAGGAAGAGCTCAACCGCCTTTTCATCGGCATCTACGGCCTCCAGGACGAACTCACCCCCGATGTCCCCCTCGATGAGATCACCATCCTCCAGCAAGGAGAGATCTCCGTAGAGTGAAAAGTGTGAGATGTTGTTCCACTAATTGGTAATATTGTTTAAGATGAAAAAGTTTGAAATACGAAATAGCACGGCAGAGTTTCTCATCTTCATGGCTGAGGGAAAAGAAGACGGTGTGCAGGTCGTGTACAAGGATGAAAACATCTGGTGTACGCAAAAGGCAATGGCTACACTTTTTGACGTTGACAAATCAGGTATAAGCAGGCACTTGAAGAAGATATTTGAAGATGGAGAATTGTCTCCGGACACGACGGTTGCAAAAATTGCAACTGTCGTAAACAGAGGTGTCAGAGGTGAAGTTAATGATGAACTGGAATATTACAACCTCGATGCCATCATAGCCGTAGGCTATCGTGTCAACTCCCGACGTGCCACACAGTTCCGCCAATGGTGTACATTCGTTCTGCGCCAATATGCTATCCGAGGTTATGTGATCGATAAGAAGCGTATGGAGAATGGTTCGTTCATAGGAGTTGACTATTTCGAGCAACTCTTAGAAGAAATACGAGAAATAAGACTCTCCGAACGTAATTTCTATCAGAAGTTGACAGACATCTATGCCACGTCCATCGACTACAATCGTGATTCCCCTACAACCAGAGAGTTCTTCAAGAAAGTGCAGAACAAGATGCACTATGCCGTACATGGGCATACTGCGGCAGCTCTGATAGTTGAGCGTGCAGATGCAGGCAAAGAACACATGGGATTGACCACTTGGGCTAAGGCTCCAAATGGCAAAATCATCAAGTCGGATGTAAGTGTTGCAAAAAACTATTTAAAAGAAAATGAATTACAGGCACTTGGACGATTGGTCAATGCCTATCTTGATATAGCCAAGGACATGGCTGAGCGACACATCCCTATGACGATGGAGGATTGGACAAAGCGCATTGACAAATTCCTTGATGCTACAGACCGTGAGATTCTGCAAGATGCGGGTCAAATAACAGCCGAGTATGCCAAGGAATACGCAGAGAGCGAATTTGAGAAATACAGAGTGATACAAGACCGCCTTTTCCGCTCTGATTTTGACAAATGGAATGGCAATCCTCATCTCTTTCCACCGGAAATATGATAAAATGGAATATCGTTATGACAGAAAACAATAACAACACCCAGCATATCGTATGGCACGACGATGCCATCATCAAGCAGCTCATCAGCTACGCCGTGGGCTGCATGCTCGGACGCTACCGACTCGACAAGCCTGGGCTGCACATCGCCCACCCCAACCCGACCGACGAGGAGACAGCTCCTTATGAGTTCAACGGCGAGACATGGGAAATCGACGACGACGGCATCATGCCGCTCATGCCAGGCGACTGCGGCTTCAGCGACAATGCATCCCTGCGCTTCTCCGACTTCATCCGTGTGTCGATGGGCGGCGAGCACCATGTGGAGAACCTGAACTACGTGGAGAAATGCCTCGGCAAACCGATAGCGCAATACTTCGTGAAGGATTTCTGGCAAGATCACAGGAAGATGTATCAGAACCGCCCTGTCTACTGGCTGTTCGCATCGAAGAAGGGAGCCTTCCAGGTCATCGCCTACATGCACCGCATGAACGCCTACACCGCCGAGCGGGTGAGAGCGAAGTATCTCCTCCCTTACATAGAGCATCTGGAGACGGAGATAGGCCGGCTCGACGCCCGCCGTGCCGAACTTGGCACCAACGAAACCAAGAAGTTGCAGCAGTTGAGGAACCTGCTCGATGAGTGCCGGGAGTATCACGAACGCCTGCAGGTGGTGGCGGAGCGGGCCATCAGCTTCGATCTCGATGACGGTGTGGTGGCAAACTATGCCAAGTTCGGTGACGTGCTCCAGAAAATCAAGTGATGAATTTAATGATGAGGCTTCAGATGGACTTAAAAAAGTATATAGGAGAAACCACAGAATACGACAAAAAGCAAGAGGTGGAACACCGCAAGGTGAAAAGTTGGCTGAAGAGCGTAAGTGCTTTTGCCAATGGATGTGGTGGCTGCCTGCTGTTTGGCATTGCCGATGATGATACTGTTATAGGTTTGGCGGACGCAAAAGGTGATGCCGAATTTATCAGCCAAAAGATAAAGGAGCGCATTGATCCTGTGCCACAAGTCAATATGAAGATAGAACTGATAAATGGCAAGGAAATACTGATTCTCCAAGTGATGCAAGGTGACGATACACCTTATTATTGTATAGGGGATGGAGCACTTGAAACATTTGTTCGCATAGGTAATGAATCTGTCATAGCAGAGGCAACAGAACACAAACGACTTGTCTTGAAAGGTCACAACTCATCATATGACGCACGCCCAAGCGATGAACTGTTTGAGGACTATGCTTTCAGCAAATTGCGAAGTCGCTATTACGCATGGAACGGAGTAGGCTTTGACAATAAATTTTATCGTTCTTTTGGAATGGTAGACACCAAAGGCATTCTGACAAATGCGGGATTGCTCATGGCTGATGAATGTCCAATTCGCCAAAGCAGGGTGTTCTGCACGAGATGGAATGGCAAGACCAAATCTGGCGGAACCATAGATGCTTTAGACAGCGCGGAGATTACAGGTGGATTGGTAACGCTACTGGAAGACACAATGTCATTTATCCGCCGCAACTCTCGTACTATGTGGTATAAGGAACCCATGCAACGCATCGAGATTCCTGAATACATTGAACGTAGCGTTATGGAAGCCATTACAAATGCCTTGGCTCACCGTGACTATCTGATACAAGGCAGCGAGGTACATGTGGATATGTACGATGACCGTATGGCGATATATTCTCCTGGAGGTATGCCGGAGGGGCGGCTTATCCAAAATATGGATTTGTCAGACATACCGTCCGTTAGACGTAATCCTATTGTTGCTGACATCTTTACTCAGTTAGGATATATGGAACGCAAAGGATCAGGTATGGGCAAGATTCTGAATCCGATAAAGAATCTCCCTTACTTTACAGAGAAACTTATGCCGAAGTTCTACTCCGACCGTGCGCAGTTTACCATCACGTTTCCTAATATGCTTAGGATCTGGCAGGAAATGCACCCTGAAATGGAGGTGGATTTGATGGAGACTGAGGGTGATACTCAAGATGTCACTCAAGATGTCACTCAAGATGTCACTCAAGATGTCACTCAAG
>ERZ808246.147-NODE-147-length-58692-cov-5.060730_pt1 | contig 58692 bp, 54 predicted proteins | sample MGYA00521083_ERZ808246 | MGnify/ENA primary metagenome ERZ808246 (study PRJEB31516, sample SAMN03275577) | gut metagenome | biome: mammalia-associated habitat; material: feces | host: Papio cynocephalus | place: Kenya | collected 2012-07-07 ... | reverse complement strand
TAGAAGCACAGCTCCTCGGGATCGTGGTCACGCAGGCGCAGGTTCTCGTCCTTCAGGCCGATGCCCAGCAGCCAGTTGTGGCAGAAGGTACGCCAGTAGTTGAACCACTCCAGGTCGGTGCCGGGCTTGCAGAAGAACTCCAGCTCCATCTGCTCGAACTCCCGGACGCGGAAGATGAAGTTGCCCGGGGTGATCTCGTTGCGGAAGGACTTACCGATCTGACACACGCCGAAGGGCAGCTTGCGCCGGGTGGTGCGCTGGGTGTTGACAAAGTTGGTGAAGATGCCCTGGGCGGTCTCGGGCCGCAGGTAGACGGTGTTCTTGGCATCCTCGGTGACGCCCTGGAAGGTTTTGAACATCAGGTTGAACTGCCGGATGTCGGTGAAATTATGCTTGCCGCAGGTGGGGCAGGGAATGTTCTTGTCATCGATATACTCCTTCATCTCCTGCTGGGAGAAGGCATCGATGGGCTTGGGCAGCTCCACGCCGTTTTCATGGCACCAGTCCTCAATGAGCTTGTCGGCCCGGAAGCGCTCCTTGCACTCCTTGCAGTCCATGAGGGGATCGGAGAAGCCCGCCAGATGGCCGCTGGCCACCCAGGTCTGGGGGTTCATGAGAATGGCTGCATCCTGGCCAACGTTGTAGGGGTTCTCCTGGACGAATTTCTTCCACCAGGCCTTTTTGATGTTGTTCTTCAGCTCCACACCCAGGGGGCCGTAGTCCCAGGTGTTGGCCAGGCCGCCGTAGATCTCGGACCCGGCGAAAATGAAGCCGCGGTTTTTACACAGGGCAACGATCTTGTCCATGGTCTTTTCGGTGTTTTTCATAGCGATTCTCCTTTGTATGATGAATTTTTTCAATTTGAAAAATAAAAAACGCCCCGAACTGCCGACGCAGCTCAGGGCGAACTAAACGCATAGTCCGTGGTTCCACCTGAATTCGGGTTTTCCCGCACTCTAGGGCCGTAACGGTGCCAACCGGCGGGCATTTCCTCCCGCAGCTCCGGGCCGCCACGCCCATCATCGCCTGTAATGCGTTTAGGGTATCACTTTTTGTCCCGGTAGTCAAGAGGGAATTTTGCAGGGAAGCGAAAAAGGATCTCGCAGGGAGCAGCGTCCTCGGCGGGCCGAAAACGGAAGGTGCAGCCACCGCTTCCCACGGCAGGGCACGCGGGCCCTGCCCTACAAAATTATTGTGTATCACATCGGGCGGACAGAGTCGTCCGCCCCTACAAAATAATATTCCTGTAGGGCGGGACCCATGTGTCCCGCCGCCCACTATCCACTGCGCCCCTTGTAAAAAGCGCTGTCATTGCGAGCCAGTGCGCACACTGGTGTGGCAATCCGTAATACCCCTGCGCCCGCCTATGCCGACCGCGGCTCCCTTTCTTTCTGCGGCGAAAGAAAGGGAGGAAAGAACGCCGCCCCCTACGGAGCTCTACCGGGAAGCCGTGTGCCTGGGGCGGCCTCCTGACTGACCCGAAACCGGACTTGCACCGCATTCCATGTAAAAAACTGTCATTGTGAAGCCGACGCGCACACCGGCTGTGATGACCCGCATCCCTCGTCCCCTAAAATGGGCAAAAAAAGGACACCCTGTGGGTGTCCCTTTGGTTTGGTTCATCAGCCAATGTTGTTCAGCTTCAGAGTCAGCGCGCTCTTCTTGTGGGCTGCGTTGTTCTTGTGCAGCAGGCCCTTAGCGGCGGCCTTGTCGATGCTCTTCACTGCAACCTTGTAAGCGCCCTCGGCCTCGGTGCGATTGCCTTCAACGGCAGCAGCCTCGAACTTCTTGATAGCAGTCTTCAGTGCGGACTTATTGGCTTTGTTGCGAGCATTTCTCGTCTCTGCCACCAGAACACGCTTCTTAGCAGACTTGATATTCGGCAAACCAAACACCTCCCCGATGATCAATTTCGCGCTTCAGAAAAAAACATCCACGCAGGATGATATTTTAGCATTGTTTCTTTCAAATTGCAAGTCTTTTTTTGAGATTTGCCGGAAAAAATTGAATATTTTTTGATCCCGGCGGCAAACTACAGTTCAGCCACAACATTTTGTGTTTTCAGAAGGGGTGTGACCACAAGCGTGAGCGTACTGGGAACGGATCTGGCCCTGGAAGCGGCCCAGGCACAGCTGAAAACCACCCGCCTCACCAGCCGGCCGGGCCTGGCGGTGCGCCGGCGGGTGCGGGACGGCTACGCCTTGACGGCCATGGATCTCACAGACCCGCAGCAGGCGGAGAAGCTGGGCCGGCCAGTGGGGAAATACGTCACCATGGAGCTGGCGCCCTACCTGCAGCGGCAGCGGGATTTCTTCACCCGGGGCGCCCGGTGCATTGCCCGGGAGCTGGCGGCACTGCTGCCGGAGGGCAATGCGCCGGTGCTGGTGGTAGGCCTGGGCAACCGCTCTCTGACGGCGGACGCCGTGGGCCCCCTGGCCCTGCCGCACATTTTGGTGACGCGGCACATGCTGCAGGCCATGCCGGAGGAATTCACAGGCTTTGCTTCCGTGGCGGCCCTGGCCACCGGAGTCCTGGCGGAGACGGGGCTGGAGAGCTCCGAGCTCATTGCCGCGGCAGCGGAAAAAATAAGCCCCCGGTGCATCATCGTCCTGGACGCCCTGGCAGCCGCCGGCCGGGAGAAGCTCTGCGCCGTGCTGCAGCTGACGGACACGGGGCTGACCCCCGGCTCCGGAGTAGGCAACCACCGCCGGGAGGTATCCCAAAAAACGCTGGGGGTGCCGGTGCTGGCCCTGGGCCTGCCCACGGTGATCCGTGCGGATCAGCTCATAGGTGAGGAGGCCCCGGCAGAGGGGGACGCCCTATTCGTCACGCCCCGGGACATCGACCAGCGGGTGCGGGAGCTGAGCCGCATGATGGCCTACGGCATCGACCTGGCCCTGCAGCCGCAGCTGACCGTGGCGGACATCACAGGCCTGCTGGGGTGAAAGAAACTGTCGAAAATTCCTTTGGAATTTTCCGGCAAAAGGATTGCCGCCTGCGGGCGGCAATCTCTGTGAGGCTTTTTGACATACTGAAAAGGCCGCTCCGTAGAGCGGCCTTTTGGGGGCTGCCCAACTTACTCCCACGCAAACTCCTGCATGGGCTCCGTCAGGAACACCGTCTGGGGCAGGGCTGCCGTCAGCTTGGCCCGGTCCTGGTGGACCAGCGCCCGCAGGCCCATGGGGTCCTCCCCGGCAAAGGGTACATGGTACACAAAAATATGCTTCGCGTGCAGCTCCGAGCGCAGCAGGGCCTGGCCCTGGGGGGAATGGTAGAAGAAGGGGTTGACGAACACCGCCTCCCACGGCTGCCCCGCGGCAAAGGCATAGGCCTCCCGATGCATATAGTCGCAGTCGGAGGTGAAAAGGAAGTTTTTTCCGTATACCTGTAGGATCACGCAGTCGCAGTCCGCGTCCGCAAAGCGGGCGCCCGTGTGCTGCATGCCCACGGCACGAACAAACACTCCGGGCTGCAGCTGATAGCTATGGGCCGCGCCCCGGGCCATGCCCAGCCGCCACCAGGGGAGCTTCTCCGCCTGGAGCAGCTGCAGCAGATCCCCCTCCCGGTCCTCCCACTGGACCTTGGGCAGCAGCACCCGCCGCACGGTGTTGTGCCGCAGGTACCGCTCCACCACCCGGGGGGTATAGTGGTCCGGATGATCATGGGTGAACAGGACGTAATCGGCATTGCAGAACCGACTTATGCCGGAATCCATCTCCGCCAGCAGCGTCTCCGGCACCCGGCTGAAGGGATAGTTCCCCTCCCCGTGGAGGGCATCCACCAGGAAGCGGAGGCCGTCCGCCTCCAGCAAGACGCCTGCGCTGGCTGCCAGTGTGACACGCGTCATATCAGCTCAGGGCCTCGATATCCCCCCACAGGGGGTCCAGGGCATCGATGAGGCGGCGATACATGGCGTACTTCTTCTGATAGTAGGCGTGTTTTTCCGGGTTGGGCTGATACACCCGGCGGATGCCGGTAAACCGCTCCACCGCCTGGTACATATCCCCAAACACGCCCACGCCTACGCCGGCGGCCATGGCCGCACCCATGGCGCCCAGCTCCTCCGCCTCGGACACCTCCACCTGCGCGCCCAGAGCGTCGGCAAAGATCTGCATCCACACGGCGGACCGAGCGCCGCCGCCGGCAATGCGCACAGCCTTGGGCGGGTCACGGAACTTCAGCAGCCGGTCAATGTGATACATGTGGCAGAACACCACGCCCTCATAGATGGCCCGGAGCATATCGCCCATGCCATGGCCGCCCTTGAGACCCACGAAGGTGCCCTTGGCGTCAATATTAACATTGGTGCCGTACAGGAACGGCAGGAACAGGATGCTGCTGTGCAGGTCGCTCTGCTCCACCATGCGGTTGACGGCGTCATAGCCGCAGAAGGTCTGGCCCTGCCGGCGCAGGAACGTCTGCAGGAACCACTCCAGATTCGTGGCGGAGGTGGGGCTGCCCTCCAATATCAGCTGATAGCCGGGCAGGCAGTAATAAAAGGCGCTGAAAATATCCTTGGAATACAGGGGCCGCCGGGTGATGAACGTATTCACCCCCCAGGTGCCGATGATCATGCCCAGCTGCTCCTCCCGGGTGACGCCCTGGGAGATGATGCTGGCCACGGTGTCGATGAGGCCGCCCACCACCGGCGTGCCCTCTGCAAGTCCCGTCAGCGCCGCGCACTGAGCGGTGACATAGCCGCCGATCTCGGTGCTCTCCAGCAGCTTCGGCGGGAACTTGTCCATATAAGCACGGATGCCCAGGCGCTCCGCGATCTCCGGGCTGAGACGCCGGGTATCCAGGTCCATGAGGCTTTGGGAGGAGGCCTCGGTAGTCTCCATGGCGAACACACCCGTCAGCAGGAAGCGGGCATAGTCCTTGGCGGTGACGAACACGTCCGCCCGGCACAGGGTATCCGGATCGTGCCGGGCAAACCACGCCACCAGGGCGGAGGTCTGGCCGGCCCACAGGATCTGCCGGGTCTTGGGCAGGATGGCGTCCAGGGTGCCGTCCTCATTCCACCGGCGGATGAACTCCTTGGCCCGCAGATCGCTGCTGAGAATGGCGGGGTATACCGGCGTTCCGTCGGCCTTGAACATATACAGGCCGTTGGCCTGGCCGGTGACGCCGATGGCGGCGATATCGCCGCCGGCAATGCCCGACTGCCGCAGCACATCGCTGATGGCGCCGTAGACGCAATCCCGGATCTGCGCGGGGTCCCGCTGGCAGTACTCCGGCTGCGGCGTTAGGGTGTCCATCTTCCTGCCGCAGGCGCACACCTCGCGGCCCGCCGCATCATAGATGGCCGCCTTGGCCACACTGCCGCCTATATCCACGCCCATTAGGTATCGCATGGCAAAAGACCTCCGTTTCCATCAATACTTTCAATATTTTCAATACTTTGCCAGCTTCTCCCGCAGGAAGGCGCCGGCCTTCTTCAGATTGCTGTGGAACGCCGGGTCATCGTAGCTCCACATTTCCGCGATCATTGTACCCTGATAGCCGACATTTTTCAACGCCTGCAGGCAGGCGTCAAAATCCACCGTGCCGTCGCCGAACAGGATGTCCCGGTACACGCCGGGGCGGGTATCCTTCAGATGGACGCCGGCAATGGATCCCGCTGCGGCGGAGAGCTCCGCCTGCACGTCCAGGCCCGACGCCGTAAGATTGCCCACGTCCACATAGCACTGCAAGGCGTCGTCCAACTCGCGGCACAGGGCCATGATATTGCGGCAGCTGCCCATAAAGGGCGTGTCCATGGTCTCAATGGCCAGGGTGATGCCCCGGGGGGCTGCATACTCCACGCCGGCGCGGATCCCGTCCCGGAACCGCTGAGCTGTGCGGGCGTTGCACCTGTCGCCGTGCTCATCGTACCCGGCCAGGTGGATGACCCCGATGCCGCAGGGCACGGCCAAATCCACGGCCTTGCGCACCAGCTCCAGGGCCTTGTCCCGCACCGAGTCATCCTCGCTGCCCAGAGGATACTGCCGCAGGGCCGTGAGGGCCATGGTGCGGATGGGCACGCCGGTGGTCTCAATGGCTCCACAAACTTGATGAACCGTCTGCGTATCATACAGGCGGTTCATCCGTTGCGGAGTTGCGTCAACGCTCATTTCCAGGCAGTCGAACCCGCTCTGCTTGGCAAGGGTCAGCTTTTCCTGCCAGGACAGGCGGTTACAAACCGCCTTCTCATAGATGCCCAGAGGCAGCTCTCGCAAATTCTTCAATGTACTTTTCTCCTTATTTCTCGGTCACAGAGGCCGCACCACCTGGGCGCGCCCCCACACGGTGGTCTCCTCCACCACCACATGCTCCGGCAGGGCGCAGATGTCGCACACCACCTGGGCCATATCCTCCGGCTTCAGATTGTCCGCATTCTCCGGCAGCGGCGCATCCTGGGCGTTCACCTGGAAATTGGTCTGCCCGGCGCCGGGGATCACGCACACGGAGCGGATGCCGTGCTCCTGCAGCTCCACATAGGCACTTTTGCTCAGATTGCGCACGCCGGCCTTGGCCGCCGCATACACGCTGTAGCCCGGCCAGGCATGGCCGGCGCACACGGAGGAGAGATTGATGATGGTCCCGCTGTGCTGCCGCTTCATCAGCGGCGCCAGGTAGTGGATGCCGTAGATGGGCCCCATGAGGTTGATGTCCACGCACAGGCGGATCTCCTCCAGGGTCTGGTCGCACAGGTCCTTGATGACAACGCCGGTGCCGGCGTTATTGACCAGCACATCCAGCCGGCCATACTCCCGCTCCAGCAGGTCCCGCACCCGGACCCAGTCCTCGGGCCGGGAAACATCGGCGGCGATGCCCTTCACGCCCAGCTGCGCGGCGGTCTCCTGCACCCGGGCCTCGCTGCGGCCGGTGATGACCACCTGCGCCCCCTGCCGGACCATCTTTTCCGCAATGGCCCGGCCAAAGCCGCTGGTGCCGCCGGTTATAAGAACGACTTTTCCGTTATTGCCCATGTCTTACTCCTCCTCTGTCGGCAGCAGCAGCGGCGTCAGGTCCCGGTCATACTGGCCGCTGGCCACCCGGGCGTCAATCTGCTCCGATATGTTCTTCATGTAGTTCAAAAGGATCTGATATTTTGCCATGCCTTCTTCCTCGGACAGCTCCAGGTCCTCCGCCCACAGGGCGGTGACCTTGTCCTGGTAGAGGCGGGCCCGGGAGAGGGCCATAAGGCCCTGCTCCGTCAGCCCCAACTCATTAAGGAAGGAGGCGGTATCTTCGCCAATGGCCTGAATGTCGGCCAGGAACGCATCGTAGTTTTCCTGCACCTGCGCCTGCTCCGACTCATTCAGCTGGGCAAGGCCGTACTCCCGGGCCAGATCCGTGACGATCTCGGCGCCGGCATATTCATACACTACATCCTCCGCCAGCTTGTTCCACATGGTGGGGTCCTCCCGCAGGTCCTCCAGGGTTAGGTTATACTTCCGGCAGGTCAGCTCCATGCGTTTGAGGATCTGCTCCTGCGTAAAGGAGCTGTCCCGCAGGCGCAGCACCACGGTGTCCCGGGTCGGGGCGGACCGCTTGGTCAGCACAACGGCGGCAACGATCGCCGCTGCGGCCAGCACCACGGCCAGCAGAATATAGCATACTTTCTTTTTCACAGCCTTACCTCTTTCCGGTCAGTGACCCTGACCGTAGGTCTTGTGGGTGTTGACGGCTTCCGTCTCCTGCTCCCGGGTCATCAGAGCCACTTCCCCGGAGGGGGAGGCGGCCCGGGCGGCCAGATAGCACTTGGCCGCGTCCTCCATATAGATGGCGGCGGCCTCGGCGTCATGCAGGGTGGGGCCCACAGCGATGACGCCATGGTGCTTGAGGATCACCGCGCGCTTATCGCCGATATATTTCACGGTGGAGACACCCATCTCCTCGCTGGCGGCGGCGGAATAGGGCGCCACGGGGACGGAGCCCAGGCACACATTGCAAAGGGTCGTGCAGCAGGCGGGCATTTCGTCGGTCACCAGGCCCACGGCGGTGGCATAGGGCTGGTGGGTATGGATGATGGCGTTGATGTCGGGACGGTGATCATAGATATACTTCAGGGCCACGGTGTCCACGGAGGGACGCAGGGTGCCCTCGATGATCCGGCCGTCCTTGTTCAGCACCAGCACCTGGTCGGGGGTCATGGTCTCATAGGGCATGCCGGAGGGGGTGACAACGATGTCGCCGTTCTCCTTGCGGACGCTGACGTTGCCGCCGGTGAGCTGCACCAGCCCCACGCGCTTGATCTCATTGGCAACGGCTATAATTTCCAGCTTATCACTCTCGTACATATTGAATATCCTTTCTTCCCGGTCAGGAATTCTTCTTCTTGCGGGCGCGCTCCTGCAGCACATCCAGGATCACGGCCAGCAGCACGATGACGTAGCGGATCAGGTCCTGCCAGAAGGCCTGCACGGAGAACAGGTTCATGGCATCCTGGATCAGCACGATGAACAGCAGGCCCAGCAGGCCGCCGGCCACGGTGCCCTTACCGCCGTTCATGCTGACGCCGCCGATAACCGCTGCGGACAGGGCGGTCATCTCAGCGCCTTCGCCGGCACTGACGGACACGCCGGAGTACTTGCTCATATAGATGACACTGGCAATGCCTGCCAAAACGCTGCAGGCCACGCAGGCCAGCACCTTCACCCGGTCGATCTTGATGCCGGAGTGCTTGGCGGCCATTTCGTTGCTGCCGGTGTAATACACCTTGCGCATGCCGGAGGACTTACGGGCATAGAGGTCCGCCGCAATGGCCAGGACCAGGAAGATGACAAAGCTCATGGGCACCATGCCGCCGATATAGCCGGAGCCGATAAAGGCCAGGGCGGGCATGGTCTTCAGATCAGCCACCAGGGAAATGCTGATGCCGGAGGTCATAACATACACAACGCCCCGGGCGATGCCCATAAAGCAGAGCGTGACGATGAAGTGGGAGAGGTTCAGCCGCGTTACGATCTGGCCGATGATAAAGCCGCACACAGCCGCGCCTGCCAGGCCGATGAGAATAGCCAAAATCGGCGGCACGCCCAGGGTAATGGCCTTGGCCGAAAATGCCATGGACATGCACATCACCGCGCCGATGGACAGGTCCAGGCCGCCGGAGATCATCACGATGATCATGCCGATGGTCAGGATACCGTTGATGGCGATGGAGCCCAGCAGAGTCTGGATATTGGCCCACTTGGCAAAGTAGGGGTTGGTAATGGACAGGACGATGCAGATCGCCACAATAATCAGGATCAGGCTGGTCTCACGGGCATTCTTCAGGCGTTTGAAGAAGTCGAGGACAGGGCTGCTTTTCTTTACCTGTGTTTCATTCATGTTCAGTCACCTCGTCGTTTTTCTCCTGATACTTATAAGCATCAGAGATGTAATACATGATGTGATCGGAATTGATATCGTCCCCCGTCACATCTCCCACGAGACAGCCGGAGCTGTCAAGCATGACCACACGGTCACTCATGCCCATGACCTCGTTCAGTTCCGACGAGACCATGATGACGCTGACGCCTTCGCCGGCCAGCTGGCGCAGCAGACGGTGAATCTCCGCCTTGGCGCCCACGTCCACGCCGCGGGTGGGCTCATCCATGATGACCACGTCCGGGCGCTTGGCCAGCACCTTGGCCAGCAGCACCTTCTGCTGGTTGCCGCCGGACAGGCTGCGGACGATCTGATGGATGCCCGTGCAGCGCACGTTCATAGACTTGGACATATCCTCCGCCTGGCGGCGCTCCTTGCTGCGCTGGATCATGCCGCCCCGGGTGATCTGCTGCAGGTAGGCGGCGGAGGTGTTCATCTCGATATCCATATCCAGGAACAGGCCCTGCTTTTTCCGGTCCTCCGGCAGCATGACCAGGCCGTCCTGGAAAATGGCGGATGTGGACTTGCCCATAATATCCCGGCCGCGGAAGATCACCTTGCCGCTCTTCATGGGCCGCAGGCCCGTGAGGCCCTGCATGATCTCGCTGCGGCCGGCGCCCAGCAGGCCCGCAAAGCCCAGGATCTCACCCTTGTACAGCTTGAAGTTCACGTTGCTGAAGCGGCCCTCCGCATCAGTGAGGTCCTGCACATCCAGCACCACGTTTTCCTCCGTGCGCTGCAGGGCTTCCGCCTTGGGCGGGTACAGGATGTCCACCTCCCGGCCGGCCATGTCATTGACCAGCTGCTGGACGGTGGCTTCCGCTATGGGCCGGGTGGAGACCATGTAGCCGTCCCGCAGAACGGAGACCCGGTCGCACTGGCCGAAAATATCGGACATTCTGTGACTTATATAGATAATGCCGATCCCGCGCTTCTTCAGATCCTGGATCACCCGGTGCAGCGCGTCCGCTTCCTCACCGGAGAGGGAGGAGGTGGGCTCGTCCAGGATCAGGATCCGGCAGTTGTTGGAGATGGCCTTGGCGATCTCCACCACCTGCTGGTTGGAGATGGGCAGCTTTTCAACGATTTCATAGGGGTCTATGCTGCCGCCGCAGAGCGGCTCGAGGATCTGGCGGGCTTCCTCCGCCAGCTTTTTCATGTTGAAGCCCTTACCCTGATTGATACGGGCCATAAAAATGTTTTCGGCGACTGTGGCGTCCTGGCAGAGGGCGATCTCCTGCTCTACAAAGCAGATGCCCAGCTTTTGGGCGTCGCTGACCTCGTGGATGGTCACGGGGTTGCCGTCCACACGGATCTCGCCGCCGTCAGATTTCAGATTGCCATAGATAATGTTCATCAGCGTGGATTTACCGGCGCCGTTTTCACCCATGATGCCATGGATCTCTCCGGCCCGCAGGTCAAAGTCAATGCTGAACAGGACCTGGTTTCGGCCGAAGGATTTGGAGATGTCTCTCAATTGCAAAGCTTCCAATGCAGTGTCCTCCCAAAAAGAGTAAGAGAGCTCCGCGCCCTCAGGCAATGCCGCAGATTTCGGTCTTGCCCGGAGCGCGGAGCCCGTGAATCATTTAGCCGGCTTTGTAAGCGCTCAGCATGTCGTTCACATCAGCATAGCCGATGCTCTGGGCATACTTGGCAACATAGTAATAGTCAGCGGTATCCTTGGTGATAATGGTCAGGCCGTTATCAATGGAAATGCCCATGATGTTCTCGTTCAGAGCCTTGCGCTCGTTCATGGGGTTCACCTTCTCGGGGTGAGCCGCAACAAACAGAGACAGCATGCCCAGGTAGCCCTGCATGTACTGGTCGGGGCAGATCAGACCGAACATGTCGCCTTCCTTCAGCATATCCAGCAGGGTGTCATTGGTATCCACGCACAGGCAGCGGATGCCGGTGCCCAGCTCCTTGGCAGCCTTGGCGCCGCCAACGATGGAAACGCCCTCGGGGCAGAACACGCCGCCCAAATCGGGGTTCTTCTGATAGGCAGCCATCACGGCGTCATAGCCGTTCTGCTCGTTCTGGTTGGTAGCCACGTCGGCAACGACCTTGATGTTGGGATACTCGGCTTCCACGGTGGCGATGAAAGCATCGCAGCGGCGGTTGTGGTTATCCTGGCCGGGGTTACGCAGGACCATCACGGAGCCGGTGCCGCCCATAGCGTCGCAGATGGTGCGGGCAGCGATGGCGCCCTCGTGGGTGTTATCGGAGGTAACATAAGCCTGGCGGTTGGAATCGGGGGAGTCGGAGGCGTAGGTCACAACGGCCACGCCCTGGGAAATGGCACGGTTGATGGGCTCTACGAAGGCGTCCTCAACAATGGGGGACAGCAGAATGCCCTTGGGGCTCTTGGCCAGATCAGCCTCGAAAGAGTCCACCTGAGCCTGTGCGTCATACTCGGTGGTGCCGCCGTAGGAGCAGCTCACGCCCAGCTGCTTGCAGGCATCCTTCATGCCGGCATAAACAGGGAACCAGTACTCAACACCGGAAACGAACACGTTCATGACATAGGTCTCGTCGGCGGTGCCGGACAGGGTGTTGGTGTTGGTGTTTTCGCCACCCTGGTTGTTCTTCTGACCGCAGGCAATCAGCGAAAACGCCATAACCAGAGCCAGGATCAGTGCGAGAAATTTCTTCATACTATTCCTCCTAATGATTCGAACCAATCTCTCCGCAGAGATGCACACAGGTTCTTTTTTGTATTTCCCGAAAAATGCTTGACGTTTTGTGAAACATTTTTCAGGTTGCTGTTAGTCTAGCAGAGTTCCTACCGGTTGTCAACGACTTACTTACATTTGTCAGAGCGAATTTCAATACCTTACAAAAGCGCATGGGCATTTTTGCGCAAAACGACGAAAAAAGCCCGGACGAACTTTTTAAATAAGTTCATCCAGGCCAAAAACCGCATCAATTTTGCACTAACTTTTGCATTTGATTTTTTTAATGCCCGCCGTTCAGCTGGGCAGCTCCGAGGTTTCCAGCAGAGCCAATACCTGCCGGGCCGTGTTCTCATCGGTGCAGAAATAGTGGATCACGCCGATGCGCAGGGCGCCGATGATCGGCAAGACCTTGTCGCCGCCCACAGCCAGGGCCAGCACATGCTTGGTGCCCCGCAGGCCCTCCTCATCAATGCCGATGAGCCGCTGGTTGAAGCCGCAGTCAATAAACTCGCCTCTTATATTGAACTGCCGGGCGCACAGGTCGCCCACGGCCATGTCCGGGCAGCGGATGATCTCCTCCAGCATGTTGCGGCCGCCGCTGCGGAACTGCCGCAGCTCGCCCCGCTCCTGCAGCCGGCCGATGCCCAGCACCGCATAGTCCAGGTGCTTCCACCGGTCCAGAATGGGCTGCATATAAGAGCTTTCCACGATGCGCTGCCGGTCCTCCATGGTGTCCACAAAGCCGGGGGAATAGATGAACATGGGGTAGCCGCGGAGCTTGTCGGAGAACAGGCGGATGCTCTCGTTGAGCTGGTTTTCCTGGGTCAGCAGCGGAGACGAGCCCACCAGCGGGACCACGCTGACATCGCACAGATCCGTATTTTCCGGGAAGGCGTGCATGAACTCATAGCAGGTGTTGCCCCAGGCCACGCCGATGGAGGAATGGCTGGTGAACAGGTCCGTGGCCAGCCGGATGGCCTGGGACGTCACCACCCGCAGCAGGGCCTTTTTATTATGGGTACCGCTGGGCACCACGATGCACCGGCGCAGCCCGAACTCCTTTTCCAGGCGGGTGGCCAGCTCCTCGTTATTTTTGGACGGGTCCTTGATCTGTATATCAATGATGCCGTTGTTTTTGGCGTCCGTCAAATACATGGAAACCGCAGAGCGGGAAATATCAAAGGTCTTTGCGATCATCTCCTGGGTCATGCCCTGGTTATAGTACATCTTCGCGATCTCGACCAGCTTCTGAATACTCGAATTATCCATTCCGTCGTCCATTCCTTCCGTACTTTTTCGTTCGGGGCAAGCTGCCATCGGTTGACAAGGGCAAACGCGCCCGCCCCCGTCAACCGATGGTAAGTATACAATACAGAATATCGTCTGTCAAAGGAAAACTTCCGTTTGACATTTTGTTTTTGCGGATTTTTTCCCGCTTTCCTCAGGAAAATGTTTTGCCCGGCCCCAAAACCACCGGCTTTGCCCTATTGGGAAAATTTATTTTCGCAAGTTGTGCTATGGCGATTGACATTCGTTTTGACATGTGTTAGAATCGCGGCATAAGGGCTTCTATGGAAGCTACGGCTTTTATAATCGATAGATTGAAAGGAGCGGTTACGTTGAGCGTAAAAACTGCCAAAAACTCCGCCAAGGCCGGCGAAGGGACCGAGATCAGCAGGGAGCTGCTGCTGAAGATGTGGGAAAATATGAACCTGGCCCGCAATTTTGAGGAGCATGTCCAGTGGCTATTTTCCAAGGGGCTTGTCCACGGCACCACCCACCTGGGCATCGGCGAGGAGGCCACCGCGGCCGGTACCATCGCCGCACTGAAGCCCCAGGACTATGTGTTCGGCACCCACCGGGGCCACAGCCAGGCCATCTGCAAGGGCATCAGCGTCAACAATATGATGGCTGAGATCCTGGCCCGGGAGACCGGCGTCTGCAAGGGCAAGGGCGGTTCCATGCACATTGCCGACCCGGACATCCATTACTTCGGCGCCGACGGCATCCTGGGCGCCAGCGCCGTTATGTGCAACGGCACCGCTCTGGCCATCAAGAAGCGCGGCGAAAAGGACCGCATCTCCCTGGTCTTCTTCGGCGACGGCACCAGCAACGAGGGCGCCACCTGGGAGGCCATGAACCTGGCCGCCGTGTGGCAGCTGCCCACCCTGTTCGTATGCGTGAACAACACCTACGGCATGTCCACCCCCATTGCACAGGCCATGCACGACACCGATATATCCAAGCGCGCCTATCCCTTTGACATGCCCGCCCGCTCCATCGACGGCAACAACGTGCTGGAGGTCTATCAGACCATCAAGGAAGCCCGGGAGTATGTAGCCTCCGGCAAGGGCCCCATGCTGGTGGTGGAGAACACCTACCGCATTTCCGGCCACTCCAAGAGCGACGGCAACCTCTACCGCACCAAGGAGGAGATCGAGTCCTGGAAGAAGAAGTGTCCCATCAAGGCCTTCCGCAAGTACCTGGTGGAAAACGGCATCGCCACCGAGCAGGAGCTGGACGACATGGCACAGGCCGCCGCCAACGCCATCGACGCCGCCGAGGAATATGCCAAGAGCTGCCCCGAGCCGTCTGTGGACGATCTGCTCAATGACGTCTACGCGTAAGAAGGAGGATGCGAACTATGGCTACTATGAAAGAGATCACATACGCACAGGCTATCAACGACGCCATGTGCGAGGAAATGCAGCGGGATGAAAACGTATTCATGATGGGCGAGGACATCGCCGAATACTGCGGCGCCTTCGGCGTATCCCGGGGCATGCTGGAAAAATTCGGCAAGGACCGGATCATGAACACCCCCATCTCCGAGCAGGCCTATGTGGGCGCCGGCATCGGCGCGGCTATGGCCGGCATGCGCCCCATTGTGGAGCTGATGTTCTCCGACTTTATGTGCGTGTGCTTTGACGAGCTGGTCAACGAGGCGCCCAAGATGCGCTTCATGTTCGGCGGCAAGGTGAAGGTGCCCATGGTCATGCGCACCGCTGCCGGCGCCGGCACCGGCGCCGCCGCCCAGCACTCCCAGAGCCTGGAGGCCTGCCTGGCCCACTTCCCCGGGCTGAAGGTGGTCATCCCCTCCACGCCCTATGACGCCAAGGGCCTGCTGAAGACCGCCATCCGGGACGACAACCCCGTGATGTTCCTGGAGCAGAAGACCCTGTACCGCACCAAGGGCATGGTCCCCGAGGAGGAATACACCATCCCCCTGGGCGTGGCCGACGTGAAGCGCGAGGGCAGCGACTGCTCCATCATCACCTACGGCCGCATGGTGCAGATGAGCCTGCAGGCCGCTGAAAAGCTGGCCGAGGAAGGCATCCATGTGGAAGTGGTGGACATCCGCTCCCTGGTGCCCCTGGACACCAAGACCATTGTGGAATCCGTGAAGAAGACCCACCGGGCCCTAATCGTCCACGAGGCCGTGCAGTTCGGCGGCTTCGGCGGCGAGATCGCCGGGCAGATCGCCGACAGCGATGCGTTCTACTATCTGGATGCCCCCATCCGCCGCCTGGGCGCGCTCAGCTGCCCCATCCCCTTCAACCCCAATCTGGAGCGCGAGACCTTCCCCACCGTGGATAAGATCATCGCCCAGGTCAAGAGCCTGCTGTGATTGGCCCATAGGAGGTATCATATGACTGAAATATTTATGCCCAAAGCCGGCATGGACATGAAGGAAGGCCGCCTAATCCGCTGGCTGAAAGAGATCGGCGACCCCGTTGAAAAGGACGAGCCCATCATGGAGATCGAGACCGACAAGATCACCATGGAGGCCGAGGCCCCTGCCACCGGCGTGCTGCTGGCAAAGCTCATCGGGGACGACACCACCGTGCCCGTCCTGCAGACCATCGGCTACATCGGCCAGCCCGGCGAAAAGGTGCCCGACGCACCGGCCGCCGCCGCAGAGGCTGAAGCCGCCGCCCCTGCCGCCGCGGAAGCCGCCGAGGCTAAGGCGGACACCGCCGCGCCCAAGCTGCCCACCCGCAACGGCGCCGTGGCCGCCACGCCCTACGCCAAGAAGCTGGCTGTAGAAAAGGGCGTGGACCTCTCCAGCGTCACCGCCACCGGCCCCGCCGGGGAAGTGCGCGCCCGGGACGTGCTGGCCGCTCCCCAGCAAAATGCTGTCAACGCAACGCCCCTGGCCAAGAAGTATGCCGAGGTAAACGGCGTGGACCTGGCCGGCGTCACCGGCACCGGCTACGACGGCAAGATCCGCAAGAGCGACGTGCTCGGCGCCGCCGCGCCCGCTCCCGCTCAGCGGGAGATCATCCGCATCCCCCTCACGCCCATTCGCAAGGCCATTGCCCGCAATATGTTCAATAGTCTGCACTCCATGGCGCAGACCTCCGACTCCGTGGAGGTGGACGTCACCGAGCTCATGGCTCTGCGCAAGCGGCTGCTGGAGCACAAGGAGGAGCTGGGCACCAAGATCACCATCAACGACCTACTCAGCTACGCCGCCGTGAAGATGATCAAGACCCATCCCCTGGCCAACGCCAGCTTCTCCGACACGGAGATCCTGTGCTATCCCGATGTGAACCTGAGCATGGCCGTGGCCACCGACTACGGCCTGACCTCCCCCGTGGTACACGGCGCCGACCGCATGAGCCTGGTAGAGCTGAGCCTGGCCATGCGCGACCTGGTGACCCGGGCCCGGGACCGCAAGCTCACAGCAAATGACCAGCAGGGCGGCACCTTCACCCTGACCAACATGGGCATCTTCCCCGTGGATAACTTCAATCCCATCCTGCCCGCGCCCCAGTCCTGCATCCTGGGCTTTGGCCGGTGCGTGGAAAAGCCCGCCGTGTATCAGGGCCAGATCTGCATCCGCACCATGATGGTCCTGTCCGTCACCTATGACCACCGGGTCTTTGACGGCGGCGAGGTGGGCTCCATTATGAAGACCATGAAAGAGTATCTGGAATCCCCCGAGCTCTTTCTCGTGCAGTGAGGACGCGTCATGGCTGAAATGAACTATCAGGTGGCCGTCATCGGCGGCGGCCCCGCCGGGTATGTGGCGGCCATCCGGGCCGCCCAGCTGGGCGGCAAGGTTGTGCTGTTCGAAAAGGACGAGCTGGGCGGCACCTGCCTAAACCGGGGCTGCATCCCCACCAAGACCTTTCTGAAGACTGCGGACATGATCCGCGACATCCACAAGGCCGCCCAGCACGGCGTTATCAACGACCCCACCACCGGCGTGAATATGGAAAAGGTGGTGGCCAACAAGGACCGCGTGGTGCATCAGCTCACCGGCGGCGTGGCCGCCCTGCTGCGCTCCAACCAGGTGACGGTGGTCAAGGGCGAGGCGGAGCTTGCAGGCGAGCATGAGATCACCTGCGGCGGCAAGGTCTACACCGCCGACTCCGTGATCCTGTGCGGCGGCTCCGTGGCCACCCGCATCCCCATCCCCGGCATCGAGAACCCCAACGTGCTGACCAGCACGGAGATCCTGGATCTGAAGGAGCTGCCGAAGAAGCTGGTCATCATCGGCGGCGGCGTCATCGGCTGCGAGCTGGCCTGCGCCTTCGCCCCCTTCGGCAGCCAGGTGACCATTGTGGAGGCCACGGACCGGCTGATCCCCCTGATGGACCGGGAGCTGGCCGATTCTCTGAAGGAATCCCTCATCAAGAGCGGCATCGACGTGCGCACCTCCGTGAAGATCACGGAGATCCGCAGTGAGGGCGGCAAGACCTGTCTGCTCTGCGGCGACGGCACCAAGCTGGAGGCCGACAAGATCCTCCTGTCTGTGGGCCGGGGCACTGACCTCAGCTGCCTGGGCGCACTGAGAGACAAGATCCGCACCGAAAAGGGCAAGGTAGTGGTGGACGACGGCATGCACACCAGCGTGCCCCACATCTACGCCGCCGGCGACATCAACGGCCGCATGATGCTGGCCCACACCGCCTTCAAGATGGGTGAGGTCGCCGCCGAAAACGCCATGGGCGGACACAAGACGGCAGACCTGTCCTTTGTCCCCTCCTGCGTGTACGCCATCCCCCAGGTGGCCTCCGTGGGCATGACGGAGGACGAGGCCGTGGCGAGGTACGGACGGGACGCCCTGCGCATCGGCAAATTCCCCTTTGCCGCCAACGGCCGGGCCCTCTCCTGCGGCGAGCCGGAGGGCTATGTCAAGGTCATCATGCTGGAAAAATACTCCGAATTCTGCGGCGTCCACATCTTTGGCGCCCAGGCTGCGGAAATGATCGCCGAGCCCACGGCACTCATGGGCGCGGAGATGACCGTGGAGGAGACCGCCGACATGATCCACGCACACCCCAGCTTCAGCGAGGCCTTTATGGAGGCCTGCGCCGATGCCATGGACCGCTGCATCCACCTGCCGAAGAAGCATTGATTTTCATCATCTCCTCTCTTCCTTATTGACGGACCTGGCCTATCTTTTTCACCAGGGCTGTGCAGAAAGCTCCGGGCTGTGCCCGGAGCTTTCTGCTATACTGCCGGAAAATTCCATAGGAATTTTCCGGCAAAGGGCTTGCCGCCTGCGGGCGGCAAACTCTGCGAGGCTTTTGTGCGCCGCGCAATAAATCATTGATGTTTTTAGACAATGCCAACACCCCCCGGCGTTCTGCCCGGAGGGGGTGTTGGCGTGTGTATAGTGGCTTTTCTCGATAGCTTTTTCAGTAGGCCGCGGCGTAGATCCGCTCCATATCCTGCCGGTCCAGCACACGGAAGGCACCGATGGTCTTTTGCCCGCTCCCGCTGCAGCAGTCGGCCAGGCGCGGCGCTTGGCCGGACGGGATCCCCAGCTCCGTCAGTGAGACCGGCATGCCCAGGGCCCGGAAATAGGACCGGACCGCCTGGATGGTCCGGTACGCCGGGGCATCCCCCGGCAGGTCCCATACCGCCTGCCCCAGGCGGGTAAAGCGCTGGGGGTGGCTGGCGCAGACGTACTCGGCCCAAGCCGTCCACATGGCGGACAGGCTCTCGGCGTGGATAACGTCAAAGCAGGCGCTGAGCTCGTTGCCCAGCTTGTGTACGGCAAAATCCCTTGTGCCGCCCAGACCCGTGAGGGAGTTATGGGACAGACTGCCGCACCACATGAGCTCGCTCATGGCGTGGCTGTCGGACGGGTCGGTCACCGCCGGAAGGCCGTTGCGGACCACCGTGCGCAGCACGGCCTCCGCCAGGGCATCGCTGGTCTCGTTATCAAAGACGCCGTTGAAGTAGCGGTCCAGAGTGTGCATGAGGATGTCCACCACGCCGCAGGCCACCTGCCGCCGGGGCAAGGTGGCGCACAGCAGCGGATCCAGCACGGCAAACACCGGCACGTTCAGCGGCGAGCGCACGCTGCGCTTTTGGCAGGTATCGGGATCGCTGAGGATGGCCGAGGCGCTGGTCTCCGACCCCGCCGCCGGGATGGTCAGCACGACGCCCACAGGCAGGCGCTCCGTCACCGGCAGGCCCTGCCGCCAGATCTTCCACAGGTCGTTTTCCGGCTGCCTGACGCCGATGGCGATGGCCTTGGCCGTATCGATGGCGCTGCCGCCGCCCACCGCCAGGACCATATCCGCCCGCTCCGCCAGGGCCATGCGAACGCCCTCACGGGCGTGGGCCACCACGGGGTTGGGCCGGGCTCCCTCAAAGAGGATGGGCGTGCAGGCCGCCTGCTCCAGATACCCGCAGAGCCTGTCCAGCAGGCCCGAGCGCCGGGCGCTGCCGCCGCCGCTGACCACCAGCACCCGGCGGCCGCCGTACCTTTGGCACAGACGTCCGGCTTCCTTTTCTGTTCCGGCCCCGAAGACAATCTCTGTGGGCACATGATAAGTAAAGCTCCGCATAGCGATGGGTCAGTCCGTAAATTGGGCGGGGCGCTTTTCCAGGAACGCCTGCATTCCCTCGGCCTTATCGTGGGTGGCAAAGGACATGCCGAAAGTGGTGGCCTCCATGCGCAGGCCGTTTTCGATGTCCATGTCCATGCCGCTCTCCACGCAGGCCTTGGCCAGGGTCACGGCATAGCTGCCCTTGGAGAGGATCTTCCGGGCCATGGCCTCGCAGGCGGCCAGCAGCTCCTCCTTGGGCACCACCTTGTTGGCAAGGCCGATGCGGTAAGCCTCCTGGGCGGCGATGCGGTCACAGGTGAAGATCAGCTCCTTGGCCCGGCCCTTGCCGATGAGCCGCGGCAGGCGCTGGGTGCCGCCGAAGCCCGGCAGGATGCCCAGGCCGCACTCCGGCTGGCCGAACACGGCGTTATCCGCGGCGATGCGGATGTCGCAGGCCATGGCCAGCTCGCAGCCGCCGCCCAGGGCATAGCCGTTCACGGCGGCGATGCTCACCTGGGGCATCCGCTCCAGGCGGCAGAAGGCCTCGTCCGCCAGCAGAGCCATGGTGCGACCCTCCTCAGCGGTGGCGCTGACCATCTCGGAGATGTCCGCCCCGGCCACAAAGGCCTTTTCCCCGCTGCCGGTGACGATGACCACCCGGGCGTCCTTGCTCTTTTCCACCCGGGCCAGGCAGTCGTTCAGCTCCGTGAGGGTGGCGGTGTTCAGGGCGTTGAGGGATTTGGGATTATTGATGGTGATATAGGCGATGGAATCCTTGACTTCAAACAGCAGATGCTCATACATGGCCGTCACCTCAATCCACTTTCTGGGCGGCCTTATAGGCCTTGATGGCCTCGGTGAGCTTGGGGACGATCACGTGCAGGTCGCCCACGATGCCCAGGTCCGCCAGCTTCATCATGGGGCAGGTCTCGTCCTTATTGATGGCGATGACGAACTCGCTGCCCTCCATGCCGGCCAGATGCTGGATGGCGCCGGAGATGCCGCAGGCCACATACAGGTCGGGATGCACGGTCTTGCCGGTCTGACCCACCTGGCGGTCCTTTTCGATCCAGCCGCTGTCCACGCCGATACGGGAGGAGGCAACCTCGCCGCCCAGGACCGCCGCCAGCTCGCGCAGGGGCTCATAGCCCTCGGCGCTGCCCACGCCCCGGCCGCCGGACACCAGCACCTTGGCCTCGGTGATGTCCACGGACTTCTTATGGTCGTGTACCACCTCCAGCAGCTCTACGTTCCGGTCGTCCATAGACAGGCCCGCGTCCACCGGGGTGATCTTCCCCTGCCGGTTCATATCCCGCTGAGGCATCTCCATAACGCCGGGGCGCACGGTGGCCATCTGAGGCCGATAGTTGGGGCAGATGATGGTGGCCATGACGTTGCCGCCGAAGGCGGGACGGGTCATCTTCAGATTGCGGTCAGCGGTGTCCAGCCTGGCGATGCGGTCCTCGGGCAGAGAGGTGGCCGCGCGGAGGTACGCCTGGTACTTCTCCACGTCCACGTCCAGGCGGGTGCAGTCGGCGGTGAGGCCGGTGTGGATGCGCCCGGCGATGCGGGGGGCCATATCCCGGCCGATGGAGCTGGCGCCGAAGAGGACGATATTGGGTTCATAGCTGCGGATCACATATTCCATGCCCTTGACATAGGGCTCGGTGGTGTACTGGGCCAGCACGGGATGATCCAGCACCAGCACCTCATTTGCGCCGTACTGGCACAGCATCTCAGCCTTATCGGCGATGTTATGGCCCATGAGGACGGCCACGACCTCCTGGCCCAGGTCGGCGGCCAGGCGGGTGGCCTCGCCGATCAGCTCCAGGCTGACCTTTTGGATGCTGCCGCCCCGCTGCTCAACAAATACAAAAATATTCTTGCTCATCTCTTGTCCCTCCTGTCAGATGATATGGCGCTGGATCAGCTTGTCCATGATAGCCGCCACGGCCTCGTCGGCGCTGAGGCCCTTGAGCACGGCGCCCGCCGCCTTGGCCTGCTTGCCGAAGGACATGAACACGTTGGTGGGAGAGCCCTTCAGCCCGATCCAATCCGGGTTCAGGCTATCCTTCAGGTCGTCGAAGCCCCATACCGTGACATCCTTGCCGTAGGCATCCACGATGCCCCAGGTGGACATGTAGCGGGGCTCGTCCAGCTCGGACAGAGCCGTCACCAGGCAGGGCAGCTGCACCTTCAGCAGGTGGGCCTGATCCTCAAACTGGCGCTTGACCACCACGCTGTCACCTTCCAGGGACAGCTCCTCGGCATAGCTGACCTGGGGCACGCCCAGCTGCTCGGCGATCTGGGGACCCACCTGGGCGGTGTCGCCGTCGATGGCTTGGCGGCCGGTGATGACCAGGTCGAAGCCGATCTTCTTCAGCGCTGCGGCGATGATGGTGGCGGTGGCATAGGTATCGGAGCCGCCGAACTCACGGGCGGACAGCAGATACGCCTCGTCCGCGCCCATGGCCAGGGCCTCCCGCAGGGCCACATCCGCCTGGGGCGGGCCCATGCACACCACGGTGACGGTGCCGCCCACCTGCTCGCGCAGGCGCAGCGCGGCCTCCAGGCCAGCCTTATCGTCGTGATTGATGATGCTGGGTACGCCCTCACGGATGAGGGTATTGGTTTTCGGGTCCAGCTTTACCTCGGCGGTATCGGGGACCTGCTTGATACATACAACGATCTTCATTTACCTTCGCCCTCCCTTATTTCAGCTTCATGGAACCGGAGATGACCATCTTCATCACCTCGGAGGTTCCCTCGTAGATCTCGGTGATCTTGGCGTCACGCAGCATGCGCTCCACCGGGTACTCCCGGCAGTAGCCGTAGCCGCCCATGGCCTGCACCGCAAAGCGGCAGACCTCGTTGGCAACGTCCGAGGCAAAGAGCTTTGCCATGGCGGCCAGGGGGCCGAAGTTCTGATGCTGATCCTCGGCAATGGCGGCCCGCCAGGTCATGAGCCGGGCGGCGTCGATCTTGGTCTGCATCTCCGCCATTTTGAACTGGGTGTTTTGGAAGGAGTTGATGGGCTTGCCGAACTGCTTGCGCTCCTTGCCGTACTTGATGGCCTCGTTCAGCGCGCCCTGGGCGATGCCCACGGCCTGGGCGGCGATGCCGATACGGCCGCAGTCCAGGGCGCCCATGGCGATCTTGAAGCCCTTGCCCACGGGTCCCAGCACCCGGTCCGGAGTCACCCGGACGTTATCATAGGTGACGATGCAGTTGCTGGCGGCCCGGATGCCCATGCGCTCGATATTCTCGCTGACGGTGACGCCGGGGGTGTGCTTCAGGTCCACGATAAAGGCCGTGAGACCCTTGGCGGCGGGGACGGTGCGGTCCGTCAGGGCAAAGACGATGCACACATCGGCAAAGCCGGAGTTGGTGGTGAAGATCTTGGAGCCGTTGAGGATCCAGTCCTCGCCGTCCTTCACGGCCACAGTCTGGGCACCCTGTACGTCGGAGCCGGCGTTGGTCTCCGTCAAGCCGAAGGAGCCGATCTGGCTGCCGTCCACCAGGGGGCGGAGGAACTTCTGCTTCTGCTCCTCGGTGCCGTAGTTGTTGATGCAGGAGCAGCACAGGGATGTGTGTACGGAAATGGTGATGCCGGTGGAGGCATCTACCTTGGAGACCTCCTCCATGCACAGGGTGTAGGCCAGCGTGTCGGCGCCGGCGCCGCCGTACTGACGGCTGTAGGGGATGCCGAAGAAGCCGCAGCGCTGCATCTTGGCCAGCAGGTCAAGATCGTACTCCTCCTTCTCATCCATCTCCTTTGCCAGGGGACGGATCTCCGTCTCCGCAAATTTCCGGAACAGTTCCTGCTGCAGCAGGTGCATTTTGCTCAGTTGAAAGTCCATAGCTACCTCCATATTATAGTAGTTGCAGGTTCGCAGCTCCATATTACTAAAGCTCAAATTATTTGTCAACATATTTTTTGCATGCAAATCATTAGGCGGTTGACAACTTTTCCTTTTTCCGTTATGATTAAACTACCGTTTATTTTCGGAGGAACGCTCCATGCAGTTAAATGAATGCATCAACTTTATGCTGACCAATGTGCAGAACGCCGTTTTCCTTTGCTTTAAGAAGCAGCTGCAGCAGTACAACGTCACGCCCATCCAGTACGCCCTGCTCAAGTGCCTGTGGGACGAGGACGAGCAGGCCCCCTCCCAGCTGGCCCAGCGCCTGTACCTGGATTCCTCCACCGTCACCGGCATCATGAGCCGGCTGGAGGAAAAGGCCTTGATCGTCCGGGAGTACAGCAAGACCGACCGCCGGCGCATCATCGTCCGCCTGACGGACGCAGGCCGGGCCCTGCAAAAGCCTATTGAGGCCCTTATTGAGGAGACGAACCGCCAGGTGACCCAGGGTCTCAGCGCCCAGGAGCAGCGGCAGCTCCGGGAGCAGCTGCTGCACATTGCGGACCAGGCCAACCATTTGGCCGCCCAGTAAGCCGCCCCCTTTATCAGCCCCAGGAAGGCAGGTGTGATTTTATGCTTACCGTGGAGAATCTCTCCCTTGATCCGTTTTACAACCAGGCCTTTGAGGAGTTCGTCTATCAGACCTTCACGGCGGACGACGTTTTCCTGCTTTGGCGGAATCGCCCGGCGGTGGTGGTGGGCCGCTATCAGAACATCTGCCGGGAGGTACACGCCGCCCAGCTGCTGCGCCGGGGGATCCCCGTGGTGCGGCGGATGACCGGCGGGGGTACCGTATACCACGACCCGGGCAACGTGAACTACACCTACATCACCCAAGCCGGCGGCGAGCTGGATTATGACGCGGTCCTGGCCCCGGTCATCGCCGCCCTGCGGGCCCTGGGCGTCCCGGCCCGGAAGGACCGGGTCTGCGACATCGCCATCGGGGACAGGAAGATCTCCGGCAGCGCCCAGCGGCTGGTGAAGGGCCGGCTGCTGCACCACGGCACCCTGCTGTTTTCATCCGACCTGGCTATGCTGGACGAAATCACCACCCACCGGAAAAACGACGGCTTTCAGAGCAAGGGGACTCCGTCCGCCATCTGCGCCGTCACCAATATCCGGGACCACCTGGCCGGGCCCATGACCCTGGAGCAGTTCCAGGCAGGGCTGCTGGAGCAGATGGTCCCCGCCGGCGATCGGCGGCTGGCCTTGACGCCGGAGCAGGAGGCGCAGGTGCGCCGCCTGCGGGACGAAAAATACCGCACCTGGGAATGGACCTGGGGCAAGACGCCCCCGTTCACCTACGAGAAAACCGGCGTTTTTGCCGGCGCGCCCATCCGCATCGCCTACGGGGCCAAGGGGGGCATGGTCTCCGGCGTGGCCGTGGACTGCCCCGCCCTGGACGGGGCCCTGGCCGCAGAGCTGTTAAACGGCACGCGGCTGGAGCCGGAGGGCTTTGCCTCCATCTGCCGCCGCCTGGCCGGGGACCGGGCGGAGGAACTATTGGATCTGCTGATGTAACCGGCGCGGACACGCCGCGCCCCATAAAGAAAGGACTGTATCATATGGAAAAGAATGTGCATATGCCCAAGCTGCGCCCGGAAATGAAAAGCGGCGTGCTCTGCGCCTGGCTGAAGGAGGAGGGCGAAACCGTATCCGCCGGGGAGCCTCTGTTTGAGATCGAGACGGACAAGGTAGTCAACCAGATCGAGGCCACCCAGTCCGGCGTGCTGAAAAAGCAGCTGGTGGAGGAGGGCGACACCGTGGCCGTGGACGAAGCCGTGGCCGTGTTGGAAGCGGAGTGAGCCATGGAGAAAAAACCGGACTGGCTGAAGGTCCGCTATAATCAAGACGCCGTGGACCAGGTGGCGGAGCTGATGCGGGATCTGAAGCTGAACACCGTGTGCAAGGAGGCCAACTGCCCCAATTTGGGCGAGTGCTACCGCAAGCACACCTCCACCTTTATGATCCTGGGCAGCGTATGCACCCGGAACTGCTGGTTCTGCAACGTGACCACCGGCCATCCTCTGCCGCCGGACCCGGAGGAGCCTATGCATGTGGCCCGGGCCGCCAAAAAGCTGGGGCTGCGGCATGTGGTGCTCACCTGCTCCACCCGGGACGACCTGCCCGACGGCGGCGCGGGGCAGTTTGCCGCCTGCGTCCGGGCCATCCGGGAGATCTGCCCCGGCACCACGGTGGAGACCCTCATCTCCGACATGAAGGGCGACCACGCCGCCCTGGATACCGTCATCGCCGCCCACCCAGAGGTGCTGAACCACAACGTGGAAACCGTGAAGGAGCTGCAGCAGGCCGTGCGGCCCCAGGCCCGGTATGAGCGGTCCCTGGGCGTGCTGCGCTACTGCAAGGAGCAGGATCCCTCCCTGCTGACCAAAACCGGCTTCATGGTGGGCCTGGGCGAGACGGAGGAGCAGATCAGCCGCCTGATGGACGACATCCTGGCCACCGGGTGCGACATTCTCACCATCGGCCAGTATCTCCAGCCCTCTCCCCGGCACTATCCCCTGGCCCGGTACGCCACGCCCGAGGACTTTGCCCGGTGGAAGGAGCTGGCCCTGGCCAAGGGCTTCCGGCATGTGGCCTCCGCCCCGCTGGCCCGCAGCTCCTACAAGGCCTGGGAGGTATTGGAGGACACCCATGATCTATATTGAGACCGGCTCCACAGACGTTTACTACAACTTCGGCCTGGAGTATTACTTCACCGTGGAAAAGCGTCTGCCGGACACCGTTTTCCTCTTCTGGCGCACCACTCCCACCCTGATGGTGGGCAAATATCAGAACGTGCTGGAGGAGATCAACAAGCCCTACGCCGACGCCCACGGCATCCGCCTGGTGCGCCGCATGAGCGGCGGCGGCACCATCTATACGGACCTGGGCGGCTGGCAGTTCACCTTCATCCAGCACCGGGCGGCCGAGGCCATCGAGTTCAGCCAGTACATTGCCCCGGTCATCGATGCCCTGGGGGAAATGGGCGTTTCCGCCGCCTTCAACGGCCGCAACGACCTGACCATCGGCGGACGCAAATTCTCCGGCAACGCCCAGTACCGCCTGGGCGACTGCATCGTACACCACGGCTCCCTGCTGTTTGACACGGACATTGAGCAGATGGTGGCCTCCACCACCGTGGACAGCTACAAGATCCTCTCCAAGAGCATCAAGTCCGTCCGGGACCGGGTCACCAACATCTCGGAGCATCTCCCCTCCCCCATGAGCGCCGAGGATTTCAAGGCCGCCATGGTCCGCAGCATCATGGCCGGCAGCACCGGCGTGTACACCCTGACAGCCGAGGATGACGCCCGCATCCGGCGGATCGCCCGGGAGCGCTTTGCCGGCTGGGAGCAGATCTACGGCAAAAACCCCAAATTCACCGTCGACCGCTCCGGCCGCACTGCCGGCGGCAAGATCCTGTTCAAGCTGGACGTGCAGAAGGGCATCATCCGCAGCGCCGCCGTGTACGGCGACTTCTTCTCCACCCTGGACGCGGAGACCATATGCGCCGCCCTCACCGGCTGTGCCTATGAGCAGAGCGCCGTACTGGCCGCCCTCCGCCGCCATGGCATCGACGGCGCCGTGTACCGCATCCCCGCGGAGGAAATGGCCCGGATCATCGCGGACTGATGCAGTCGGCGCAAGAGAGCTTACCTAATTTACAAAAAACCGGCGTGACCGCAGGGGTCACGCCGGTTTTTTTGCTGCCGGAGGGCAAGTCTTTACAGGTACTTTATGCGCGGCAGCGGAGGCCTCTGAATTTTTTGTAAATTCCCGCATTTCCGCTTGCGCAGTGGATTTCCGTAAGATATACTTATTTTAATTTATAGTTTTTGGGGTGAGGTTTCTATATGAGCTCCTTTATTACCTTTGAGAACGTAGAAAAGCGGTACGGCACGGGGGAGGTGGCCGTGCGGGCGCTGCACGACGCCAGCTTTACCATTGATAAGGGTGAAATATGCGTCATCGTGGGCCCCTCCGGCGCGGGCAAGACCACGCTGCTGAATATCCTGGGCGGCATGGATACCCTTACCTCCGGCCGGGTCTTTTTGGACGGGCGGGAGGTCTCCGCCTTCACGGGCCGCCAGCTGGCGGACTATCGGCGGCGGGACATCGGGTTCGTCTTTCAGTTTTACAACCTCATTCCCAATCTGACGGCGCTGGAAAACGTGGAGATCGCCTCCCAGATCGTCAAGGACCCGCTGCCGGCGGCCCAGGTGCTGCAGGACGTGGGGCTGGGTGAGCGCATGGCGAATTTCCCGGCCCAGCTCTCCGGCGGCGAGCAGCAGCGCGTTGCCATCGCCCGGGCCCTGGCCAAGCGGCCCCAGCTGCTGCTGTGCGATGAGCCCACCGGCGCGCTGGACTACAACACCGGCAAGCAGATCCTGGCCCTTTTGCAGGCCCAAAGCCGACAAAACGGCATGACCGTTGTGATCATCACCCACAACTCCGCCCTGACCGCCATGGCCGACCGGGTGATACACATCAAAAACGGCACCGTGCAGAGCATGGAGCGCAATGAACGGCCTACGCCGATTGAGGAGATCGAATGGTAATGGGCAGCGCTTGGAGAAAAAATAATTTGCGGGAGCTGCGGCGCTCATTAGGGCGCTGGCTGGCTATTTTGGCCATCATCGCCCTGGGCGTCGGCTTTTTTGCCGGGCTCAAGGCCAGCAAGCCCGCCATGCTCCTGACCGCCGAGGATTATCTCAGTGAGACGGGCTTTTACGATCTTCGCCTCATCAGCACCCTGGGCCTGACCCGGGAGGATGTTTCGGCCGCCGCGCAGATAAACGGCGTCGCCGCGGCGGAGGGCTCCGTCACCGTGGACGCCGTGGGCACCATCGGCGAGGAAGAGCGCACCCTCAAGGTGCTGACCCTGACGGACACGGTCAACCGTCCGAAGCTGACCTACGGACGCCTGCCCCAAAAGGCCGATGAATGCCTGGCGGACATGCACCGCTTCTCCCAGGAGGATGTGGGCTCCACCGTCACCATCAGCAGAGCCTCCGTTGACGACTGCCTAACTACGGATACCTTTACCATCGTGGGGCTTTGCTCTTCGCCGCTGTACTTAAATATTGAGCGCGGGACCACCGCATTGGGCGGCGGCTCCATCGACGCCTTCCTCTGCGTCCCCAAGGACGCCTTTGCCCTGGATTATTTTACGGAGATCTCCGTGCTTTTGGACGGCGCTGACCGGACCCTCTACTCCGATGCATACACCGACGCCGTGGCCGCCCTGCGGCCCGCACTGGAGGATCTGCTGGCCCAGCGGGCGCCGCTGCGCTATGAGCAGATCGTTGACGATGCCCGCTCGGCCCTGAGCGATGCCCAGGCGGAGTACGACCGGGGCGTGGCAGAATACCAGGCCCAGCGGGCCGACACCGAGGCACAGCTGGCCGATGCCAAGCGCCAGCTGGAAAGCGGTGCCGCCGAATTAGAGGCAAACCGGCAGAAGCTGGACGAGGCTCAGGCAACCCTGGACGAAAAGGAAAAGGAGCTGGCCGCCGGCGAGCAGGAGCTCACCCAGGGCGAGGCCGCCCTGGCCAGCGCCAAGGAGGATGCCTACCGGCAGCTGGATGAAAACCAGGCGGAGCTGGACGAGAACCGCCAGCAGGTGGAAAGCGGCCTTCTGAAGGTCAAGCTCACGGGCCTGCCCCTGCAATATGAGACGCTGCTGGCCACACGGCTACAGCTGCAGGGCCGCCTGGCGGTCCTGGAGGAGGGCTCGGCGGACTACAAGGCCACCAAGCAGATGCTGGACGGGACCCAGCGTCTGATCGATCAGTATGAACAGGGCCAGGTCATCCCCCAGTATTTGAAGCTCAAGGACGCCCAGGCGCAGCTGGACGAGGCCCAGGCACAGCTGGACAGCGCCCGCAGCCAGGCGGACAGTACCTTTGCCGCCAAGGAAGCGGAGCTGGCTGATGCCAGGGCGCAGATCGAAAGCGGCAAGCAGCAGCTATCGGATGGCCGCAGCGAGCTGGAGAGCGGCCGCGCCCAGTTAGACAGCGCCCAGACGCAGCTGACCCAGAGCCGTGCGGATTATGAGGCCGCCCAGGCCGCCGCCCAGGAGGGCTTCGCCGAAGCGGAGGAAAAGCTGGCCAATGGCAAGCGCCAGCTGGAAAAGGCCCAGGTGGAGGTGGAGAAGATCGACCATCCCTCCACCTATGTGCTGGACCGGACGGTCAACACCGGCTACCTCTCCTTCCGGGGCGACTCCTCCATTGTGGAGGGCGTGGCCAGGGTCTTTCCCCTGTTTTTCTTCCTGGTGGCCGCGTTGGTGTGCATCACCACCATGACGCGCATGGTGGATGAGCAGCGCACACAGATCGGCACGCTCAAGGCCCTGGGCTACTCCGATGGGGCCATCGCCTGGAAATACATCTCCTACTCCGGCTCCGCGGCGCTGCTGGGCGCGGTCTTCGGGTTTATGATCGGGACATGGATCTTCCCCCAGGGCATCTGGCAGGGCTATTCCATGCTCTACCAGTTCAGCAGCCGCCTGCGCTACTACTTTGACCCCGTCATGGCGGTGGTCTCCCTGGCCGCATCGCTTGTCTGCTCCGTGGGGGCCACATGGTTCGCCTGCCACACGGAGCTGCGGCTGCTGCCCGCCAGCTTGATGCGCCCCAAGGCACCCAAGCCGGGCAAGCGTATCCTTCTGGAGCGGGTCCGGTTTATCTGGAGCCGGGTGTCCTTCCTGCACAAGGTCTCCATCCGCAACATCCTGCGCTATAAAAAGCGCCTGTTCATGATGCTGCTGGGCATCGGCGGCTGCACGGCGCTGATCGTTGCGGGCTTTGGCATACGGGACTCCATTGCCACCATTGCCGACGATCAGTTCGGCAGCATCACCCACTACGACATCGCCGTCACCTTCTCCACCCCCATGGACACGGCCCTGCAGGAGGACTTCCGCGCCCGGTATCCCGCCGCCCAGACCTGCGTCTTTGCGGAGACGGCCTCCTATGAAATTAAGAACGGCTCCGCCGTCTTTACCCTAAACACAGTTGCCACCGATGACCCGGACATCACCTCCGTCATCGGCCTGACGGACGGCACGCAGACCGTCCCCTACCCCCAGGAGGGCGCCATCATCGACCGGGACCTGGCCGACCGCCTGGGCTTGAAGGCGGGCGACACGCTCACCGTCTCCGTCAGCGACACAAAGAGCGTGGACCTCCCCGTGGAGGGCGTATTTGAAAACTACGTTTACCACTATGCCTACATGACGGCGCAGACTTACGAGCGCATCTTCGGCGAGAGCTGCACCTACGAGACCGCCTACCTCCTAACCCAGGAGGACAGTTATACCCTGGGCGCGTCCATTGCGGATCATCCGAGGGTGGCCAATGTCTCGGTGTCAGCTTCCCTGCGCTCTCTGGTACACGACATGATGAAGAGCCTGGATTACGTCATCGGACTGGTCATCGGCAGCGCCTGCGCCCTGGCCCTGGTGGTGCTCTTTAACCTCTGCAACATCAGCATCACCGAGCGGGTCCGGGAGATCGCCACCGTCAAGGTCCTGGGCTTTTACCGGCGGGAGACCCGGTTCTACGTCTTCCGGGAGATATTGATGCTCAGCGTCCTGGGCGCCCTGGTGGGTCTGCCCGGCGGATGGGCCCTGCACCGGTTCATCATGTCTCAGATCCGGGTGGACATGGTATCCTTCCACGTCCATGTCACCCCCTTGAGCTACTGCCTGTCCTTCGCCATCACCATGCTTCTGAGCGTTTTGGTCTGCGCCCTGCTGGGCCGCAAGATCGACCGGGTCCAAATGGCCGAGTCTCTCAAATCCGTTGAGTAAGCGGGCCTTCCCGCTGTAAAGCACACAGCCGTGCGGCTGTCCCCACGCAAGGGGATGGCCGCACGGCTGTATTTTGGGTTATTCGTCCTTTTACCGGCACAGGTAGCTGAACCAGCCCTCGCTGGTGTGGGTCTCCAGGATCTCCCAGCCGTCCCGGCGGAGGTGGTTCGCCACCTCTTCCGCCCGGTCATCGATGATGCCGGAGCAGAGGAACAGGCCCCCTTGCTTCAGAAACGGCCGCACCTGGGGGGAAATACCGATGATGACATCTGCCACGATGTTGGCCACGATCATGTCGTATGCCCCGCCGAACTCTTTTTGCAGCGCGTGGTCCGTGACCACATTGCCCCAGCGGACGGTGTAGCGGTCCTTGCCGATGCCATTGATGGCGGCGTTTTCATAGGCCACGTCCACGCACTTGTCGTCGATGTCGCAGGCGAAGGCCTCCGCCGCGCCCAGGCACAGGGCGGCGATGGAGAGGATCCCGCTGCCGCAGCCCAGGTCCAGCACCCGCTCGCCGCCGTGAATGTGGGCATCCAGGGCCTGCAGGCACAGGCGGGTGGTGGCGTGGCTGCCGGTGCCGAAGGTGAGCCCCGGGTTCAGCCGCAGCTCCACCCGGCCGGGCACGCTGGCCTGCTCCCACTCCGGGATGACCAGCAGCCGCCGACCTATCTCCATGGGCTTATAAAACTGCTTCCAGTTATTCTCCCAGTCGGCGTCCTGGACGGAAGCGCGGGTAAGGCGGGCGCCGGGGAGAGCGGCGGCCACTTTCTCGATGTCCGAGAGCTGGCGGCGGCCGTTTTCGTCATCGGAGAGGTAGAAGGTCACCCGGCACAGGCCCTTTTTCTCCTGCAGGAGGCTCTCGTCCACATAGTCCCAGTACTGGTGGTTATTTTCCAGGAAATCCCGGAAATCCGCCTCGTCATCAATGACCAGGCCGGTGATGCCCAGCTCCTCCAGCCGGGCGCACAGACCGTCCAGCTCCGCCGGACGGGTGTCGATATGTACCTCGATCCAGTTCATCGCTGGGTGCCCACAAAGAAGATGCCCATGGTGTTGGGGCCGGTGTGGCTGCCGATGACGGGGCCGATGTAGTTGATATACACCGTCTTGGTGCCGAAGCGGTCCTTGATCTGCTGGGCCACGGCCCGGGCGTCCAGCTCGCAGTCGGCATGGCAGATGAACATGGTCTGCTCCTCCGGATGGATGCCCAGGGTCTCGATCTTATCCAGCAGGGCCTTGATGGCGGCCTTGCGGCCCCGGGCCTTGCCCACGGGCACCAGCTTGCCCTCATCGGAGGTGTGCATGATGGGCTTGATGGAGAGCATGGTGCCCACCAGCGCGGTGGTGGCGCTGACCCGGCCGCCCATCTTCAGATAGTTCAGGTCGTCCACGGTGAACCAGTGGCAGATGCTCAGGCGGTTCTCCTCCACCCACTTGGCCAGCTCCGCCGCCGTGAGGCCCGCCTTCTTCTGCTGGGCCGCCAGGTACAGCAGCAGGCCCTGGCCCAGGGAGGCACTGAGGGAATCCACCACATGGATCTCCGCCTCCGGGAACTCCGGGCGCAGGTCATTTGCGGCGATGACGGCGGACTGATAGGTGGTGGACAGAGCCGAGGAGAAGCACACGCAGACGATGTCCTTCCCGCTCTGCAGCACCCGGCGCATGGCGTCCTGGAACTGGCCCACGTTCACCGCCGAGGTGGTGGCCAGCTTGCCGGCGCGGATGCGCTTATAGAACTCCTCGTTGGAAATGGCGCTGCCCGCCAGGTCATTGGGGTAATCCTGCCCGTCCATGTGCATGGTCAGGGGCAGGACCTCCAGCTCCAGCTCCCGGGCCATGTAGTCCGTCAGGTCGCAGCAGCTGTCTGTCATCAAAACATAATCACGCATAAATATGCCCTCCTTCCGCCTTATAAGGCGTTTCAAATATGTATAGGGTCCGGGAAAACCCGGTGAGATAACGCGGTTTTTTGTGGGGGCCAAATGACCCTGTCCGCCCGGCGCGGCAGCACGCGATATTTTTGTAGGGCAGGGCCCGTGTGCCCTGCCGGGAGGTGCAGCGCTTACTTCCCCACGCAGAAGCGGGAGAAAATGGTGGCCACCAGGTCCTCCCGGATGCTCTTGCCCGTCAGCTCGCCCAGGGCGGCCAGGGCCTCCTCGGCGTCGGTGAGGACGGCGTCCGGCGTCAGGGCCGCCGCCAGGGCCGTCTGGGCCCGGTCCACCGCCGCCAGGGCCCGGCCCACGGCCTCCGCCTGGCGGCTGTTGGTCAGCAGTGCGCCGTCGGCGCCGGTCACTTCGGGGTAAAACGTCTCCACAAAGCGGCCGATCTGCTCCACCCCTTCGCCCGTTCGGGCGCAGACGCAGCACACGCCCGCAAACCGATCCGCCAGCCCGGCCAGCTCCGCCCGCCGGGGCAGATCGCTCTTATTCACCACCAGCAGGCTGTGCTCCGCCTGCTGTGCCAAAGCAAAAATACGCTCCTCCGCCCCGGTCAGGGGGACGGACCCGTCCAGCACCACCAGGGAGAGGCTCGCCCGCTCCGCCGCGGCCACGGCCCGGTCCACGCCGATCTTCTCCACGCTGTCCCGGGCCTCCCGGATGCCCGCCGTGTCGCACAGCCGCAGCACCTGGCCGCCCAGGCGGACCTTTTCCTCCACCGTGTCCCGGGTGGTGCCCGCCACCTCGGTGACGATGGCCCGGTCATAGCCCAGCAGGGCATTGAGCAGGGACGATTTCCCCGCGTTGGGCAGGCCCAGCAGCACCGTGGGGATGCCCTCCCGCAGGATGCGGCCCCGGTGGAAGGTATCCAGCAGCCGCTGCAGCTGCGCCCGGCAGCGGGCCAGGGTGTCGGCGATCTCCCGCTGCTCCAGGGGCTCGATGTCCTCGTCGGGATAGTCTACCGCCGCGTAAAACCGGGCGGTGACGTCCATGAGGTCGCCATACACCTGCTCCACGCCCCGGCTTATGCTGCCCGAGAGCTGCAGGGCGGCGTTCTGGGCGCACTCGGCGGTCTCGGCGTCGATGAGGTCCGCCACGGCCTCCGCCTGGATGAGATCCATGCGCCCGCTGAGAAAGGCCCGCTGGGTAAATTCGCCCCCCTTAGCCTGCCGGGCGCCGAAGGTAAAGGCGCTGCGCAGCACCTCCTCCAGCACCACCGCAGACCCGTGGCAGTGCAGCTCCGCCGACCACTCGCCGGTATAGCTGCTCTCCGGGGCGAAGATGACGCACAGGCCGTCGTCAATGACCGCCCCCTCCGCCGTGCGCATGTGCCCGTACACCATCCGGCGGTGGGGCAAGGCGGCGGCGCTCTTTCCGCTGCAGGCGGCAAATACGCCGTCCACCACGGCCAGAGTCTCCGGCCCGGATACGCGCACGATGCCGATGGCGGCAGGGGCCCGGGCGGTGGCAATGGCGGCTATGGTATCGGTCATGGTTTTCATGCTCCTTAATACAACTGGCGAAAAAACTCCGTTTTTTCTGCCAAAGAGATTGCAGTCTGCTGCGCGCATAATTTTGAGCCATAGGCTCAAAATTCCACTACTTCTCGCCTGAGAGGTATTTTTCCCCACGCACATGTCGCGGTGAAAAATGATTTCAATTTTTCGCGTCTGCGGACGCGAACTCTGCGAGGCCTTTTGGGGGTAAGCCGGCGGAATCTATTATAGCATATTAGATACGCCGTGTATAGGGAAAAATGCGCCCGCAGGCGCATTTTCACGGATCCTTACTGCATCATTCGCTTGAGCTTGCGGATGTCCTCCCCCGCGAAGGGCAGCACCGTATACTCCCCTTGCAGCCGGGACCAGATGGCCGCGCCGTAGCGGCTCTCGATCTGCGCGGGGGTGAGGTTGGTGCTGATGATGGTGCTCTTTCCGGCCAGGAGACGGCCGTTCACCAGCTGGTACAGGGCGCTCTGGACAAAGCCCGTGGTCATCTCCGTGCCCAGGTCGTCCAAAATCAGCAGGTCGCAGCTCTCGAACCGGCGCACATCCACGGCGGCATCCGGCTCCTCTTCGGCGCGGAATTTCGCCGCCTCGCACCGGGCGAACACATGGACCGCCGTGTCATACACCACGGAGAAGCCGTCCTCGCTGACGACCCGGGCGATGCAGGCGGAGAGAAAGGTCTTGCCCAGGCCCGGCGCGCCGTCCAGCAGCAGGTTGGCCGGCCTTTTCCCGAACTCGGCGGCGAAGCGCTGGCAGACGGCCAGGTTCCTCTCCATCAGCTGCCGGGGGCTGCGGCCGGATTCCCCGGGCTGGGTGTCGTACCACTCCAGGCCGAAGGTATCAAAGCTCTGGCCGCCCACGTTCAGCAGGCTGCTCAGGCTGCGGATCTGCTCCTGGGCATAGTATTTCTGCAGGCAGGCGCATATCCTGCCGCCGCAATAGCCCGTGTCCCCGCAGAGGACGCACCGGGGCTTATCCTCCAGGGCGTCGGCGGGATAGCCGTGGGCGGCGAGCAGCTGCGAGCGCTCCTGCTGCAGGGACAGATTCTCCGCCCGGAGCCGCCGGACCGCCGGGACGGGGTCCTCCCCCCGACGCAGAGCCTGGGCCATGATGCGCCCCATGGTGCCACGAAGCTGCTGCTCGATCTCCTCCAAACGGGGGACCTCCCGGTAAATGCGCTGCCGCCGGGCCGCCGCCTGGGATGCCCGGCGCTGCTTGTCCTCCTCGAACCGCTGCAGCGCCTCCCGCATGACCTTGCCGTCATATGCCATTTTCCTGCCCCCTTACCATTTCATAAACTCCTCCAAGGAGCGGTCTTTTTTCTCTGTGGGCTTCGGCTTGCGCTCCTCCTGCACCTCCCGGAGCGTCCGCAGACCCTCCTTATCCCAGCGGCGCAGGATGCCGTTTAAGTACCGCCAGTCCATGCCCTGCTTTTTCAGCACCGTCTTTTCATAGGCCAGGGCCACCATCTCCGGGGAAAAGCCCCAGTCCATCCATTGGGCGATGTACTTCTCCTCCGCCTCCACCGGGCGGCGGTCGCCCATGTGCAGGGCGGCCATGTACTGGCCCGACTGCTCCCGCCGCCGGGCTACGGTGCGCAGATACCGGGCGGCGGATTCCTGGTCGAACAGGCCCCGCTTGGCCCAGTAATACCCTTCCTTTTCAATGGCGGCCACCGTGGGCCGGCGCCCCGGGCCGAAGCGGCGCTCCTGCTCCTCCACACAGTGGCGCACCAGCAGGAAGATCACGTCCGCCGGCAGCCCCACCTCGTGGCGCAGATTGGCCAGGCGCTTGAGATCCATGGTGGTAAGCTTCTTGCCCAGGGAGCGCTCCGTCTCCCCCACCAGCATCTCAAACTCCGGATCCCGCAGTAGCTGCACCAGGTCGGCGGCGGTGTACTCCGCCGGGCGCTGCTCCGGCTCCGGCAGGGGCAGGCCCTGGGCCTGGATGAGGCCCATTTTCTCCAACTTGGTCTGGGCCGCCTGGAGCCGCAGGGCGCTCATGGACAGCTTTTCCATCAGCTGCTCCGCCGTCACCGCGTCCTCAGCCCGCATGAGGTACAGATACAGCAGCGCCGCATCGCCGTCCGCCGCAGCCAGGAGCTGGTCCACCTGCCGCGCCGGGAGCGCCAGGGTCTTTTCCCGGTCCCGGATGATATAGCCCGCCATGATCTCTCCCCCTTCCAAAGTCTTGTACGGCATTTTGCCGCACAATAATGCAGATTATATTTTACACGAAAACCCTCTTTTCGTAAAGCCGCCGGGACACTTTAATTTGTTAATTTTTTGTTTTCGGACAGAAAAGGCTTTTCCCGGCGGGAAAATGTGCTATAATAAGATGATTTAGTATGGAGAATTATCCGTTTTTCAGCGGGAACAGGAGGCAGCTATGGCAAATCGCGTCACAGTGAACATCTGCGGGGAAGACTACACCCTGGTAGCCGAGGAGAGCACCGCCTACATGGAGCAGGTAGCCGCTCTGGTGGACAAGAAGATGAACGAGGTCATCGCCGGGGCCAAGGTGGGCCGCAGCGACGCCGCCGTCCTGGCTGCCGTGAACCTGGCGGACGAGCTGCTCAAGAGCGAGCAGGCGGCGGAAAATCTGCGCCGCCAGGTGAAGGGGTATCTGGACGAGGCCGCCCAGGCCAGGAGCGAGATCTCCGACCTGAAGCGCCAGCTCTTCAAGGCCCAGCAGGGTAAGAAGTGAGGGCTATGGAACTGCTCTCTCCCGCCGGGTCCTTTGATGCCCTGCTGGCCGCCGTGCAGAATGGGGCTGACGCGGTATACATGGGCCTGGGCAGCTTTAACGCCCGCCGCAGCGCCCGGAATTTTACGAACGAGGACTTCGCCCGGGCCGTGGATTACTGCCACGAGCGCGGGGTGAAGGTCTACCTCACCCTAAACACCCTGCTCACCGACCGGGAACTGCCCCAGGCGGCGGAGGTCCTGCGCAAGGCCTCCGCCTGGGGCGTGGACGCGGTGCTGGTGCAGGACTGGGGCCTGTGGCAGCTGGCGCGACTGGTGGCCCCGGATCAGCCTCTCCACGCCAGCACGCAGATGAGCCTGCACACCCTGTCCGGGGCGCATTTGGCGGCGGAGCTGGGCATGGAGCGGGTGGTGCTGGCCCGGGAGCTTTCTGCCCGGGATGTGGAGACCATCTGCCGCGGCTGCGGGGCGGAGGTGGAGGTATTCGGCCACGGGGCCCTGTGCATGTGCTACTCCGGCCAGTGCGCCATGAGCGCCATGATCGGCGGGCGCAGCGGCAACCGGGGCACCTGCGCCCAGCCCTGCCGTCTGCCCTACACCGTGGGCGAAAAGACCGGGTACCTATTAAGCCTGAAGGACAACAACCTTTCGCCCTATCTCCGGCAGATGGAGGAAATGGGCGTATCCTGCGTGAAGCTGGAGGGCCGCATGAAGCGGCCGGAGTATGTGGCAGCGGTGACGGGTATCTACCGGCGGCTGCTGGATGAAAAGCGCCCCCCCTCCCCCACGGAGCAGGCCCAGCTGGAGCGGGCCTTTTCCCGGGATGGGTTTACGGACGGATACTGGACGGGCCGGCGGGGCCCGAAGATGTTCGGCATGCGGCCGGAGAGCGCCCGGCGGCCGGAGGACTGGTTCGCTCAGGTGCGCAAGACCTATGAGGGCGGCGGGGAAAATCGGCCCGTGGCCGTGGACTTCACCTGCCGGATAGCGGCGGGCAAGGAGGCCCAACTGACGGCAACTCTCCCGGACGGGCGCAGCGTCACCGCGACTGGCCCCGTGCCGGAGGCGGCCCGAAACCGGGCACTCACCGAGGACGAGCTGCGCGCCCGGCTGCAAAAAACCGGGGGCACGGTGTTTGTCTGCCGAAAAACGGACATTTCCCTGGAGGATGGGCTGATGCTCTCCGCCGGGAGTATCAACGCCCTGCGCCGGGACGCCCTGGCAGGGCTCCGGGCGTTGCTGGTGAAAAAGCCACCCCGGCGCACCTTTGAAACCCCGGCGCTGCCGGAGGCCCCGGCGGCCTATACGGGCGCGCCGAAGCTGACGGCCGGCATCACCTATCCCCGGCAGCTGACGGCGGAGCTGGCCCGGGGCGTGGAGTATCTCTATCTGCCCCTTTCCCTATTGGACGAAATCGACCTGGCCGAATACGCCGGGTACACGAAGCTGTGCGCCGTGCTGCCCCGGATCTTCCGCACGGAGGACGAGGAGAAATTCCGGGAAATTTTGCGGCAGCACCCCCAGCTCACTGCCGTGGCAGTGAGCAACCTGGGCCACCTGCCCATTGTGGACGGCCTGGGGCTGGAGGTCCGGGGCGACCTGGGTCTGAACGTGTTCAACAGCCGGGCGCTGCTCTTTTTGCAGAAGCTGGGGCTGGGGAGCGCCACGGTCTCCGCCGAGCTGCGGCACCAGCAGGTGCGGGATCTGCGCAAGTACATCCCCTGCGAGGCGGTGGTCTACGGCCGTCTGCCGCTGATGGTCACGGAAAACTGCCCCCTGCGGTGCAGCGGACAGTGCAGCGGCGGAAACGGCGGCGCCCTCACGGACCGGACCGGGGCGCAGTTCCCGGTGCTGTGCGGCCACGGCTGTCGGCCGGAGATCCAGAACAGCAAGCCCCTGTACCTGGCGGACAAGCCCGAGTGGAAAAAATGCGGTCTGCGCTGGGCCAGGCTCCGCCTGACCACGGAGACCGCAGAAGAAGCCCTGGACATCCTGCGCCGGTACCAGGGGCATGGCGAACCTGCGCCGCAAGACTTCACTCGCAGCTTATTCTACCGTGGAGTAGAGTAATGCTTTGATAAGTAATTGTATAATTCATATATAATATCACTTTTTGTATTCATTTTTGAGAGGTTACACCCCATGGAGCTGAAATTCAAAGCCGTACATCCCAAGATCGGGCGGGAGATCCCCCTGCCGCAGTTTGCCACCCCCGGGTCCGCCGCCATGGACCTGCGGGCGTGCCTGGAGGAGCCCGTGACCCTGCAGGCCGGCGCAAGAGCGGTGATCCCAACGGGCCTGGCTATGGCGCTGCCGTCACAGGACTATGTGGCCCTGGTGTTCGCCCGGAGCGGGCTGGGCATCAAGAAGGGCGTGTGCCTTTCCAACGGCGTGGGGGTCATCGACAGCGACTATCGGGGCGAGATCGCCGTGGGGCTGGTAAATCTGTCCGACGAGGACTACACCGTGCAGCCCGGGGACCGCATCGCCCAGCTGATGGTGGTGCCGGTGGTACAGCCCACGGTCACGCTGGCACCTGAGCTGGACGAGACCGGCCGGGGCGCCGGCGGCTTCGGCTCCACAGGGAGGTAAAGAGATATGGAAAAGATCGTTTTGGCCTCCGGCTCCCCCCGGCGGCAGGAGCTGCTGCGGCGCATGGGCATCACGGAGTTTGACATCCGGGTGCCGGAGGTGGAGGAATATTATCCGGAGGACCTGTCCCCGGAGGAGATCGTGCAGTTCATCTCCCGGGAGAAGTCCGACGCTGCGGCGGCGCTGTGTACGGACGATGAGATCGTCATCACCGCCGACACCATGGTGTTCCTGGACGATAAGCGCCTGGGAAAGCCCCGGGACGAGGCCCAGGCCCTGGAGATGCTCACGGCTCTGGCGGGCCGGAAGCACACGGTGTGTACCGGCGTGACCGTGCGCCGGGGGGCGGAGATATGCACCGCCGCCCAGCATACGGACGTGTATTTCCGCCCGGCCACGGAGCAGGAGCTGCGGGCCTATATCCGCACCGGCGAGCCCATGGACAAGGCCGGGGCCTACGGCGTCCAGGGCAAGGGCGCGCTGCTGGTGGAGCGCATCGACGGCGACTTTTTCAACGTCATGGGCCTGCCGGTGCTGCTGCTGGCCCGGCTGCTGAAGAGCTTTGGCATCGATCTGATGGAGTGATACTATGAAGAATTTTTTCAACAAAACCGGTATATGGATCCTGGCCGCGGCGGTGGTGATCGTGCTGACGCTGTCCGTCCTGTCCGCCACGGGTACGGGTCTGCTGAATAACATCGCGGGCACCATCGCCAGCCCCTTCCGCTCCGCCGGAGCCGCCATCGGCAACTGGTTCGGGTCCATTTCCGACAAATTTGACGACGTGGAAGCCCTGCAGAAGGAGAACGAGGAGCTGCGCAAGCGGGTGGCTCAGCTGGAGGATGCCAATCGCCAGGCCGAGACCGACAGCCAGGAAAACGAGCGCCTGCGCTCCCTGCTGAACCTGCGCCAGCAGCGGCGGGACTTCACCTTTGAGAGCGCCAAGGTGACCCAGTATGAAAACTCCAACTGGGCCTCCACCCTCACCCTAAACCGGGGCACCGGCAGCGGCGTGGCGGTGAACAACTGCGTGGTGAACGAGACCGGCGCCCTGGTGGGCGTTGTGACGGAGGTGGGCGTGAACTGGTGTACCGTGGCAACGGTGCTGGACACCCAGGCCCAGTTTGGCGCCACGGTGTTCCGCACGGGCGAGTCCGCCGTGGCCATGGGCGACCTGGAGCTGATGCAGAGCGGGAAGCTCAAGCTCAGCTACCTCTCCGGGGCCAATACCCCCGTGGGCGGCGACATGGTTCTGACCTCCGGCCTGGGCGGATACTATCCCTCGGGCCTGGTCATCGGTACGGTGGAGGATGTGCGCACAGACGACTCGGGCCTGACCCAGTACGCCGTGGTGCAGCCCACGGTGACCCCCTCCGCCCTGGTGGAGGTATTCATCATCACCGCCTTCGACATCGTGGACTGAGAGGTGCGCCGTGGGACGTCGTGACTTTGTGTTCAAATGGCTCTTTTACGCCCTAACCGCCCTGGTCTTCGTGCTGGTGCAGGTCTTTGGGCTGGTGCATATCCGCCTCTGGGGCGTGCATCCGTTCCTGTTCCCGGTGCTGGTGTCCACCGTGGCCGCCCTGGAGGATGCCCACGGGAGTGCCGTGTTCGCCCTGGCCACCGGCGCGGTGCTGGACGTCACCATGCCGGGGGTGATCCCCTGCTTTTACACGGTGGCGTTTCTGGTGGTGTTCCTGGTGGCCCGGGTCCTGTCGGCCAAGGTGCTGTCGCAGCCGTTTTTCTGCTGCATGCTCTGCGGCGCGCTGAGCATCGTATGCACCGACCTGCTGCAAATACTGTTTCTCAAGGCATCCGTCAGCTTTTCCTTCGGGACCGCTCTGCTGCTCACGGGCAAGGAGCTGCTGCTGACGCTGCCCCTGATGCCGCTGATCTACCTGCCGGACTATAGGATCCGGCATATCTTCCACCAGGAGTGAGCGGCCCTGTATCCGCCGGAAAGGAGGCGTTTTCCCCATGAAAAAATCCAATCCCTACCGCACCCGGCTCATTGTGCTGCTGGGCTTTCTGGCCGCGGTGCTGGTCTTTTTCGCCGCGATGCTGTTTCATTATCAGATCATTGACGGCAACAGCTACCGGGCCCAGTCCATGGCCGGCACCGCCCGGCGCGAGACTGTGGAGACCAGCCGGGGCATCATCACCGACCGAAATGGTAAGGTTTTGGTGTCCAACCGCCTGACCTACACCCTGAAGTTCTCCGACGAGAGCTTTGACGACGATGCCGCCTGCAACGACGCCGTGTGGCGGCTCATCACCCTGTGCCGGCAGGAGAGTCTCACCTGGATCGACCCCCTGCCGCTGACCAGCGCGGCGCCCTTTGCCCTCACCAGCGACACCCCCGGGGAGGCCTTTGTCAGCTGGCTGGACCAGCACGACATCCCCTACACCGGCAAGGACACCGTCACCCTCTCCATCAGCGGCGGCGAGCTGCTGGACATGGCCCGGAAGATCTACAAGATCTCCGCTGACTACCCCGACGACCAGGCCCGGCTCATCGCCGGGGTCCGCTACGGGGCGGAGGTATCCGGCGGGTATGTGTTCGCCGAGGATGTGCCCGTGGAGGTCATCAGCCAGGTGGTGGACGGCCACTACGCCGGGGTGTCCACCGGCACCTCCTCCATGCGGGTATACAACACACAGTATGCCGCCCACATCCTGGGCCGGGTGAGCCGCATCTTCGCCGAGGACTGGAACGAAAAATATAAGGACAACAACGACTACTCCATGGACGACCTGGTGGGCAAGGGCGGTGTGGAGGAAGCCTTTGAGCAGTATCTCCACGGGGTCAACGGCGTGAAGCTGGTGACCACCGACACAAGCGGCAAGGTCACCGGCGAGCTCTATTCCAAGGAGCCCCAGCCAGGCAACACCGTGGCCCTGACCATCGACCTGGACCTGCAGAAAACCGCCGAGGATTCCCTGGCGGCCACCATCCAGTCCATGACGAAAAGCGACGGCGTGGCCCGGGGCGGCGCGGCGGCGGTAGTAGGCGTGGGCACCGGCGAGGTGCTGGCCCTGGCCAGCTATCCCACCTACGACCTGAGCCAGTGGGACGAGATGTACGACACCTGGAGCAAGGACCCCTCCCTGCCCATGTTCAACCGCGCCACCGACGGCACCTATGCCCCCGGCTCCACCTTCAAGCTCTGCACCTCTGTGGCGGCGCTGGAGTCCGGCATCATCACCCCCTCCACTACCATCGTGGACCGGGGCATCTACACCTATTACGAATTTCCCCAGCCCCGGTGCTGGATCTATAACTCCTATGGCAGCACCCACGGGGCCGTGAATGTGTCCCAGGCCATCACGGTGTCATGCAACTACTTCTTCTATGAGGTGGGCCGTCTCACGGGCATCCAGCGGCTGGACGACTACGCCAGCCAGTTCGGCCTGGGCCGCAGCACGGGCATCGAGATCGGCGACTCCGACGGCGTGCTGGCCAGCCCCGAATACGCCGAGAAGATCGGCGAAACCTGGACCGACGGCCAGACCATCACCGCCGCCATCGGCCAGTCCTATAACCTGTTCACGCCCCTGCAGCTGGCCAACTATGTGGCCACTCTCGTCAGCGGCGGCGACCACTATGACGCCCATCTGCTCAAGAGCGCCAAGGCCTACGACAACTCCTCCGTGGTCTACGCCTATAACAAGGGGCCCAGCAACCATGTGAACATATCCGACAGCACCCTGGAGGCCGTGAAGACCGGCGCACGGGGCCTGGCCACCGGAAGCCTGAGCTATGTCTTTAACAGCTGCATCGTGCCCGTGGGCTGCAAGACCGGTACCGCGGAGACTGGCGGTGAGCTGTCCAACGGCTGCTTCGTAGCCTTCGCCCCCTATGACGATCCTCAGATCGCCGTGTGCGTGGTCATCGAGCAGGGCGGCGGTGGCGCCAACCTGGCCCCCATCGCCCGTGACATTATCAACTCCTACTTCTCCAGCGCGTCTACCTCTGCCACCGTCATCGGCGAGAACACGCTGCTGCCGTAAGCTTCCGAAGCAAATCTTCTTTCCGCAAGGAGGGTTTCTATGTCTGTTTACTTTGATTCCAGGGATCCCCGCTGCAAATCCCCCTTCGGTGCCGTTTTATGCGGCGCCGAAGTGTCTTTTACCGTGTTTTTCGGTCCGGAGGATGACATTGCGGGCGGTCAGCTGCAGGTCCGGGAGGAATTCGCCGGGGCGACCCGGGCCATCCCCCTGGCCCTAGAGAATGGCGCCCTCCGGGGCACATACACCGCCCCCGGTACGCCGGAGCTGGCCTGGTACAGCTTCACGCTGCGCCGGCAGGACGGTCAGGCCGTCACCCTCCCTGAGCGGCAGCTGACGGTGTATGAGGACACCGGCACGCCGGACTGGTTCGGCCGGGGCGTCAGCTATCAGATCTTCCCGGATCGGTTCTGCCGCAGCCGCATCCCGGATCCGGCGGGCCTGGTGGGTGACCGAAAGGTCCACGAAAACTGGAGTGACACGCCGGACTATCTCCCGGACGAGCAGGGGGAGGTCCGCTGCCGGGACTTCTTCGGCGGCGACCTGCCGGGCATCACCGGCAAGCTGGACTACCTGCAGGACCTGGGCGTGACCACCCTGTACCTGACGCCCATTTTTGAATCTGCCTCCAACCACCGCTACAACACCGCCGACTACCACGCCATCGACCCCATGCTGGGCACGGAGGAGGATCTCCGCACCCTGTGTGAGCAGGCCCATCGGCGGGGCATGCGGGTGGTGCTGGACGGCGTGTTCAACCACACCGGCAACGTCAGCCGCTACTTCAACGCCGACGGCTCCTATCCCGACCTGGGGGCGGCCCAGTCCAAGGCGTCCCCTTATTATAATTGGTACCGCTTCACCCGCTGGCCGGAGGAATACGACGCCTGGTGGGGCATCAAGACCCTGCCGGCGGTGGAGGAGACCCAGCCGTCCTACCGGGAGTTTATCATCCAGGGGCAGGATTCCGTGGTGCGCCACTGGCTGCGCTGCGGCGCGGACGGCTGGCGGCTGGACGTGGCCGACGAGCTGCCCGACAGCTTCATCGCACAGCTCCGCTCCGCTCTGGAGGAGGAAAAACCCGGCGCCGTGCTCCTGGGCGAGGTGTGGGAGGACGGCACCAACAAGATCGCTTATGGGGAGCGCCGCCGCTACCTCCTGGGCCGAGAGACCCATGGGCTGATGAATTACCCCTTCCGCAAGGCGGCCATGGACTGGCTCCTGGGCGGCGACGCCGCCGCCTTCCGGGAAAGCATGGAGGCCCTCCGGGAGAACTATCCCGCCCCGGCCTTTTACAGCGCTATGAACTTCCTGGGCACCCACGACACGCCCCGGATCCTGACCCTCCTGGGCGGCGAGCCCACTCCGGAGAGCAAGACGGACCGGGCTGCGGCCCGGCTCACGCCCGAAGGCTATGACCTGGCCCGGCGGCGGCTGATGCTGGGGGCGCTGCTGCTGTACGCCTTCCCCGGCTCCCCCACGGTGTTCGCCGGGGACGAAGCCGGGCAGCAGGGCTATGAGGACCCCCTGAACCGCCGCACCTATCCCTGGGGGCAGGAGGACGAGACCCTGGTGGCCTGGTTCCGGCGGCTGGGCCGGCTGCGGAGGGAGCGTCCCTCCCTGCAGCTGGGGGACATCACCTATCCCTACGCCCGGGGCGGCGGCCTGGCGGTGCAGCGCCGGGCGGGTGAACAGGTGTCCCTGGCCGCTATGAACGCCGGGCCGGAGCCCCTGGAGCTGAGGCTCCCCTGGCCCCGGAGTACCGCCACGGACGCCATGACCGGCCAGCAGTTTTTAGTCCCGGACGGCGCAGTGCATCTGACACTGCCGGGGTACGGTGGGGTGCTGCTGATATAAGCTGTCAAAAAATCCTTTGGATTTTTCCGACAAGGGCCTTTATAACAAAGTCCCGGGAGATGTTTCACATGAAACATCTCCCGGGACTTGCTTTGCATTGTTTCATGTGAAACATCCCCCCTGCCCCGCAATAAATGTTTCACATGAAACAGCCCGATTTTCAAATTTTTTATCAGAATCTATTGAAACATGCGCGGGAGTTGGTATATAATAATGTGCATGACAGAATATGGAGGGGCGAGTGGGAAAATGGCTAAAATTGTTGCGATCGTGAATCAAAAGGGCGGCGTAGGCAAAACCACCACCTGCGTGAATCTGGCAGCCATCCTGGCCGCCAGGGGGCTGCGGGTGCTGCTGTGCGACTTCGACCCCCAGGCCAACGCCACCTCCGGCATGGGCGTGGACAAATCCCGTTCCAACGGCGTGTATGACGTGCTCATCAACGGCGTGGAAACGGAGAAGGTCATCGTCACCACGCCTTACGGCGATGTGCTGCCCAGCAGCAAGGCCCTGGCCGGCGCCGGGGTGGAGATGATCGACCTGGAGGGCCGCCAGTTCCTGCTGAAGCGCGCCCTGGATCAGGTGGCGGATCGGTACGACTACATCTTCATTGACTGTCCCCCGTCCCTGGAGCTGCTGACCCTCAATGCCCTGTGCGCGGCGGACAGCCTGCTGGTGCCGCTGCAGGGGGAATACTATGCCCTGGAGGGCCTCAGCGACCTCATGGGCACCGTGCGCATCGTGCGCCGGGGTCTGAACCCAAAGCTGGAGATCGAGGGGGTGCTGCTGACCATGTTCGATGGGCGCACCAACCTGGCCATCCAGGTGGCCCAGGAGATCAAGCGCTTCTTCCCGGGCAAGGTGTACACCACCGTCATCCCCCGGAACATCCGGCTGTCCGAGGCGCCCAGCCACGGCAAGCCCATCCACGCATACGACCGCACCTGCCGCGGCGCGGAGGCATATAGCGCCGTAGCGGATGAATTTCTGCGAAAAAACGGCACAGGTAAGGAGGAATAAATTCCTATGGCAAACAACGCAAAAGGCCTGGGCAAGGGCCTGGCCGCCCTGCTGGGTGACAATGTGATGGACACCGGCGATGAGAAAAGCAGCCTGTACCTGCCCATTTCCCAGGTGGAGAGCTGCGCGACCCAGCCCCGGAAGCAGTTCGACCCCGACGCCCTGGCGGACCTGGCGGATTCCATCCGCGAGCACGGCATCATCCAGCCCCTAACGGTGCGCAAGCTCCAGTCGGGCTATTATCAGATCATCGCCGGCGAGCGCCGCTGGCGGGCCGCCCGGATGGCGGGTCTGGACCAGGTACCGGCCATCGTCATCGAGGCCGATGACCGCAAGGCCATGGAGCTGGCCATGATCGAGAACCTCCAGCGGGAGGACCTGAATCCCATGGAGGAGGCCGAGGGCTACCGCCAACTGATGGACCAGTACAACCTCACCCAGGAGGAGACCGCCCAGCGGGTGGGCAAATCCCGCTCCGTGGTAGCCAACGCCCTGCGGCTGCTGAACCTGTGTCCCCCGGTGCGGGCCATGGTGGAGGACGGCCGGCTCTCCAACGGCCACGCGAGGACCATCCTGCCCCTCTCCCCTGCCCTGCAGGAAAAGGCGGCGGACGCCGTCATCAAGTCGGACCTGTCCGTGCGGCAGACGGAGCTGCTGGTGAAAAAGCTCACCGCCCAGGAGAAGGCCCAGCCCGCCGTCACCACCGGCGGCCTGGAGGTGAACTACGCCGAGGAGGCCGCCAAGTCCCTGGGCGCGCACCTGGGCCGGGGCTGCAAGATCGTCAGCGGCCGCAAAAAAGGCCGCATCGAGCTGGAATACTACGGCGTGGACGACCTGAACAACCTGCTGGACGCCTTAAACGCACTGAAGCTGAAATAAATTGTTTCACATGAAACAGAGAGGAAATCGAGATGCTGGACATTAGATTTGTGCGGGAAAACCCCGACCTGGTAAAAGAGAACATCCGCAAGAAATTTCAAAACGCCAAGCTGCCCCTGGTGGACGAGGCCATCGCCCTGGACGCCGAGCGCCGCCAGGCCATCGCCGACGGCGAGGCTCTGAAGGCCGAGCGCAACAAGCTGTCCAAGGCCAACGGCCCCCTGTTCGGCCAGCTGAAAAAATGCACCGACGAGGCCAGGAAGGCCGAGCTCCAGGCCCAGATCGACGCCAACAACGCCGCCGTAAAGGCCGACGCCGAGCGCATGGCCCAGCTGGAGGCCAAGAAGGAGCACGCCGAGGCGGCGCTGAACAAAATCATGATGGTCATCCCCCAGATGATCGACCCCGCCGTGCCCATCGGCAAGGACGACAGCTGCAACGTGGAGGTGGAGCGCTTTGGCGAGGCCACGGTGCCGGAGTTTGAGATCCCCTACCACACGGACATCATGGAGCGGTTTGACGGCATCGACATGGACGCTGCCGCCCGGGTCTCCGGCAGCGGATTTTACTACCTGCTGGGGGACATTGCCCGGATGCACGAGGCAGTGCTGGCCTATGGCCGGGACTTTATGATAAACAAGGGCTTCACCTACTGCATCCCTCCCTTCATGATCCACGGCAATGTGGTGGAGGGGGTCATGAGCCAGACGGACATGGACGGCATGATGTATAAAATTGAGGGGGAGGACCTCTACCTCATTGGCACCAGCGAGCATTCCATGATCGGCCGCTACATCGACCAAATCCTCCCGGAGCGCGCCCTGCCTCAGACCCTCACCTCCTACTCCCCCTGCTTCCGCAAGGAAAAGGGCGCCCACGGCATCGAGGAGCGGGGCATCTACCGCATCCACCAGTTTGAAAAGCAGGAGATGATCGTGGTCTGCAAGCCGGAGGAGAGCAAGGACTGGTATGAAAAGCTGTGGCGCTACAGCGTGGAACTGTTCCGCTCCCTGGACATCCCCGTGCGGCAGCTGGAGTGCTGCTCCGGCGACCTGGCGGATCTGAAGTGCCGCTCCTGCGACATTGAGGCCTGGTCTCCCCGGCAGCAGAAGTATTTTGAAGTCTGCTCCTGCTCCAACCTGGGCGACGCCCAGGCAAGGCGGCTGAAGATCCGCTACAAGGACGAGAGCGGCAAGATGCAGCTGTGCCACACCCTGAACAACACCTGCGTGGCGCCCCCCCGGATGCTCATCGCTCTGCTAGAGAACAATCTCCAGCCCGACGGCAGCGTGCGCATCCCCAAGGCCCTTCAGCCCTACATGGGCGGCACGGAAGTGCTGATCCCCAAGCACTGATATCCTGCATAGGAGAAAATAGATATGAAGAAGTTTTTTCAGGAATTCAAGGAATTTGCCATGCGCGGCAACGTGCTGGACATGGCCGTGGGCGTTATCCTAGGCGGCGCCTTCGGGAAAATCACCACCTCTTTGGTGAACGACGTGTTCATGCCCCTCATTGGCATGATCATCGGCGGCGTGGACCTGGGCAAGCTGAACATTGTCCTCAAGGCCGCAACCGACACCACCGAGCCCGTCACCCTGGGCATCGGGACGTTCCTCACAACTGTCATCGACTTTATCCTGGTGGCCTTTGTGATCTTCCTGATGATCAAGGCCATCAACCGCTTCCACAAGAAGAAAGAGGAGGAGCCCGCCCCCGAGGAACCCGCAGGCCCTACCGCCGAGGAGCTGCTCACCGAGATCCGCGACCTGCTGAAGGAGCAGAAATAATTTGGAAGCCATTTTGAAGCAGGGCCTGGAGAGTCTGGGCCTGGACGCGGCCGCTATCCCGACTTTGACGGAATACGCCCGGCGGCTGCTGGAGAAAAATAAGGTCATGAACCTGACGGCCATTACGAAGCCCCGGGACGTGGCCACCCTGCACCTGCTGGACAGCGCTTATCTGCTGACCGCGGCGGACTTCCGGGGCAAGACCGTGGTGGACGTGGGCACCGGTGCGGGCTTTCCCGGCATGCCCATGGCCATCCTGGAGCCTGCGGCCCGGCTGACCCTGCTGGACAGCCTGGGCAAGCGCATCGAATTCCTGCGGGAAACGGCGGAAGCCCTAAAGCTGGAAAACATTTCCTGCGTCCACGCCCGGGCGGAGGAATTCGCCGCCGACCACCGGGAGCAGTATGACTACGCCGTGTCCCGGGCAGTGGCGGCGCTGCCGGTGCTGAGCGAGCTGGCATTGCCGCTGGTGAAGCCCGGCGGGGCGTTCCTTGCCATGAAATCCGTGGAATCGGATGCAGAGATCGACAGCGCCCGGAGCGCCATAGCGCAGCTGGGCGGGAAGATCGAGAAGATCCTGGATTACACCGTCCCCTGCACGGAGGTGCGGCACCGGGTGGTGGTCATCCGCAAGGTAAAGCCCACGCCCCGGCAGTTCCCCCGGGCCTTTGCCAGGATCAAAAAATCCCCTCTCAAATAAGGAAAGGAGGCACAATGGGCGAGATCATTGCCGTGGTGTCCGGCAAAGGCGGCACCGGAAAAACTACATTCACCTCCAACATCGGCTTCGCCCTGGCCTCCCTGGGGAAAAAGGTGCTGTGTCTGGACTGCGACATCACCCTGCGGAACCTGGACCTGGCCCTGGGCCTCAGTGACAGCGCCCTGATGGATTTTTCCGACGTGATGAGCGGCCGATGTACCCTGGAGGAAGCGGTGGTGAGCCATCCCAAGTACCCCTCCCTGTTCCTGCTGGCCGCCCCGCTGGTTTTTGACGGCTTCCGGGTGGAGCCGGAACAGGTCAGGACCCTCATGGGCCGGATCAAGGAAGCCTTCGACTTCTGCCTGGTGGACGCACCGGCGGGCCTGGGTCAGGGCTTCCGCATGGCCACGCAGGAGGCGGACCAGGTGGTGGTGGTGACCACCACGGACGTCACCGCCCTGCGGGACGCCCAGCGCACCGTCATGGAGCTGGACCGCTTCCCCACGGACAAGGTACACTTAGTGGTGAACCGGGTGGCCAAAAAGCTGCTGCGCCAGCTGCACACCACCATCGACGACGCCATGGACGCCGCGGGCCTGCCCCTTTTAGGCGTGGTACCGGAGGATCCGGACATCCCCCGGTGTCTCAACCAGGGCGTGCCCCTGCGGGACGATAATTTCTACGCCGCCCGGGCCTACTATAACATTGCCAAACGCATCGCGGGCGGAAAAGCCCCGCTGATGAAGATATAACCCGCTGGCGAAAAAACTTCGTTTTTTCTGCCAAAGGGATCGCAGTCTGCCGCGCGCATAATTTTGGCGCGCAGCGCCAAAATTACACACTTGCAGACTGAGCGGTATTTTTCCCCACGCACATGTCGCGGTGAAAAATGATTTGATTTTTTCGCGTCTGCGGACGCGAACTCTGCGAGGCTTTTTAATACCGACTACCTATTGCACAGAAAGGAGAGCGCAATTATGAATATCGCACTGATCGCTCACGACAACCGCAAGGAACTCATGGTCCAGTTCTGCACCGCTTACTGCGGCATTTTGGCCAAGCATACCCTCTGCGCCACCGCAACCACCGGCCAGATGGTGGCCGATGCCACGGGCCTGACCATCCACCGCTTTATGAGCTTTTACCACGGCGGCGGCCAGCAGATCGGCGCCCGCATCGCCTATAACGAGCTGGACATGGTCCTCTGCTTCGATGACCCCAACACCAAGGAGCCCTCCCCGGATATCATCTATATCTCCCGCCTGTGCGACAAGAACAACATTCCCTATGCCAGCAATATCGCTACCGCTGAGATGCTGGTGCTGGGCCTGGCCCGGGGCGACCTGGATTGGCGCGAGGTGGTCAATCCCAAAAGCAACCCCTTCACCGCTTGACATTTCCCGGCCAATGGGCTAAAATAAGCTGAAATACCGCGATAACGGAGCAGGAGTAGTTCTGTCCCCGCCGGAGCAGAGAGGTGCGCCATCGGCTGCAAGCGCGCCCCGGCACACAGAGTGAAGACAGCCCCACCAGCGGGGATGGAAACATCCACGGCCCGCTCCCCGTAACAGGAGCGCCAAAGGGTCCCCCTTCGGGGGCCGAAATTGGGTGGCACCACGAAGCGTCGCGCTCTCGTCCCAATGCACGGGACGGGAGCGCTTTTTTACTTTCCGTCAACCGAAATTCATGATAAAAGGAGAACACGAACATGGCAAAAATGACGCCCCGGACCCTCTCGGGCTTTATGGAGCTGCTGCCGCAGCCCCAGCAGCAGATGGAGCGGATGATGCAGATCCTGCGGGAGACCTATTCCCTCTACGGCTTCACCCCCCTGGACACCCCGGTCATCGAGGCCAGCGAGGTGCTGCTGGCCAAGGGCGGCGGCGAGACCGAAAAGCAGATCTACCGCTTTCAGAAGGGCGACGCCGACCTGGCCCTGCGCTTTGACCTGACCGTACCCCTGGCCAAATATGTGGCCCTTCACGGGGGCGAGCTGAGCTTCCCCTTCCGCCGCTATCAGATCGGCAAGGTCTACCGGGGCGAGCGGGCCCAGCGGGGCCGGTTCCGGGAGTTTTACCAGGCGGACATCGACGTCATCGGCGACGGCAAGCTGGACATTACCAACGAGGCGGAGATTCCTTCCATTATTTACCAGACCTTCACCCGCCTGGGGCTCAAGCGCTTCCAGATCCGGGTGAACAACCGCAAGATTTTGAACGGCTTTTACGCCATGCTGGGGCTGACGGAGCAGTCCGGGGCCATCATGCGCACGGTGGATAAGCTGGATAAGATCGGGCCGGACAAGGTCCGGGCGCTGCTGCTGGAGGACTGCGGCCTTACAGAGGAGCAGGCGGCGGAAATCCTCAAGTTCATCGCCATCACCGGCTCCAACGCCGATGTCCTGGCGGCCCTGGATGGCTACGCCGGGCGGCACGAGCTGTTTGACCAGGGCCTGTCCGAGCTGAAAACCGTAACGGCGTACCTGGCGGACTTCGGCGTGCCGGAGGAGAATTTCGCCGTGGACCTGACCATCGCCCGGGGCCTGGACTACTACACCGGCACCGTGTACGAGACCACCCTGCTGGATCACCCGGAGATCGGCTCCGTGTGCTCCGGCGGCCGGTACGACAACCTGGCGGAGTACTACACCGACCGGCAGCTGCCCGGCGTGGGCATCTCCATCGGCCTGACAAGGCTGTTCTACGTCCTGGGTGAGCAGGGGATGCTGAATCCCGACCTGCCCACCGCCCCGGCGGACGTGCTGGTGCTGCCCATGACGGAGGACCTGGCCCCGGCCATTTCCCTCTCCACCAAGCTCCGGGCCGCCGGCGTGCGGACCCAGCTGTACACCGAGCAGAAGAAGTTCAAGGCCAAGATGAACTACGCCGACAAGATCGGCGTGCCGTACGTGATCTTCCTGGGGGGCGATGAAATCGCCGCCGGGGTAGTGGCCTGCAAGGACATGAAAACCGGCCAGCAGACCAAGCTGCCCTTCGCCGAGACCCTGGCCCTGATCCAGTCCGGCCTGGCGGAGAAGAACAAGGGCACGGTGATTCTGGAGTAAAGCGCAGGGAGTACGGATTGCCACAGCCAGTGTGCGCACTGGCTTCGCAATGACACATTGCAAGAAGTGCGGTGTGCGGCGGGACACACGGGTCCCGCCCTACAGTGTGATTATAAAACCGTTTGTAGGGCAGGGCCCATGTGCCCTGCCGGAAGTGCGGTGCAAGCCCGGTCCGGGCCGATGCAGGCATCGGCCCCTACGCACCCTTTACCGATAGAGCTCCGTAGGGGGCGATGCCTACATCGCCCCGCTGGAACCGGCCCTCCAATATCCGTAGGGCGGGGTGCCCTCACCTCGCCGCACGGTAGACGCGTAAATTTCCTCTGTTTGGCCAGCCAGCACAAGCGCGGAGCGCGTCGCGGGTGGAGACGCAGAGTCCATACGAAAGCACGGCACGAAATTTGCAAAAACCGATTCGCGGGGCAAAAGGGGACCGGCGTGGATGGCACCTCAGCCGCGGAAAGGATCCCAAAACCATTGGTTTTGACGGCGTTCTTTCCTCCCTTTCTTTCGCCGAGGAAAGAAAGGGAGCCGCCGGAGGCACGGGTGGACACAAGAGGCGCGGCGCAGGGAGTACGGATTGCCACAGCCAGTGTGCGCACTGGCTTCGCAATGACAGTTTCACAAGGGGTGCGGAGCAATCCCGGTTCGGGTCGTCCAGGAGGCCACCCCTATACAGCCGTTACCGATAGATCTCCGTAGGGGGCGGCGTCCCGACGCCCCGTCGGCATCAGCGTCCCTATGGCGTAAATCGAAAACAAACCGTAATATCTATCTTGAATTATACAAAACATTATCAAAACAGGAGGAAGAATACGATGATGCAAATGCGTACACACACCTGCAATCAGCTGCGCCTGGCCGACGTGGGCCAAAGCGTGAAGATCGTGGGCTGGATGGAAAACGTCCGCGAGGTGGGCAGCAACCTGGCCTTCGTGGTCCTGCGGGACTTCTACGGCACCACCCAGGTGGTGGCCGAGACGGAGGACATGCTGGCCATTATCAAGGGGCTGAACAAGGAATCCACCATCAGCGTGGAGGGCGTGGTCCGGGAGCGGGCCAGCAAGAACCCCAAGCAGGCCACCGGCGACATTGAGGTGGTGCCCAGCAAGATCGAGGTCCTGGGCCGCTGCCGCTACAACAGCCTGCCCTTTGAGATCAACCGCAGCCGGGAGGCCGACGAGACCGCCCGCCTGAAGTACCGCTATCTGGACCTGCGCAACCCCGCCGTGAAGCAGAACATCATCCTGCGCTGCCAGGTGGTGGCCGCCCTCCGGGCCGCCATGACCGAGCACGGCTTCCTGGAGATCACCACCCCCATCCTCACCGCCTCCTCCCCCGAGGGTGCGCGCGACTACCTGGTGCCCGCCCGGAAGCACCCGGGCAAGTTCTACGCCCTGCCCCAGGCCCCCCAGCAGTTCAAGCAGCTGCTCATGACCTCCGGCTTCGACCGCTATTTCCAAATCGCCCCCTGCTTCCGGGATGAGGACGCTCGCGGCGACCGCTCCCCCGGTGAGTTCTATCAGCTGGATATGGAGATGGCCTTCGCCACCCAGGACGATGTATTCGCCGTGCTGGAGGATGTGCTGCCCCCCATCTTCGCCAAGTTCGGCACCTACAACGTGGCCTCCTCCGCCCCCTTCCGCCGCATTCCCTACCTGCAGTCCATGGAAACCTACGGCTCCGACAAGCCCGACCTGCGCATCGACCTCACCTGCAAGAACGTTACGGGGCTCTTTGAAAACAGCGACTTTGAGGCTCTCAAGGGCCAGACCGTGAAGATGGTGAATATTTCCAATTGCACCCTCACCCGCAAGCAGATCGAGAAACTCCTCACCGACTGCGAGGTGCAGTCCGGCAGCAAGGGCTACTGGTTCAAGGTGGACGAGCACGGCGAGATCGCCGGCGGCATCGGCAAGTTCGTGACCCCTGTGAAGGAGGAGCTTTCTAAGGTCCTGGACCTGAAGCCCAATACCCTGGTGGTGGTGGCCGCCGGAGAAGCCGCCACCAAGTCCGTGGGCGTGATGATCAAGACCTTCGGTGCCGCCTGTGAGGGCCACATGGACAAGGAGCGGTACGAGTTCTGCTGGATCGTGGACTTCCCCATGTACGAGATCGGCGAGGAGAGCGGCCAGCTGGAGTTCTGCCACAACCCGTTCTCCATGCCCAGCGGCGGCATGGAGACCCTGCTCAAGGCCGAGCGGGGCGAGATGGACCCCCTGGACATCATGGCCAACCAGTACGACCTGGTGTGCAACGGCGTGGAGCTCAGCTCCGGCGCCGTGCGTAACCACGATCCCGAGATCATGATCAAGGCCTTTGAGATGGTGCGCCTGGGCGAGGAGGACGTGAAGAAGAAGTTCCCCGCCATGTACAACGCCTTCTGCTACGGTGCGCCCCCCCACGCGGGCATCGCCCCGGGCGTGGACCGCATGGTCATGCTCCTGGCGGGCGAGAGCTCCATCCGGGAGATCATCCCCTTCCCCATGAACAAGAACGCCCAGGATATTATGATGGGCGCGCCGTCCACCGTGGAGCAAAAGCAGCTGGATGAGCTGCATATCGCCCTGGTGGGCCAGCTGGAGGAGGACTAAGCCCGCTCCGTGCAAACAAAAATCGAGAGGTGGCCGCAGGGCCACCTCTTTTTTGGGGGACGGGGGACACGGATTGCCACGGGCGCAGTGCGCCCTCGCAATGACATGGCTATTTGCAAGGGGGACGGGGGATTTCTTGCGGTGTGTAGGGGCAATCCTCGCGGTCGCCCGCGGTCGGCATGTTCGGGCGTAGGGGCCGATGATCCTGTTGCGGTGTCCAAAATTTCCGCGCTGCCTTACGGCGGACGCTGAAAATTTTGACCGCGGCCACTCGCTCACTTCGCTTCATCTGCCGCTGGCAGCGCTCAGATCGCTCCCCACATCGGCCCGGCGGCACCGGCCCCGACCATGCTCCTGTAGGGCGGGGTGACCACACCCCGCCGCACGGTAGACGCGTAAATTTCCCCTGTTCGGCCAGCCAGCACAAGCGGGTCGCGCGTCGCGGAATTAGACGCAGAGGCCGCCTGTCTCCGCCGCACCGCACCCGGCTTTCAACTTTCCCCTCCCCCCTTGCATTTCTCCCCATTTTGCGGCATACTGTTCTCAAACACATTCATCATCAAAGGAGTTTTCAACATGGAAACCGTAAAGCTATACTACGCCGACGCCTTTCGGCGGGAGTTTGACGCCCAGGTCCTCGCCTGCCGCCCCCAGGGCAAAAAATGGCAGGTCGAGCTGGACCAGACCGCCTTCTACCCCGAGGGCGGCGGCCAGCCCGCCGACCACGGCGTCCTGGGCGGCGCCAGGGTCACAGACGTTCAGGAGCAGGGGGGCGTCATCGTACACACCTGCGATAAGCCCCTCCCGGAGGGCGAGACCGTCCACGGGATCATTGACTGGGCCCGGCGCTTTGACCACATGCAGCAGCACTCCGGGGAGCACATCGTCAGCGGCATGCTCTGCAGCACCTACCACTGCGACAACACCGGCTTTCACTTGGGAGAAAGCTCCGTCATCATCGACTACAACGCCGACATCCCCTGGGAGGGGGTGCTGGATATTGAGGCCCGGGCCAACCGCTACCTCTGGGAAAACCACCCCTTTGAGGCCCTCTACCCCAGCGCCGACGAGCTGGCCGCCCTGCCCTACCGCAGCAAGAAGGAGCTGACGGGCCAGGTGCGCATCACCCGGTTTCCCGGGGCGGATATGTGCGCCTGCTGCGGCACCCATGTGGCCTATTCCGGCCAGGTGGGACTGGTAAAATTCATCAGCTGGCAGAAATTCCGGGACGGCGTGCGGCTGGAGCTGCTGTGCGGCCAGCGGGCGCTGAACTATCTGGCTCTGAACTGGCAGCAGAACAGCGCCGTGGGCCGTGCCCTCTCCGTAAAACCCGAAAAGACCGCCGCAGCCGTGGAGCGTCTGCTGGGCGAGGTACAGAGCCTGAAGGCCCGGTGCGCCGGGCTGGAGGAGGCGGAATTCCAGCGCCTGGCGGAGGCGCACCGGGGCGCAGGAAACGTGCTGCTGGTGCAGCCGCCCATGGAGCCGGACAGCGTCCGCCGTCTGTGCGACGCCGTGAGCCGCACCTGCGGCGGCCGATGCGCCGTGTTTGCCGGGGCGGACGGCGGGTACAAATACGCCGTTATTCACCCGGGGCAGGACATCTCCGCCCTTGTCAAATCCATGAACGCCGCCCTCCACGGACGGGGCGGCGGCCGGGACGGCTTTGCCCAGGGCAGCGCCGCCTGCCCGGAGGAGGAGCTTCGCCGTTTTTGGGCAGAAAATCCGTAAAACTCAAATATAATGCAGAATTTTCCGATTTATTTGTGAATTTCGGCATTTCTTTTCCGTTAAAATAGTGTTATACTGTTTTGATGTGAACTGAAAAAAGAGGTAAGCTATGGAAAACGAAAACAAGCTGGGCGTCATGCCCATTAAAAAACTCATTTGGAATATGTCCCTGCCCATCATCGTTTCCATGCTGGTGCAGGCGATGTACAACATCGTGGACAGCGTGTTCGTCTCCTGGGTCAGCGAGGCATCCCTGACCGCCGTGTCCCTGGCGTTCCCGGCGCAGAATCTGATGATCTCCCTGGCCGCGGGCACCGCCGTGGGCGTCAACGCTCTTATGGGCCGGGCCCTGGGCGCCAAGGATCAGAAGCGGGCGGACGCCGTGGCCATGAACGGTCTGTTCCTGGCCCTGGTGGGCTTCGTGCTGTGCGCGGTGCTGGGCCTGAGCCTGTCGGACTTCTTCTTCCGCAGCCAGACGGATGTGGAGGAGATCATCCAAATGGGCAACCAGTATCTGATGATCGTCATGGGCGCGTCCTTCGGCGCCTTCGGCCAGATGATGCTGGAGCGGCTGCTCCAGGGCACCGGCCACAGCATCCTGTCCATGTACACCCAGGGCGCAGGCGCCATCATCAACATCATCCTGGACCCCATTTTTATTTTTGTGTTCAAGATGGGCGTGGCCGGCGCGGCCATCGCCACGGTCATCGGCCAGATCTGCGGCATGCTGCTGGCGGCCT
>ERZ808246.145-NODE-145-length-59360-cov-5.047854_pt1 | contig 59360 bp, 51 predicted proteins | sample MGYA00521083_ERZ808246 | MGnify/ENA primary metagenome ERZ808246 (study PRJEB31516, sample SAMN03275577) | gut metagenome | biome: mammalia-associated habitat; material: feces | host: Papio cynocephalus | place: Kenya | collected 2012-07-07 ... | reverse complement strand
CGTCCTCGTTCAGGCCCAGGTTCAGGATGGTGTCCATCATGCCGGGCATGGAGGCCCGGGCGCCGGAGCGGACGGAGACCAGCAGGGGATTCTCGTGATCGCCGAACTTCTTGCCGGTGATCTGCTCCATCTTTTCGATGTACTCCATGATCTCGGCCATGATCTCATCATTGATCTGGCGGCCATCCTCGTAGTACTGGGTGCAGGCCTCGGTGGTGATGGTGAAGCCCTGGGGAACAGGCAGACCGATGTTGGTCATCTCGGCCAGGTTGGCGCCCTTGCCGCCCAGCAGCTCACGCATAGACGCGTTGCCCTCGGTGAACAGATAGCAGAATTTCTTACTCATAATACCCTCCAAAATACCTCTATATTTGGTAACAATTAATTATAACCATAATAAAAAATAAAAGCAACATAAATCCGGTGTTTTTTTAATTTTTTTTATCCTTTCACCTATTTCCTGATGGGATTTCCCGGAGAAATGGCGCATATCACAAAAAAAGAGCCGGGGGATGTTGAGAATGCGCGGCACTCGTGTTATAATAGGTAATATATTTGTTTTTTTTAGCAAGGAGGTGCCGCTGATGGATCCCACCCTGGAGCGGAGCATCCGCCGGGCCGGCCGCAGCGGCCAGCTGCCCCACAGCGTGATCTTTTCCGGCAGCGGCGACCTGATGGGGGCGGCGCGGTTCTACGCCGCGGCCCTTGAATGCGCGCAGCAGGACAGGCCCTGCCTGCGCTGCCCCGCCTGCAGCAAGGTCCTGCGCGGTATCCATCCGGACGTCATCACCGCCGGAAGCGGCGACGGCAAGGACCTGTCCGTGGACGCCCTGCGGGCTCTGCGCAGCGATGCGTTCATCCAGCCCAACGAGGGCGCGTGCAAGGTGTTTCTGTTTCCGGACTGCCGCCGGCTGACGGTGCAGGATCAGAACGTGCTGCTGAAGCTGGTGGAGGAAGGGCCCGGATACGCGGCGTTTCTGTTCTGCGCAGAGAATCCCGGGGTGCTGCTGCCCACGGTGCGCTCGAGGTGCGTGGAGCTCTCGGTGCGCCCTACGGGGGAGGAGAAAACCGAGCTTCTGCCCCAGGCCCGGGCATTGCTGGAGGCTATGGCTGGGGGAGAGCGCCAGGACGTGACGCGCGTGCTGGTAGGCTTTGAAAACGGAAAGATCACCCGGGAGGTGCTGCAGCAGGTGCTGCTGCAGAGCCGCGCGGGCGCCCAGCAGGCCCTGCGCCTGCGCTGCGGCGTACCGGCGGAGGAGCCCTATGCCGCAGCGGCGGGACCCCTGAGCCGCCGGCTGGGGAAAAAGCAGCTGATTCGGCTGTGCGAAATGCTGGGCAGATTTGCCCAAGAATGTGAATGGAATGTGGCGGTGGGCCAGGTTTTGGGCGCCATCGCCGCGGAATGGGAGGAGATCCTATGACAGAAGTCATCAGCGTCCGCTTTCGAAGCGGGTGCAAAACCTATTACTTTGATCCCGGCCAGCTGCACATTGAGGCGGGCCAGGACGTGATCGTGGAAACGGCCCAGGGCGCGGAATATGTGACGTGTACGGAGGGCAACCACCCGGTGGAGGATCACCAGGTGGTGGAGCCCCTGCGCCGGGTGCTGCGCCTGGCCACGGAAAACGACCGGCGCAGCCTGCAGCTGGCCCGGGAAAAGGAGAAGGACGCCTTCGCCGTGTGTCAGAAAAAGATCGCCCAGCACGGGCTGGAGATGAAGCTGGTGCGGGTGGAGTGCTCCTTTGACGGCAACAAGATCCTGTTTTTCTTCACCGCCGACGGGCGGGTGGATTTCCGGGAGCTGGTGAAGGACCTGGCCTCCGCCTTCCACGCCCGCATCGAGCTGCGGCAGATCGGCGTGCGGGACGAGGCAAAAATGCTGGGCGGCCTGGGCATCTGCGGCCGGCCCTTCTGCTGCAGCCAGTTCATGGACGACTTTATCCCCGTGTCCATCAAAATGGCCAAGACCCAGAACCTGTCCCTAAACCCCACGAAAATTTCCGGCACCTGCGGGCGGCTCATGTGCTGCCTGAAATATGAGCAGGATGCCTATGAGGACGCCGTGCGGCGGATGCCCAAAAACGAATCCTTCGTGCAGACGCCCGACGGGCCCGGCAACGTCAGCGCAGTGAACCTGCTGAAGGAGCAGGTCACCGTGCGGCTGGACAGCCAGCCCGACGCTCCCCGGTGCTACCACAACTGCGAGGTGTGCGTGCTGCGCAACGGCAAGGGCAGCCGGGACGGCATCCAGGTGCCCCAGGAGCGGCCCGCCCGCCTGGTGGTGGAGGAGGAGCCGGAGGAATTCCCCGCCGTGGTATCCGACTTCCGCTTTACCCCGCCGGAGCCGGTAAGCGCCGCACCCGGCGAGAAAAAGGAGGGCGAACGCCCCGCCCGCAGCCGCCGGCGCAGAGGCGGACGCGGACGCGGCGGCGAGGAGCGCGGCGGCGAGAAGAAGCCGGCGGCGCAGGCGGAACAGCCGGAAAAACAGCCACGACCCGAAAAGCCCCGGCCGCCCCGTCGCCGAGGCGGCAAAAAGCCCGAGGGCGCCGGAACGGCTCCCGCGGCCCAGCAGACCAGGCCTCAGCAGCCCAAGCCCCAGCCCGGCACCGGAGAGCCGGCGGCCGCCAAAAAGAGCCGCCACCGGGGCGGGCGGCGCCACAGCAGACGCGGCGGCGCAGGCGGCAGCGGCAAGACGGAGGCGTAACACATGGGAAAATTCGACGGTGTACTGCTTCTCAGCGATTTTGACAACACCCTGGTCTACACCGAAGACGCGCTGTTAAGCGGCGGTGACCTGCCGCCGCTTTCCCTTGCGAACCGGGAGGCCATCCGATATTTCATGGCCGAGGGCGGCATTTTCTCCGTGGCCACGGGCCGGGCCCTGCCCAGCTTTGCGCCCATTGCCCCCACGCTGCCCATGAACGGGCCCACCATTCTTTTTAACGGGGCCGCCCTCTACGACTTTACCAGGGAGGAATACCTGGAAACGACGTTCCTGCCGGAGGACATCCGGGAAAAGCTGATCCCCGTGGAGGAGGCCTTCCCCGGCCTGGTCTGCGAGATCTATCACGACAGCAGCGACATCCATACCCTGCACCCCAGCGAGCTGACACGCAACCATCTGCACCTAACAGGCTCCCGGGCCGTGGAGCTGCGCTCCATCCGGGAGGTTCCTCTGCCCATCAGCAAGGTGCTGTTTGAGGAGACCGGCCGGCGGGGCGACGAGCTGGAGCGATTCGTGCGCAGCCGGAGCTGGGCGGGGGAGTTCGAGATCGTCCGGTCCGGAAAGTTCTTCCTGGAGATCACCGCCAAGGGCGCCACCAAGGGCGGCATGGTGCGCAAGCTCACAAGGCGCCTGGGTATTCCCCGGGAAATGGTCTGCTGCGTGGGCGACCAGGCCAACGACCTGTCCATGCTGCAGCTGGCCGGCCACGCCTTTGCTCCGGCAAACGCCGTGGAAGCGGTACGGCAAGCCCCGGGCATCGAGCTGCTGCCGGACTGCCGGGAGGACGCCGTGGCGGCGCTGATCGGCCGACTGGACACCGTCTTTTCCGCAGGCGCGGAAAGCTGAAAAATGCCGCATTATGTCAAATTCTTCCGGGTTCCGGTAAAAAAACGATTTACATACACGCAATGCGTGGTGTATAATAGATTAGGTGTGATCGAGAAAGAACCGATGATCCACTTTACAATTTTGAATTTCCAGGAGGAAAGCAACCATGTCCAACTACATCCTTGTTATTAACCCCGGCTCCACCTCTACCAAGATCGGTGTGTTTGAAAATGACACCCTGCTCTTTGACAAGACCCTGCGGCATCCTGCCGAGGAGATCGCCAAGTTCGCCACTATTCCCGACCAGAAGGACTGGCGCAAGGAGCTGGTGGAGCAGGCCCTGACCGAGAACAACTTCGACATGAAGAAGCTCACGGCCATCTGCGCCCGCGGCGGCCTGGTCAAGCCCATCCGCGGCGGCACCTATGCCACCTCCGATGCCCTGCTGGCCGACTGCGTGGCAGGCGTACAGGGCCAGCACGCCTGCAATCTGGGCGGCCTCATCGCCCGTGAGATCGGCGACGAGCTGGGCGTGCCCTCCTTCATTGCAGATCCCCCCGTGGTGGACGAAATGCAGGCCATTGCCCGCTATTCCGGCCATCCCCTGATCCAGCGCGTCAGCAAGTTCCACGCTCTGAACCAGAAGGCCGTGGCCAAGCGCTACGCCAAGGAAGTGGGCAAGAAGTATGAGGACTTGAACCTCATCGTGTGCCACATGGGCGGCGGCGTGTCCGTGGGCGCCCATGTCAAGGGCAGCGTGGTGGACACCGAGAACGCCCTGGACGGCGAGGGTCCCTTCTCTCCCGAGCGCTCCGGCTCCCTGCCCACCGACGCCGTGATGAAGCTGTGCTTCTCCGGCGAGTACACCGAGGCTGAGCTGCGGAAGATGTTCGTGGGCCGCGGCGGTCTGGTGGCCTATGTCGGCAGCACCGACATGCGCGACCTGCTGAAGATGGCCGAGACCGATCCCAAGGTCGCCGAGGTCATTGACGCGTTCCACTATCAGATCGGCAAGGAGATCGGCGCCATGGCCGCTGCCATGCACGGCAAGGTGGACCAGATCATCCTCACCGGCGGCATCGCCTACGGCAAGGAGACCACCGACGCGCTGAAGGAGATGGTGGGCTGGATCGCTCCCGTCACCGTGTATCCCGGCGAGGATGAGCTGCTGGCGCTGGCCCAGGCTGCCCTGCGTGTGCTCACCGGCGAGGAGCAGGCTAAGGAGTATTGATCCACCCGGACTGTCGAAAAAATCTCCGGGTTTTTCCGGCAAAAGGCTTACAGCCTGCTGCGCGCATAATTTCGGCGCTAAGCGCCGAAATTCCACGCCGGCAGCCGGAGCGGTATTTTCTCTCGCGCACAGGTCGGGGGAAAATGATCGGACAGCTTTGCCGCCCGCAGGCGGCAAACTCTGCGAGGCTTTTTTAACACGCCGAAGGGCGGCAGGGACATCCTGCCGCCCTCTTTTTTCCCAAGCGACGGCCCGGTGGACCCCGCCGGGCCGTAAACGCAAAAAATCCATCCGGAGCGCATTGCTCCGGATGGATTTTTTGCTGTTTCTTTATCGGGCGGCAGGCTTTTTCATCACAAAAGCCTTGCCGTCCACGGCGCGCATGGTGGCCAGGACGCCGTTGAGGTGATCGTACTCATGCTGGATCAGCTCAGAGAGATAGTCCTCGCAGGCAAGCTCCTGCACCTGCCAGCTTTCATCCCGGTAGCGGACGATGCAGCGGCGGTTGCGCCGCACCTTCACCAAAAGGCCCGGGAAGCACAGACAGTCGTCCATGAGCTCCATGGTCTCGCTGCCCACCAGCTCCAGGGTGGGGTTCACGATGACCCGGCGCACGCCGTCCAGGTCCAGGCAGATGAGCCGCTTTTTAATGCCGATCTGCGGGGCCGAGATGCCGTGACCAAAGCCGGCGTCCTGCAGGCACTCAAACATATCCTCAATATCCGGGCGCAGCTGCTCCAGCTCCTCCCGGGTGACGGCGGCGCTGACCTCGTACAGGGCCGGGTCGCCCAGCAGCAATACTTCGCGTTTCATTTCCGTTCTCCTCTCACTTTGCAAGGTGCTTTACAAACATTATACTACCGTTTTCGCCCTCTGTCCAGCTCCCCCGGCTTGGCGGGGGGCTTTTTATGCAAAAAGATACAAGGTGCCGTTCCGCAGATCCGAGTTCTGCACATCCGCCGTGAGGGAGACCACATCCGCAATGATCTCCACATCATAGGTATAGCCCCCGCTGACATAATAGCCGAAGCTGTATCCCTCCTCCAGGCTGGCCGTCATATTGACCAGCCGGCTGCCATCGGCCTGCTGGTAGTATAGGTCCGGCAGCTCCTCCGCCGCGCCGTCCGCTATGGTCACCGTATCGGCCAGGGACAGGTCGCAGCTCTCCAGGGGCGCGTTCAGGGTCTTTTCATCCATTTCGTACAGATCGAAGTAGTACGAATTGGTGGCGTACTCCGCCGACTCGAAGATCACGCAATCCGGCTGGAAAATGTTGAAGTAATAATCCAGGTCCAGGACATTGAGATAGTTGTGCACGGAGCAGTCCTGGCCAAAGGCAAAATTGAACAGCCCGATGTTGCGGTTAAAATAGGAGCCGTGGAAGAACAGCACCGTGGGCAGCGACGCATCCTCCCGGTCCGTCCGGGTCACGGAAAAGGTATGGTACCGGGAAAGGCGGATGTCGCCGAATGCATCCGTCAAGTCGGTCAGCTCGTCCTCGTTCACATAGCGGAAGGAGGGCACCTCCTCGGAGATGGCAAACTGCGAAACGGGCAGGGTGGTCTGCTCCACCTGCTCTATGTCATAATCCGACAGCTCCAGCAGCTCCACGGATGGGAAATACCTGCGCACCTCCTCCTCCAGGATGTGGTTCATGCCGTAAAATTCCCCCAGGTCGTTCCAGTGGCCGGCATCGTACTGCTTGTTGAAGATCTGCTCCCGGGCGGCCACCTCCGTCAGGTAGGTGGCGTTATCCACATAGTTTATGCCGCAGCGGTCCAGGTTTTCATAGAGGCAGGCCAGGAACTGATTATCATAAATATAGCCCTGGGGCAGATACTGGGAATACACGGTGGATTTTGAGGGTGTCACGCAATAGAGGAACGGCACGCCCCGCTCCCGGCAGTAGGTCTGCATGCGGCTCAGATACTCACAGAAGGCGGCGATGAACTCCTCATCCACCGTGTTGTCCTCCTCCAGCTTCAGGAATACATAGCCGTCCTGGCCGTAGCAGTAGGTGGGGTGCTCCATTTCGTGAAACAGGCGGTCGTTGAGGACCTGGTAGGCATTCAGGGCCGCATCCCGCAGGCCGATGCGGTCGTTGATGTAATCCGTCAGCTCCTCCAGGGTGATCCCCGCTGAGCCGTCCAGCTCCGTCAGGACCTTGTTGTCGATCTCCGAGACGGAATCCTTCTCAAAATTGAAGCACACCAGGGGGATGGCCAGGCAGGCGGCAAACAGGACGAGGAAAAGCACATTTACTTTTTTCATGCGGTTTCCTCCTTAATACTGGAAATACAGGAACGGCGTGTAGCCATTGGAGAGGATAGCCGTGTAGCTCAGGGCAAACAGCGCCAGCAGCAGCACATATTTGACCCCTACCCACAGGGGGCGCTCCATGGCCCGGCCATACAGCGCCCGGACCTTTTCCCGGCTGCACAGGAAGATGCCCAGGACCGAGACGAGCAGCAGCGTCACGGTCTTTGCCGTGAGGAAATACCGCCAGGTGAAGGTCAGGTCCCCGATGTCAAGGCCCAGCATGTTTTTCAGATACAGGAAAAAGGTGCTTACATTGGCCAGGCGGAAGCACAGCCAGCCGATGAACACCACCAGGGTGGTATACGCCCAGCCCACGGCGGGGAACCAGCGGCGGCGCTGCAGGCGCTTGAACCGGGGCGTACGCTCTATGACGCACAAAATGCCGTAGGCCAGGCCCCAGCAGATGTAGATCATCGTGTTTCCGTGCCACATGCCCGTGAGCAGGAACACGATGAACAGATTGAGGTACACGCTCCCCCGGCGGCTGCCGCCCAGGGGGATATACACATATTCCCGGAACCAGCCGCCCAGGGAGATGTGCCATCTTTTCCAGAACTCCGTGACGGACCGGCTCAGGTAGGGGAAGTTGAAATTCTCCCGAAAGTGGAAGCCGAATATTTTCGACAGGCCAATGGCCATATCCGAATAGCCGGAAAAGTCAAAATACAGCTGGAAGCCATAGACGGCAACGCCCAGCCAGGCCGTGGCCGCGTCCATATGCCCCGGCTGGGGCATGGTGCTTAGGAGCGTGCCCAGCTGGTCGGCCAGCAGGACCTTTTTGGCAAGGCCTATGAGAATACGCTCGCACCCGGTACACACCTGGTCCAGGGTGAAGGTCCGCTCCTCCAGCGCCGGGCGCATATCCGCGTAGCGGACGATGGGCCCCTGGGCGATCTTGGGGAAGAACAGCAGGTAGGTGGCCACCAGCAGGAGCTCGTGGGCCTCGCTCTTTGTAGGGCGGCAGTCCGCCCGGAACAGATCTACCAGGTAGGAGATGCAGTGGAAAATGATGAAGGATATGCCCAGGGGATACAGAGCCGTAATGGGTTCGGCGCTCCCCAGGGCCGCGGCGATGGCCTGGGGATATTTGAACACCGCCAGCACCAGCACGTCCAGCGCGATGCCTGCATAGGCAAAGGCGCGCCGGGTCATCCGGGCGATGTAGCCCACCAGGTAGTTCCCGCAGGTAAGCCCCAGGACCACCAGCAGCGCCTGCCGGCCCGCCATCCGGTAAAACACCAGGGACATGAGGCACAGGAATATGTTCTGCGCGGTGATGCTGCGGCGGAACAGGAGCTTCGTCAGGGCATAGCCCGCCACCGAGGCCGGGAACAGGAAAAACAGGAACGTTACGGAGGAAAAATTCAAACACTGCACCTTCTTTATTGTTTGTCAGAAAAAGCCGGAGGGCTTTTGACAATCGGATCGTTTTTTGTGCCGCACAGCGGCGGGCTCGCTGTCGCTCGCCGGAAGGCAAAAAGATCAGTCGCTGTCCAGCTTCAGCACGGCCATGAAGGCCTCTGTGGGTACCTGGACGGTTCCCAGGTTCCGCATCTTCTTTTTTCCTTCCTTTTGCTTCTCCAGCAGCTTCTTCTTGCGGGTGATGTCGCCGCCGTAGCACTTGGCCAGGACATCCTTGCGCATGGCCTTTACGGTCTCCCGGGCGATGATGCGCCCGCCGATGGCCGCCTGGATGGGCACCTCAAAGAGCTGGCGGGGGATATTATCCTTCAGCTTTTCGCACAGGCGGCGGGCCCGGGGATAGGCCTTATCCTTATGGGCGATGAAGCTGAGGGCGTCCACGCCGTCGCCGTTTAAGAGCAGGTCCACCTTCACCAGGTCGCTAGGACGGTAGCCGGAGAGCTCATAGTCCAGGCTGGCGTAGCCCTTGGTATTGGCCTTGAGGGTATCGAAGAAGTCGTAGATGATCTCGTTCAGGGGCATCTGATAGTGCAGCTCCACCAGGTGGGTGTCCAGGTACTGCATGTCCTTGAACTCGCCCCGGCGGTCCTGGCACATGGGCATGATGTTGCCCACATACTCGTTGGGGGCGATGATGGAGACCTTCACATAGGGCTCCTCGGCATGCTCGATGACGGCGGGATCGGGGTAATTGTGGGGGTTATCCACCTTGACCAGAGTGCCGTCGGTCTTATACACATGGTAAATGACAGAGGGGAGGGTGGTGACCAGGTCCAGATTGAACTCACGCTCCAGCCGCTCCTGGATGATCTCCATGTGGAGCATCCCCAAAAAGCCGCAGCGGAAGCCGAAGCCCAGGGCCACGGAGCTCTCCGGCTCAAAGGTCAAGGACGCGTCGTTGAGCTGGAGCTTTTCCAGGGCGTCCCGGAGGTCGGGGTATTTGCTGCCGTCCTCGGTGTAGATGCCGCAGTAGACCATGGACTGGGCGGGCCGGTAGCCGGGCAGAGGCTGGGCGGCGGGATTGGCGGCATCGGTGACGGTGTCGCCCACCTGGGTGTCCTTCACGGTCTTGATGGAGGCGGTGAAGTAGCCCACCTCACCGGCCTGGAGGGCATCGGTAGGCTCATTGCCCAGGGGCTTTAAGTAGCCGCACTCCAGGATGGTATACTCGGCCCCGGTGGCCATGAGGCGGATGGTCTGGCCCTTGCGCAGGGTGCCCTGGCGGATACGGAAGTACACCACCACGCCCACATAGGGGTCATACTGGCTGTCAAACACCAGGGCCTGGAGGGGAGCGTTGGGGTCGCCGCTGGGGGCGGGGACGTTTGCCACGATGTCCTCCAGGACGGCATCGATATTCACGCCGTTTTTGGCGGAAATTTCAGGGGCTTCCAGGGCGGGCAGGCCGATGATATCCTCCACCTCCTGCTTGGCCTTCAGGGGATCGGCGGCAGGGAGGTCGATCTTATTGAACACCGGGAGGATCTCCAGGTCGTGATCCAGGGCCAGATAGGTGTTGGCCAGGGTCTGGGCCTCCACGCCCTGGGTGGCGTCCACCACCAGCACGGCGCCCTCGCAGGCAGCCAGGGAGCGGGAGACCTCGTAGTTGAAGTCCACATGGCCCGGGGTATCGATGAGGTTCAGGGCATAGGTCTCGCCGTTTTTCGCCTTATAATAAAGGTGGACGGCCCGGGATTTGATGGTGATGCCCCGCTCGCGCTCCAGGTCCATATTGTCCAGGAGCTGGTTTTCCATCTCCCGCTCGGGCACGGCGTCGCACAGCTCCAGCAGACGGTCCGCCAGCGTGGATTTGCCGTGGTCAATGTGGGCAATGATGGAAAAGTTGCGGATATGGGATTGATCGTACATATTTGAATGCCTCCTTTGGTAAATCCACGCTGCCCGCGCGGTGCGCGTACAAGCGTTTTGCGCAGCAAAACCTTGCCGCAGGCGGAATTCACTTCCGCCGAGGAATATAAATCGATTGGGGTCCCCGGTTTGCCCTTAGGCAAACTGGGGGACGGATTTGCCGTGGTCGATGTGAGCAATGATGGAGAAATTGCGGATATGGGATTGATCGTACATATACTTTGACCTCCGATGATGGGAATTGATTGATGGGGGAGTGCGGATTGCCACGGGCGCGGTGCGCCCTGGCAATGACAGGTTTTTGCACGGGGTGCGGTGCAAGCCCGGTTTCGGGTCGTCCGGGAGGCCGCCCCCTACACACCGTTTGCCGATAGAACTCCGTAGGGGGCGGCGTCCCCGACGCCCCACTTCACCGCAGTTCTTGTCATGCACTGTAGGGGGCGATGCCCACATCGCCCCGCACGGTAGATGCAAAGAGTGTCTCTGTCAGGACGGCCAGCACAAGCGCGGAGCGCGTCGCGAAATTAGACGCAGAGAGTATGCAAAAGCAAGGCACAAGGTCTGCACATTCCGATTCGCGGGGCAGAAAGGTACTGATGCGAACGGCACTTCAGCCGCGGAAAGGATTTCAAAACCATTGGTTTTGGCGGCGTTCTTTCCCCCCTTTCTTTCGCTGCAGAAAGAAAGGGAGCCGCCGGAGGCATATGACAAAAGGCACAGCGCGGAATCGGGCGGTGGGCTGTGGTCAGCCCGCCCTACGGGTCACAAGGAAATTTGCACAAGCCCGGTTTGGGCGGACAGGGTCGTCCGCCCCTACAAATTCATAATGAAACCTTACACTATATCTCCGGCAGCTTTTTACACCGCTCCTCGGTGTTATGTACCACCTGGGCCACGCTCTGGCCCAGGCCCGGATAGGCCGTGAGGGATTCCGCCGTCATGGCGGGACACTGGCTGTCCGCCCCGTGCAGGGCCAGCTGATAGCGCATGCGGCTGGCAGCCATATCCGCCTCCACCGCGCCGGCGTCGAAGGCATCGGCGTCCACGCCGAAGAGCTCCTCATTGCCCTTTCCCCGGCGGTACAGGTGCCGCAGCAGCAGGTAAAGCCCCCCGCTGAGATAGTCCCCCGCGGCAGTGATGGCGCTGCGGTTGCCCGTTTTACCCAGCAGGTCAAAAAGCACGTTGGTGGTGTTCACCACCAGCTTCTTCTGCAGGGTGGCCATGATGCTGCCCCGGAGATTGCCCTTTTCATCCGTGGAATCATACAGGTCGTCCGCCACGATGATGGCGCCGTCCCGGCTCAATGTGCGGCCCAGCAGATAGTCCGCCGACACATGGTAATAGTCACACGCCTTCACCACAAACGCAAGGCCCGGCTCACGGATGCCGTTTTCATAATGGCTCAGCAGCGCCTGGGATATGCCCAGCTGCGCGGCCGCCTTGCGCTGGGATATGCCCCGCTCCTGCCGCAGCAGACTCAAGGTCCGGGAAAAATCAGTTGCCATTGGGGGGTCCCTTCCTCTCCTTTTTCTTATACAAGAAGTAAATTATACAGTATTTTATACGGATTGTAAACGGGTATTTTTTCCTTTTACCGCAAAAAAAGGCGGATCTTCCGGCCTTTTTGCCTTGACGCGGGGCATAAAATGCGGTATAGTTATTTTGTAACTATTTTGTAACCTTTAGGATGGGTTTTTATATGGACGATCTGAAACGGCTCCTGGATGGGCCGAAAAAAATACTATGGTACCTGGGCGAGCACCCGGATCTGCTGCAGCGCTGCACCGACCTGCAGGGGCTGACCCGCCGGACGGCCCAGCTGCTGCGGCGCAAGTGGGAGCAGCTGCGGCAGGCCCTGCGCTTTATGGTGCGGGAGCGGCGCGCCCGGCGCTTTCCGGAATCGGACCACAAGCTGGCCCAGGCCATGCTCTTCATTTGGGGCAATATTCCCCGGTTTGCCAGCCGATTCCGGGAACGGCTGTACCGCATTCGCCGCTTCAGCATCCGGTCCGGCAGCCGCCGGCGGGCGCTGTTTGAGCGGATCAAGCTGCATCCGGCCTGGTTCTTGGGCTCCGCCGTGGCCGTGGCCGCCATTGCCGTGACACTGAGCCTGTATACCATCGGCGTGACGGTGAGCTACGACGGCATGAACCTGGGCACCGTGGCCTCCGGCCGGACCGTGCGACAGGCAGCAGCGGACATCGAGGACATCACCTGCCAGACCCTGGGCTACGACAGCTACACCGTGGATACCTCCCTGCTGACCCGCAAGACCCGCATCGTGCCCCGCAGCACCGTCCAGACCAGGCAGGAGTTCGAGGCGAAGCTCTCCCGCCAGCTGGGGGAGGTGGCCTACGGCTTTGTGCTGTATGTGGATGACGAGCCTGTGGCGGCCACGGAGTACGAGGGGGCCATGGAGGAGCTGCTGGAGCAGCTGAAAACCGGCTACATCACCGACCGCACTGTGGAGTGCTACTTTGTGGAGGATGTGGACATCCGCCAGGAGTATGTACCCGCCGATCTGATGATGAACCTGGGCTACATCGCCGAGAAGCTCAACGCCACCAAGGAAGGCGCCGTGACCTACACCGTGCAGAGCGGGGACACGTTCTTTGACATCGCCCTGGAGCACGAGATGAGCGTGGAGCGGCTCCTGAGCTTGAACCCCGGCTACCAGTCCGATCTGATCCACGCCGGCGATACGCTGACCATCAGCAACGCCGTGCCCTACTTGACGGTGGTGGACGTGGAGCGGCAGAACTATCTGCAGGATGTGGCCTACAGCGTGGAATACCAAGACGACCCGTCCATCTATGAGGGCGACTACGAGGTGCTGGAGCCCGGCGTATACGGCAAGGAGGACGTTACCGCCAACGTCACCTACATCAACGGCGCCGAGGTGAACCGGGATGTGGTGGCGGCGGTGACCCTGAGCCAGCCCATCGCGGAGCTGCAGGCCCGGGGCACCAAGGAGCGGCCCTCCTGGGCGGCTACGGGCAGCCTGCGCTGGCCCTGCAGCGGCATCATCACCTCCTACTTCGGCTACCGTGACATCGGCGTGGCCGGGGCCTCCTCCAACCACGGCGCCCTGGACATTGCCGCCGGGTACGGCACGCCCATCTACGCCGCCGACGGCGGCACCGTCATCGCCTCCGGGTGGGACGGCGGCTACGGCTATCGGATCCGCATCGACCACGGCAACGGCATGGTGACCCTGTATGCTCACTGCAGCAGCCTGCTGGTTGGCTCCGGCGAGCATGTGTTCAAGGGCCAGCTCATCGCCTACATGGGCTCCACCGGCATCAGCACCGGCAGCCACTGCCACTTCGGCGTGTACGTCAACGGCACCGCCGTGGACCCGCTGAATTACCTGTAAAAATCCGCACATCGCTTGAATCAAAAAAGCGTCCGGGGCCATTAGGTCCCGGACGCTTTTTTCGTGGGATAGAATGGGGTGCAGGGGGATACGGATTGCCACAACCAGTGACATCGGTCACCGGTCTCGCAACGACACATTACATGGAGCGCGGTGATTATCGGGTAGCGGGGTGTGGGCAGCCCGCCCTATGCATCTGCGGGGAAAATGCCGCGGCGGGCAGACAGGGGCGTCCGCCCCTACGGATAGTTTGCGAATTTCTGCAGCCGGGCCGATGTAGGCATCGGCCCCTACGAAGGGCCGCAAGGGGCGCGGCGGTTATCAAGCGGCGGGTTTTTGAACCCGCCACACTTTTTTGTCACTCAAACAGGCTGGCCTGGTAGGGCAGGTCGCCCCGGCCGATCTGCCGGAGCTGGCGGGCGTTCTCCTCCGTGAGGGCGTCCACGATGGCCATTTTGCGGATGATGTTCTGCACGGTGCTCTCCAGGGCCGTGCCCGCCCGATAGTCCGCAGGGAAGATGAAATCCACCCGGCCCTTGCTCAGCAGGTCCTCCACGCCCTGGCGGTTCTCCTCCTGGTACACGGCGATGGCCTCGCCGCCGTAGGAGCGCATCATCTTCATACAGGGGACGTCGGACAGGCCGTCGCCGATGTAGATCATATTGGTGAAGGGGATGCGCTTACTGTCATCGGGCATGGAGGCGTTGAGGGTGCGGTCGTCGGACACGTCCAGCACGCCCTTATTGATGCGGTAGACAAACTGGGTCTTGTTGGTGAAGTTGACGTCCAGCTTGGGCCAGGAGGCCAGGCCCTCCTCATTATAGAAGAACTCGCAGGCGTAGATCTCCTTGAACTCGTGGCTGATGCCGCTGCCCTCGATGATCTCCCGCAGGCCGGAGGAGATGACGTAATGCTCCACATCCACCCCCAGGCTCTGGCCAAAGGCATTGATGCGGCCGAACCAGTCCTGCACCCCGGGGAACAGCTCTATGCCGTGGCCGCAGCGCACCAGGAAGTCCCGGTCCAGGCGGATATTCTGCCGGCGGCACTCCTCGATCATGGTATACATATAGGCCAGGAGGCCGTCCATGCGGTTGGTAAAGCCGAAGGCATTGGCCTTTTTCCAGAACTCGGCAGGCTGGTAGCCCAGGGCGGGGATGAAGGTATAGTCCTCCATATCGGTGGTGCAGAGGGTCTTATCAAAGTCATACAGCAGGGCAATGATGGGTCTGTCCATAGGCGGTCTCCTTTTGGTCGTGATGGGGGCGGCACACATGGATGCCGCCCTACGGGGGTAAGATAATCCGTGCAAGCCCGGGCACGAAAGCGGAACGAGCCATGGAGAGGCTTACGCTGTAAGCCTCTCCATGGCTTGGTTTCCTGTTTATTTATCGGGCTCGTAGTTGCGGCCGAACTTCAGCTCGTCCAGATCCAGCTTGAACTCGGAACGGAAATCCGTGTCCGCCGGCAGCGGCTGGGCAGGCTTGTTCTCGTCATAGTCTGCCAAAATATCCTTTTCGGCCAGCTGGACGGTATCCTGGCTGGGGGCCGGCTCCTGGGCGGAGGCTTCCGCCGGAGCAGTCTCCTGAGGCGCTTCGGTCTGGGTGGGCTGCTCTGCGGCCGGGGCGGTCTCCGCCGCCGGCTCCTGGGCGGGAGCTTCCCGGACAGGGGCCTCCGCCGCGGGCAGCTCGCTGTGGGGCAGCTTTTCCAGGTAGTCCACCTGGGTCAGACACATGGCCAGGCTCTTGGCAATGAAATCCTTCATGGCCGTTTCGGCATCATTCAGCTTCTGCCGGGCCGCATCCGTCTTGCGGGCCAGGTCCCGGTTCAGCTCATCGGCGGCGTTTCGCGCGTCGGCCAGGAGCTTCTCGCTCTCCTGGCGGGCGTCCGCCAGGGTCTTTTCGCTCTTTTCCTTGGCCTCCTCGGTCATGGAGGCAGCCATCTTCTGGGCGGCCAGCAGCATGGAGCGCATGGTGTCCTCGGTGGCGCGGTATTCCTCCACCTTTTCCGCCAGAATCTTCAGCTTGGTCTTCAGAGCCGCGTTTTCCTTATACAGGGCGGTATAATCCTCGGTCAGAGCGTCCAAAAACTCATCCACAGCGGCCAAATCATACCCGCTGGAAAAGGACGAGGATTTGGGGAATGTTTTCTCGGAAACTTCCTGTGGTGTGAACATAGCTATCCCTCCGTACTATCTTATCTGTCCGGCGACCGTTACAGGTACAGGCCGCTGCTCTCCAGCTCATCGATGAGGTCGCCCATGAGATCCACGGAGTAGGGCGTGATGATGTAGGTGTTGGTGGAGACCTTCTTGATCTTGCCGTCCCCGGCGTAGGCCACGCCGGAAAGGAAGTCGATGAGCCGGCGGGCGATGTCCTTGCTGGTACCCTCCAGGTTCAGCACCACCGTGCGCTTTTCCCGCAGATGGTCCGCGATCTCGGAGGCGTTCTCAAAGCGCTCGGGCTTCACCAGCACCACCTTCAGCTGGGTGGTGGCATGGATGTTCACCACCTTGTTGCGGCGGTCATCGCTGCTGCGGCGCTCCTCCTTCCGGTCCTCAAAGTAAGAGTCCTTACCGGGCCGCTGGGTGGGGAACTGCTGCTCCTCCTCGTAATCATAATCCTCGTCATCGTAAGGGTGAATGATTTTTTTGAATTCGTCCATCAAACTCATGCCTGTATAACCTCCCGCATTTACTTGCTGTAATTTCTGGCGCCGAAAATGGCCGTTCCCACACGGACCATATTGCTGCCGGCCTCAATGGCCTCGGCATAATCCCCGCTCATGCCCATGGAAAGATACTTTAACTTATTATCGTATATATTTTGATTTATGTCAACATAAAGTGCCTGCATCCGGGCAAAAAAGGGTACATTCCCGTGGGGCTCCGTCTCCACGGGCGGAATGGTCATGAGGCCCAGCACCCGCACATGGGGAAGTGTTTTGGCGTAGCGGGCCGCATCATGCAGCGCTTCGGGGGCAAAGCCGCTCTTGGCCTCCTCGCCGCCGATATTCACCTCCAGCAAAATATCCTGGACGATGGACAGCTTTTCGGCGGTCTTTTCGATCTCGTCCAGCAGGGCCGTGGAGCCCACGGACTGGATCAGCGCCGCCTTCCCCACCACCTGCCTGACCTTGTTGCGCTGAAGATGGCCGATGAAGTGCAGGGGCACGCCGTCATAGGCGTTTTCCGCCAGCTTTTGGGTCATCTCCTGGACCCGGTTCTCCCCCAGCACGTCAATGCCGGCGGCAACGGCCTCCCGGCAGGCGGCGGCGTCATTCATCTTGCTGGCGCCCACCAGGGTTATATCCGCACCGGTGCGGCCGGTCTTGGCGGCGGCGGCTTCAATCTCCCGGCGGATGGCGGCAATATTTTCGGAAATGGACATGGAAACTCCTCCTTTATTCAGCTGTGGAAGGTCCCCTACGGGGGATCCTCCGGCAGAAAATTTATTATCCCCGGCGGCAGCGCCGCCTTACTTTCTCTCTATTTGCGCCCGGATTAGGTGTCCGGCAGGATCATGCCGTCCGTGAGCTGTTGGGCCGTGGAGATCACCAGATCCCCCTGCCGCAGGGCGCGCTCTCCCGAAGCGCCCTCGGCCCGCTCCACAAGGCAGAAGCCGTCGCCCTTATAGATGAGGTCCACGGGCTTTAAGTACACATAGGCGCCGATCTGACAGTAGACACCCATCTGCCCCGATTCATCCATGCGCAGGGCGGCGGTGGGGATCCGGATGCCGCTGTACTCCCGGAGGATGATCTCCGCCTGCTGACGGCGCAGGAGCGTCACCTGGGAGATATAGCGGGTGCAGGCGAACACCACGGCCACCTGGCCGTCCTCCGGATCGCTGATGGACCGGACATAGGCCGGGGCGTCCTGCTGGAGGCCCTTGCTCAGCCGCAGGGTGACCTCCTGGCCCACCACCAGCCCCTCGGCCTCCGCCACAGGCAGGGCGGCGGCATAGTACCAGGTGCTGCTGGTGATGATCTTGCCCGCGCTCTTCACGGCGGCAGAGGCGGAGAGACCGTTCAGCCGGGAGGGGGTGAGCCCCTCTAAAAACGCCGGGGTCAGCGTCCCCTCGTAGCCGTCGGTGGAGCCGCTGAAATAGCCCGCAGCAGCGGTCTGTACCGCCGTTGCACCGGAGAGCCGGTCCTGGAGCGAGGAAATAGAGGAGCGGGTGCTCTCTATCTCCGCATCGATCTGATCCAGGGATTCATAGCTGTAGCTGCGCTTTAACACGGCGGTCTTGACCCCGGCCATGTCCTCGGCAGCCACGGAGTAATCCCCCCCGGCCACGGCGGCGCGGAGCTTGAGAATACTGTCGGACACGTCACTGTCCACCTTCAGGGCGGCATCGCTGTCCAAAAAGGAGCTGCGGGCAAACTGCAGCTGTTGCAGCTTCAGCTCCGCGTCCTCCAGCTCCTTCACGGTCTCCAGGGCGCTCTTGCTGGCATAGGACACGGCCACAGTCTGGCCCGCGTGGACCTTTTCCCCCTCCTGCACCTGGCGCAGCAGGGTGCCGGAGGTCTCCGGCAGAGCCGTCTCCTGCCGGACCACCCAGCCGGTAGCGGAGATGGAGTCCGACACCTGGCTGGTATAGGCCGCGGACACGGACAGGGGCCGGTGGAAATACCGGTACACCTGCACGCCCAGCAGCACCACCACAGCGGCCAGCACCGCGGCAGACAATATTCTGAAAATGGGGGTAGATCTCATGGCTGCTCCTTATCGACAGTCTCGCTGTCAGTCATCCCCGTCCTCCTCCCGCAGGGAGATGGGGCGCAGGGGTACAATGGTGGAAACGGCGTGCTTATAGATGAACTGCTGGCGGCCGTCGCTGTCCAGCACCAGGGAAAAGCTGTCGAAGCCCGTGATGACGCCCCGCAGCTGGAAGCCGTTCATCAGAAACACCGTGACGGAAACGGCCTGCTTGCGCACCTTGGTGAGAAAAGCTTCCTGTAAATTTGCCTTTTGCATATCGTCTGCTCCTTTTTCTATGTATTGGTGCGGACGATTGCTTGTCCGCCCGGGACTATCCTAAGCCCTGGGCGAGGAGATATTCTGTCGCATTTTGGAGGCCCGCCGGGAAATCGGGGGTTTTCTCCCAGAGGATCCAGTGGATGTCCTCCTTCCGGCGCAGCCAGGTGAGCTGGCGCTTGGCGTACTGCCGGGAGCGGAGCTTCACCTCCGCCACGGCGTCCCGGGCCGTGGCGTCGCCCCGGTAGACGGACAAAAACTGCTTATAGCCGATGGCCTGGAGGGCCGTGGCGCACTCGGGCAGGCCGCTTTTAAGGAGTGCCTCCACCTCCTGCAAAAGCCCCCTCTCCACCATGACATCCACCCGGCGGTCGATGCGGTCATAGAGGTCCGCCCGGTCCCGGAAGGTCAGGCCGATGGTGCTGGCCCGGTACTTGGGGGGCTGGAGGCGGGTGCGCGCATCGTGGGCGGTGATGGTCTCGCCGGTCTCGCGGTAAACCTCCAGGGCCCGGAGGATGCGCTTTTCATCGCTCAGATGCAGCCGGGCAGCGGCTGGGGGGTCAATTTCCTGCAGCTGGCGGTAAAGTGGCTCGATGCCGCCCTGGGCCAGCTCCGTCTGGAGGGCCCTGCGCACCTCGCCGCCGCTGTGTCCGGCGGCAAAGGTCCGGCCGGAGAGGATGGAGTCCAGGTAAAGGCCCGTGCCGCCCACCAGGACGGGACGCTTTCCCCGGCAGAGGATGTCCTGGATGCAGCCGTCGGCCTGCTGGGTGAACCGGGCCACGGACCAGCTCTCGGCAGGATCGGCCACGGCCACCATATGATGGGGCACGCCCTCCATCTCCTCCGCTGTGGGGGCGGCGGTGCCGATGGTCATGCCCCGGTAGATCTGCATGGAGTCCACGGACACCACCTCGCCGCCAAAGCGCTTTGCCAGGGCCACGCCCATTTTGGTTTTGCCGGTGGCGGTGGGGCCGACGACGCAGATGACGCGGTTATCCATGGGGGAACTCCTTTCAAGGAAGAATAGATGTGGGAGAAAGCGGATTGCCACGGGCGCGGAGCGCCCTCGCAATGACAGTTTTGTTCACAAGAAACACGGTGTGCGGCGGGACACATGGGTCCCGCCCTACAAAACAGCTTGTATGGGGCGATGCCCACGGTAGACGCTGGCTTTTCCCCTGCCAGGCCAAGCCAGCACAAGCGCAGAGCGCGTCGCAGCATTAGACGCAGAGACGATACGAAAGCAAGGCACAAAATTTGCTTATTCCAATTCGCGTGGCAGAAAGGGCCGACTTAAACGGCACCTCAGCCGCGGAAAGGATTTCAAAACCTTGGTTTTGACGGCGTTCTTTCCTCCCTTTCTTTCGCCGCAGAAAGAAAGGGAGCCGCGGTCGGCATGCACACACCAAGGAGTATAATGCGGGGGTATTACAGATCGCCACAGCCAGTGTGCGCACCGGCTTCGCAATGACACGTTTTTTTGCAAGTGGCGCAGTGGGCAGCGGGCGGCGGGGTGGGGCACCCCGCCCTACGGATGGCATGGAGTGCGTGCAAACGGGGCGTCGGGGACGCCGCCCCCTACGGATGTGTAATAAGCAGTGCGGTGGGCAGGCGACCGCAAGGGTCGCCCCTGCGGGGAAATGATTATTGCAGCTTCTGCTTCAGCTCGTAGAGGAGGTTCAGGGCCTCGATGGGGGAGAGGGTATCCACCTGCTCCCGGCGGAGACGATCCAGCACCTCGCCCTCGGCCAGGCTGGCCAGGGATACCTGGTCGTCCTCTGCCTGGGTGGGGGCCGGGGGCTTCCCGGCCTCGGTCTCCAGCTCCCGCAGGATGGTCTTGGCCCGGGCAATGACCCCCTCCGGCAGGCCCGCCAGGCGGGCCACCTCGATGCCGTAGCTGCGGTCGGCGCCGCCGGGGACGATCTTGCGCAGGAAGATGATCTCCTCTCCCCGGGCCCGGACGGCGATATTGTAATTCTTCACGCCGGGGAGGCTGTGCTCCATGTCCGTAAGTTCGTGGTAATGGGTGGCAAACAGGGTCTTGGCCCCCAGCTTTTTGGGGTCGGCGCAGTATTCCAGCACCGCCCGGGCGATGCTCATGCCGTCAAAGGTGCTGGTGCCCCGGCCGATCTCGTCCAGGATCAGAAGGCTGTTTTTCGTGGCGGCACGGAGGATATCGCTGACCTCGGTCATCTCCACCATGAAGGTGGACTGGCCGGCGGAGAGGTCGTCCGACGCGCCGATGCGGGTGAAAATGCGGTCCACCACGCCCAGGTGGGCGCTTTTGGCCGGGACGAAGGAGCCGATCTGAGCCAGGAGCACGATGAGGGCCACCTGGCGCATATAGGTGGATTTACCGGCCATGTTGGGGCCGGTGATAATGGCGGCCCGGCCTTCTTTTTCGCCCATGTAGGTGTCATTGGGGACGAACAGGGCGTCCGGACGCATTTTCTCCACCACCGGGTGGCGGCCGTCCCGGATCTCCAGGACGCCGGAGTCGTCCACCGTGGGGCGGCAGTAGCCGTTGCTGACGGCCACAGACGCCAGGGAGCAGAGACTGTCCAGCTCCGCCACCGCCGAGGCGCTGGCCTGGATCCGGGACACCTGGCCGGCAAGCTCCGTGCGCAGGTCGGTGAACAGCTGGTATTCCAGGGCGGAGACACGGTCGTTGGCGGTGAGGATATCGCTCTCCAGGTTCTTCAGCTCCTGGGTGATGTAGCGCTCACCGTTTACCAGGGTCTGTTTTCTGATATAGCTGTCGGGCACCTGGTCCTTAAAGGAGTTGGACACCTCGATATAGTAGCCGAAGACCTTGTTATAGCCAATTTTCAGGGTGCGGATGCCGGTCCTCTCCTTTTCCTGGGCCTCCATGGAGGCCATGAGACCCTTGCCCCCGTGGAGGATGCCACGGAGACGGTCCACCTCCGGGTGGAAGCCGTCCCGGATGAACTCGCCCTCCCGGACAGAAAAAGGCGGCTCGTCCTGGAGGGTATCGGCAATGCGCTTTGCCAGGTCATCCAGGGTGTCCAGGGTGCCGTAGAGCTCGTGGAGGCGGCCCTTGGGGAAGGCCGCCAGCAGTGCCTTGATGGCGGGGAGCTTTTCCATGGCGGTGCGTAGGGCCACCACGTCCCGGCCCCCGGCGCTGCCGTAGACGATGCGGCTCATGAGCCGCTCCATATCGCTGATGCCGGAGAGGGCCAGGGTCAGCTCCTCCCGGGTGACGGTGTCGTTTACCAGGCGCTCCACGCAGTCGGCCCGGCGGTCAATATCCTGGACGCTGAGCAGCGGCCGCTCCAGCCAGCTGCGGAGCATCCGCGCGCCCATGGCGGTCCTGGTCTTATCCAGCACCCACAGGAGGCTGCCCTTTTTTTCCTTGCTGCGGAGGGTCTCCGTCAGCTCCAGATTGCGCCGGGCGGAGATGTCCAGCTCCATGAACTGGCCCTGGTGATAAAAATCCAGGGTGTCAATGTGGTGCAGGTCGCCCTTCTGGGTCTCGTGGAGGTAATTCAGAAGATTCCCCAGGGCCAGGAGAGGGGCGTAATTATCGGCGGGGAAGTCCGAAAGGGCCTGCTCCCCGAACTGGGCGGCCACCCGGGCCCGGGCGGCGGGTCCGTCGATCTCCCGGACCTCCCGGTGGCAGGAGAGCTTATCCTCCGTAAGCACCTGCAGGGCGGCGTCCTGAGCGGCGGCATCGTTGAGGATGATCTCCGCCGGGGAGAACCGGGCCACCTCGTTGAGCAGGTGGACGGCGGCATCAGGGCCGGAAAAGGCAGTGGCGTGGGTCTGGCCGGTGGAGATGTCGCAGGCGGCAAAGCCCGTGTGGCCCTCCGCCATCCAGGCGGCGGCGCAGAAGTTGCTGCGCCCGGCCTCCAGGGAGGTATCGTCCAGCACGGTGCCGGGGGTGACCACCCGGATGATGTCCCGCTTCACCAGGCCCTTGGCCGTGGCCGGGTCCTCCGTCTGCTCGCAGATGGCCACCTTATAGCCCTTGGCGATGAGCCGGGCGATATACCCGTCGGAGGAGTGGTAGGGGATGCCGCACATGGGCACCTTTTCATCGAAGGATTTATTCTTGTCCTTGTCCCGGGTGGTGAGGGTGAGGTCCAGCTCCCGGGAAGCCGTCCGGGCGTCCGCCCCGAACATTTCATAGAAATCCCCCAGGCGGAAGAACAGGATGGAATCCTTGTTCTGCTCCTTGATTTCCAGGTATTGCTTCATCATGGGGGTCAGTTCAGCCATAATCGGTCACATCTTTCTGCCGCTGGGGCGGCGTATCTCATCGGGGAAGGTGGAAAACTTTGTGGAAAAGTGCAAAATGTTTCTTTATGGGGGTCGTTTTAAGCGCGCTTGAACATCTTCTCGATCTCGTAGCGGGTGAGCTTCACCGCCACCGGGCGGCCATGGGGGCAGTACTGAATTTCACCGGACTGCACCCGGTCCACCAGGGCGCGCAGCTCCGCAGGGGCGGTGTGCATCCCCGCCTTGATGGCGGACTTGCAGGCCATGGTCTGCAGGAGGCGATCCCTTGCGGCGGCAGGGTCGGCCCGGCCCAGGCGCAGGTCCTCGGCCAGCTCCTCCACGGTGGCGGCGGCATCCTCCAGGCGGATGTCTGCGGGGATCTGGCGCACCAGCAGCGTCCCCGCGCCGAAATCCTCGCAGGAGAAGCCGAACTCCTCCAACAGGGGCAGCTGCGCCAGGGCGGCGGCGTAGGCATCCGCCTCCAGGTCCACGGCCAGGGGCTGGAGCAGCAGCTGGCCCATAGGCGGCTCCTGCCGCTCCTTCAGGGCGTTGAAGCGCAGGCGCTCGTGGGCGGCGTGCTTATCGATGAGCCAGAGGTTCTCGTTTTCATCCTGGCATATGATATAAGTATCCAGGGCCTCACCCACCATGCGCCAGGGGGCGGGCTTTTCCGTGAGGGTCTGCTGGATGGGCAGGTCGATGGTATTGCGCTGGGGGACAGGGGCGGGGACCTCTGCAGGGGCGGGCCTTTCCTCCGCCGGGGCAAAGGCCGGGGCGGTGGGCTCTGTCCGGGCCATCGTTTCCGCCGGAACGGGCGCTTCCGCCGGGGCCGGGCGCACCTCTACGGGCCGGGGATCCCGGGCCGGGAGCGGGGTGGGGCGATGGACGATGTCCCGGATGGGAAGCTTCGCGTCCGGGTCCACTGTCGGACGGGCGGAGTAGCTGCCCAGGGGGCGCTTTTCCGCTGGGGGCGGGGTCTGGCGCTCCTTATACTCCTGCACGGTCATGGACTGGTAAAAGGTCTGCTGGACGGGCTTGGGGGGCGGGTTTTCCCCGGCGGTAAGCAGGTCCTTGACGGTGTAGTGTACCGCGTCAAAGACGGCCCGCTCGTTCTGGAATTTCACCACGGTCTTGGCCGGGTGGACGTTCACATCCACGGTGTTTTTGGGCAGGGTGATGTGCAGGACACAGCCGGGGAACTTGCCCTTGAGCAGGCGGTTGCGGTACGCCTCCTCCAGGGCGGCGGTAAGGAGCTGGCTCTTGACAAACCGGCCGTTGACGAAAAACAGCTGCCGAGCCCGGGTGCCGCCGCCGTTTAGAGGCTTGGTGACGAAGCCCTCCACCCGGATCTCGCCGCCGCAGCCGGAAACCGGCAGCAGCCCCAGGGCGAAATCCCGGCCCAGGGCGGCATAGATAGCCGAGCGCAGCTGGCCGTCCCCGGGGGTGTGGAGCACCTCAGCCCCGTCCCGGATCAGCTTCACGGATACCTCCGGATGGCTTAGGGCCAGGTGGGTGACCACGCCGGTGACGGCGGCCCCCTCGGCGGTGTCCTTCTTCATGAATTTCATGCGGGCGGGGGTGTTGTAAAACAGGTCCCGGACGCAGATGGTGGTGCCCTCGGGGCAGCCGGTCTCGGTGACTTCGCCGGGCACACCGCCCTCTAAGTGCAGGGACGCCCCCTGGTCCGCTCCCCGCTCCCGGGAAAAAATATCCACCCGGGACACGGCGGAAATAGCGGCCAGCGCCTCGCCCCGGAAGCCCAGGGTGCCGATGGCGGCCAGATCCTCCGCCCGGCGGAGCTTGCTGGTGGCGTGGCGCAGGAAGGCCGTGGGGAGCTGCGAGGGCGCGATGCCGCAGCCGTTATCGGTGATGCGCAGGTAGGTGAGGCCGCCATGCTGTACCTCCACCGATACGGCGGAGGCCCCGGCGTCCAGGGCGTTTTCCAGCAGCTCCTTGGCCACGCTGGCCGGGCGCTCCACCACCTCGCCGGCGGCGATGAGGTCGGCCACATGGGAATCTAAGCATTGGATGGTGGGCATGGAAATGGCCTCCTTTTTTGAAGGGAAAGTTGAAAGGGAAAAGAGGGGGGTGATAGGGCGGGCCGATGTGGGCATCGGCCCCTACGGATGGATTTTGGGGGAATATCCGTTACACCATCTCGCCAAACAGGGCCCAGGTGTTGCTGTCGGTGATCTTCACGTCCCGGTACTGGCCCAGGGCCTCCCTGTCGCCCACCAGGTGGACCAGGCGGCCCCCGGCGGTGCGGGCGGACAGGGGCCAGCGGGCATCGTCCGTCTCGCCGTCCACCAGGCAGCGGAGGGTCCTCCCCACATAGCGGGCGTGGTGGCGGGCAGAAATTTCATTTTGGGCGGCGCACAGGGCATCGAACCACTTCTGCTTCTCCGCCCGGGGCACGGGGTCGTCCATCCTGGCCGCCGGGGTGCCGGGGCGGGGGGAGAAAATGAAGGTGAACAGGGCGTCAAACTCCACCTGGCGCACCAGGTCCACCGTCTCCATGGCCTCCGCCTCCGTCTCCCCGGGGAAACCGATGATGACGTCGGAGGTGAGCACCAGGTCGGGCATGACCTTGCGGGCATAGGTGATGAGCTCCAGATACCGGGCCCGGTCGTAGGGCCGGTTCATGGCCCGGAGCACCCGGTCGCAGCCGGACTGCACCGGCAGGTGCAGCTGGTGGGCCACATGCCGGCTTTTTGCCATGGTGTCAAATAGCTTAAAGGATGCGTCCTTGGGCTGAGAGGACATGAACCGCAGGAGGAAGTCCCCGTCGATCTTGTCCAGCTCCTGCAGGAGGTCAGCAAAGTCATGCCGGGGCTCTAAATCCTTGCCGTAGGAGTTCACGTTTTGGCCCAGGAGGGTGATCTCCTTATAGCCCTGGGCGGCCAGCTCCTGCACCTCGGCCACGATCTTGTCCATGTCCCGGCTGCGCTCCCGGCCCCGGACATAGGGCACGATGCAGTAGGAGCAGAAATTGTTGCAGCCGTACATGATGGACACCCACGCCCGGGTCTTTCCCTCCCGGACCACGGGCATCCCCTCGGCGATGGTGCCGCTCTCATCCTCCACGGAGAACACCCGCCCCCGCTGGGTGTAGACCCGGTATAAAAGCTCCGGGAACTTCCACATGGCCTGGGGGCCGAACACCAGGTCCACATGGCGGTAGCTGGTGCGAACTTTCTCGGCGATCTCCGGCCGCTGGGCCATGCAGCCGCACAGGCAGATGATCTGCTCGGGATTTTCCTTCTTGGTATGGGTCAGGGCGCCCAGATTGCCGAAGACCCGCTTTTCCGCATGGTCCCGGATGGCGCAGGTGTTCAGCACGATGATGTCGGCCCGGCTTGTATCGTCCGTGAACTCGCAGCCCATGGCCCGGAGCATGCCCATGATGTGCTGGCTGTCGGCCACGTTCTGCTGGCAGCCGAAGGTATCCAACAGGGCCAGGGGCGCACGGCTGCGCTGGCGGTGGATGTCCGCCAGCTTCCGCTCAAAATCCCGCTGGCGCAGGGTCTCCTCCGCCGATAAAACCACTTGTTTTCTGTCCAAAATAACCCTCCGTAAGCGCCCATTTGCAAAAATGGCGCTATGATTCGACTTTAATTAAGAGATTATACCACATTCCCCGGCGCAAAACAAGCTGCCGGGCGTTGCAAATTTCCGCCAAAACGTGTATGATAGGGGCAGCGAAAATGGAAAAGGAGTTTTTTCTATGGTGTGGAGCATTGCGCTGCTGGCGGTCCTCATAGGGCTTGACCAGGCGCTGAAATACTGGACGGTGACCCACCTGGCCCTGGGGGAATCGGCGCAGCTGATCCCGGGGGTGCTGCAGCTGACACGGCTGCACAACTACGGCGCAGCCTGGTCAAGCCTGTCGGGCAAGACGGCGGTGCTGCTGGTCATCACGGCGGCGCTGATGATCGCCGTGGCGTGGCTGCTGATCCGGAAGATCGTGCGGCACCCCCTGGGCGTTACGGCGGGGCTTTTCCTCCTGGGCGGGGGCCTGGGCAACATGATCGACCGGGTGTGGCACGGGTATGTGGTGGATATGCTGGACATCTCGCCGCTGTTTGAGTACCCGGTGTTCAACCTGGCGGACTGCTTCGTGGTGGTGGGCGCCGTGCTGGGCGCGGTGTACTACCTGTGGTTCTACGACAAATACGACAAGAAGGAGCGCGGCCATGGACACAAGGACCCTGACGGCCACAACTGAATCCGCCGGGGCGCGGCTGGACGCGTTTCTGGCCGCCCAGCTGCCGGACCTCACCCGCTCGGCGGCGGCCCGGCTCATTGAGGGGGGCCTTGTCACCGTGGACGGCAGGCCCGCCGGGAAAAGTACCCGGCTTCAGGGCAGCGAAACGGTTTCCGTCACTCTGCCGGAGGCGGAGGAGCCGGAGGCCCGGCCGGAGGACATCCCCCTGGACGTGGTCTATGAGGACGGGGACGTGATCGTGGTGAACAAGCCCGTGGGCATGGTGGTGCATCCCGCCCCGGGACACCCGGACGGCACACTGGTCAACGCCCTGCTGCACCACTGCGCCGGGAGCCTGTCGGGCATCGGCGGACAGCTGCGGCCGGGCATCGTCCACCGCATTGACCGGGACACCAGCGGCCTTATCATCGCCGCAAAAAATGACGCCGCCCACGCTTTTCTCTCCGCTCAGCTGGCGGACCACACCCTGGCCCGGACCTACGAGTGCCTGGCTGTGGGCAATTTTAAGGAGGACAGCGGCACCGTGGACGCGCCCATCGGCCGCCACCGGACGGACCGGAAAAAGATGGCCGTGGTCCCCGACGGACGCCGGGCCGTGACCCACTGGGAGGTCATCGCCCGCTACCGGGGCGTGACCCATCTGCGCTGCCGCCTGGAGACAGGCCGCACCCACCAGATCCGGGTCCACCTGGCCTATATCGGCCACCCCATCCTGGGGGACACCGTGTACGGGGCCAAAAAGCCCGTGCCGGGGCTGACGGGCCAGTGCCTCCACGCCACGGGGCTGGAGTTTATTCATCCCGCCACGGGGGAGAAGGTCTCCCTCACCTGTCCGCTGCCGGAGGAATTCACCCGGATGCTGGAAAAGCTGCAGCGGCAGGAAAACTAAGCACATCGCAATATAATAAGCGGGCCGGCCCCATGGGCCAGCCCGCTTTGTCATATAGGATCGTTTTTCTCAGACGCCGAAAACCGCGTGCAGGATCCGTCTCCCGCCGGCGGTGCGCAGGACCGTTCGGGCAAAGTTCTCCACGTTCTCCTGGCTGTACCCGTTCTCGCAGGCGTTGGCGATATAATCCGCCTCCAGCAGGATCTGATAGTCCGCCCCGTCCACCCCGGAATAGGTATGGTGATGGCCCACCAGGTAAGCGACCCGGTCCACCTGTCCGGCGGTCATACCGGCACCGGCCAGAAAGTCCCGCACCAGCAGGGCGCCCTCCCGCTCTTGATTTTTTCCGTTGGTATTGCCGTATTTCTCCCGGCACAGGGGGCAGGCTATGTCATGGGTGATGGCGGCGACCTCCAAAACAAACTGGGTCTGCCCGTCCAGCCCCTCCAGCTCGCCTATGGTCCTGGCATAGGTCCACACCCGGATTAAGTGGTCGATATCATGCAGGTCCCCGGCGGAAAAGCGGAGCATTTTCTCCAGGATCCGGGCCACACGCACGCCGCTCATTGATTGTGCTCCCGGGCGTGGCGGCAGATGGCCGCAAAGGTCTGGGGGCTGATGTCATGCTCGATCTTGCAGGCATCGGCCTCCGCCGTCTCCTGGTCCACCCCCAGGCGGACCAGGAAGGTGGTAAGGGTATGGTGGCGCTCCAGCATTTCCCGGGCAATGGCCAGGCCGCTGGGCTCCAGGGTGATGAGGCCCGTCTTATCCATGGTGATATAGCCGTTCTCCCGCAGGCGCTTGGTGGCATAGCTGACGCTGGGCTTGGTGACCCCCAGATGCTCCGCCACGTCGATGGAGCGGATATAGCCGTGCTTCTCCTGCATCATCAGCATGGTCTCCAGGTAATCCTCCGAAGATTTTTGAATTTCCATAATTGGTACACTCCATCGTTCATTTTATTTAGCCTAGCACACCGGGGCCAAAAAAACAAGGGAAAGTTAAAAATATTCAGCGTGTTGAAAAGTCTTTTTGCCCCGTTGCCTAAGTTTTTGAAGCTTTGAAGAAGTTTTAAATAGTAAGGGGCACCCTTCTCGGGCTTCCCGCACGCTCCTTCCCTTACCATAGTTAATTATACCCCTTTATCGACAGCGTGAAATTATTTTTAAAAGCCTATTGACAAAGTAAGTTTTTGGAGGTATTGTAAACATACCTAATAAGTAGGCATTAGTTTTTTCATACCAGGAGGACCAGCGTATGACTATTTATACCGACAATGCAGCCACCACCAAAATGAGCGACACCGCTCTGGCTGCCATGCTCCCCTGTCTGCAGGACAATTACGGCAATCCCTCCAGCCTGCACTCCGTGGGCCAGCGGGCCGCCGAGGCCCTGCAGGGCGCCCGGGAGACCGTGGCCAAGTGCCTGGGCTGCGACCCCAAGGAGATTATCTTCACCTCCGGCGGCAGCGAGGCCGACAACCAGGCCATCATCTCCGCCGCCCGGTTCGGCGCGCTGAAGGGCAAAAAGCACATCATCTCCACCGCCTTTGAGCACCACGCCGTGCTCCACACCCTGAAGAAGCTGGAAAAAGAAGGCTTTGAGGTGGAGCTGCTGCCCGTGGGCCAGCTGGGCACCATCACCCCCGAGCAGGTGGCCGCCGCCATCCGGCCGGACACCGCCCTGGTGACCATTATGTACGCCAACAACGAGATCGGCTCCATTCTCCCCATCCCCGAGATCGGCGCGGTGTGCAGGGAAAAGGGCGTTCTCTTCCACACGGACGCCGTCCAGGCGGCAGGCCACCTGCACATTGACGTGAAGGCCCAAAACATCGACATGCTCTCCCTCTCCGGCCACAAGTTCCACGGGCCCAAGGGCTCCGGCGTGCTGTACGCCCGGAAGGGCATCCCCCTGGTGAATGTCATCGAGGGCGGCGCCCAGGAGCGGGGCAAGCGGGCCGGCACGGAGAATCTGCCCGCCATCGTGGGCATGGCGGCGGCCCTGCAGGAGGCCTGCGACCACATCGACGAGAACGCCGAAAGGGTCTCCGCCCTGCGGGACAAGCTCATCGCGGGCCTGTCCAGGATCCCCCACTCCGCCCTCAACGGCGACCCGGTGCACCGGCTGCCCGGCAACGTGAACTTCTGCTTTGAGGGCATCGAGGGCGAGAGCCTGCTGCTGCTGCTGGACGCCAAGGGCATCTGCGCCAGCTCCGGCAGCGCCTGCACCTCCGGGTCCCTGGATCCCAGCCATGTGCTGCTGGCCATCGGCCGGCCCCACGAGGTGGCCCACGGCTCCCTGCGCCTGAGCCTGTGCGAGTGGAACACGGAGGAGGAAGTGGACATCATTCTGCAGGAGGTCCCGAAGATCGTGGAGTACCTGCGCAATATGAGCCCCATGTGGAAAGACCTGGTCAGCGGCAAGAAGCCGTTCATGCTGTAAATAAGGAGGCAAATATCATGGCACTGTATACCGATACTGTTATGGACCACTTCATGCATCCGCGGAATGTGGGTGAGATTGAGAACCCCAGCGGCGTAGGCGAAGTGGGCAACGCCAAGTGCGGCGATATTATGAAGATGTATCTGGACATCAAGGACGGCGTCATCCGGGACGTGAAGTTCGAGACCTTTGGCTGCGGCAGCGCCATCGCCTCGTCCTCCATGGCAACCGAGATGATCAAGGGCAAGACCGTGGAGGAGGCCCTGGCCATCAGCAACAAGGACGTGGTGGACGCCCTGGGCGGCCTGCCCGCCCACAAGCTGCACTGCAGCGTCCTGGCGGAGGAGGCCATCAAGTCCGCCGTGAAGGACTACTACGACCGCAACGGCATCCCCTACGACCACAGCCAGTTCCCCGACTGCGAAAGCTGCGAGAGCTGCCGCATGGTGTGAGCGCCCTTGTGAAAGGGATAAAATTGTGGTAACCTAAGACTATAAAGGTAGCGCGAGAAAAAGCCTCGCAGAGTTTGCCGCCCGCAGGCGGCAAAAAATTCAAATCATTTTTCACCGCGACATGCGCGTGGGGAAAAATACTTCTCAGGCTGCCAGTGTGGAATTTTGAGCCAAGGGCTCAAAATTATGCGCGCAGCAGACTGTAATCCTTTTGGCAGAAAAATCGATAGATTTTTCGCCAGGTTTTAAGGAGGTGTGCGGCATGAAAATTTCCACCCGGGGCCGTTACGCCCTGCGGATGATGCTGGACCTGGCGGAAAACCAGGGCAGCGGCGTAGTGGCTCTGAAGGACATCGCTGCCCGGCAGGACATCTCCAAAAAATACCTGGAGCAGATCATCCCGGTGCTGAACCGGGCCGGCCTGCTGCAGACCTCCCGGGGCTTCCAGGGGGGCTACCGGCTGGCGAAGGCGCCCGAGGAGTACACCGTGGGTGAGATCCTCCGGGCCGCAGAGGGGGGCCTGTCTCCCGTGGCCTGTTTGGAGCAGTCGCCTAACGCCTGTCCCCGCTGCCACGAGTGCGAAACCCTGCCCATTTGGGCGGGGCTGGAGCAGGTGGTGAACGAGTATCTGGACGGCATCAGCCTGCAGGATGTGCTGGACGGGCTGAAAAAGTAAATCATCCCAATAATATAGCTCCCACGCCGGCGCTCAAGCCGGCGTGGGAGCTTTGTTTTCTATTCATTTTTCCTCAGGCGGCTCCGCCGGAAGGGTGGGGTCCGGCTCTCCGGCCCGGTCTCCCGTCTCCTCCGCAGGCTGGGAGCGGATGAAATCCTGCACCAGGGCATACACCACCGAACACACCGGCACGCCCAGGAGCATACCCATGACGCCGAAGGCGCCGCCGCCGATGGTCACCGCCGCCAGGACCCACAGGCCCGGCAGGCCCACGGACTTTCCCACCACCTTGGGATAGATGAGGTTGCCCTCCACCTGCTGCAATATCAGCAGGAAGATGAGGAAGGTCAGCGCCTTGATGGGACTGACGAACACAATGAGAAACGCTCCCGTGGCCGCGCCGATCCACGCGCCGAAAATGGGGATCAGCGAAGTGAAGCTGATGATCACCGACACCGGCAGGGCATAGGGCAGGCGCAGGATCAGCATGCCCAGGCAGCAGAGGGTGCCCAGGATGAACGCCTCCGTCACCTGGCCGGTGACGAAGCTGGAGAAGGCATTGTTGGTCAGGCTCAGGATGTGCATGGTGCGCTTTCCGGCCTTCCTGGGAATGGCCGCCAGCAGCAGCCGCCTGGCCTGGGCCATGAGCGTCTCCTTCTGGGCCAGCAGATACACGGAGAACACCAGCGCCAGCAGGAAATTCACCAGTGCGCCCAGGATGGAGGTGGTGATGTTGATGGTGGTATTCACCACGTTGTCGCCGTTGTTGGTGAGAAAATCCGTCACCACCTTGGTGGCGTTATCCACGTTCATGGAAAGCTCCGGCAGGGTGATGCCGTGCTCCGCGGCAAAGGCGATGACCCCGTCCCACCAGGTCTCGATCTGCGTCACATAAACGGGAACGTTGGCCACCAGCGTGCTGCCGGCCTCCTCCAGCCGGGGGATGAGGATGAAGATAATGGCGAAGATGATGCCCAAAAACAGCAGCATGGTCAGCGCAAGGCAGATGGGCCGCTTCAGCTTCACCCGCCACAGCTCCGGCGCTTTTTCCAGGGCCTTGTCCCACAGGCGCTCAATGGCCTTGAGCAGCAGGTTCATCACATAGGCGATGCAGATGCCCCACAGCAGGGGGGAGAGCAGGGAAAGAAAGCTGTCCAGCACCCGGCCCAGGGTGGACAGATTGTTCAGCGCCCAGTACAGTATGACGCAGCAGGCCACCAGCAGCAAAATGCGCTGGCCGTTCTTCTTGTTCAGCTCCAAGGGGATCCCGCCTTTCCTGATTGGTGTAGCGCCGGGGCGGCGTGTTCCGCGCCGACATATCTTGCTTCCCGGCAATGCCGGGGAAAAAGTGGCATAAAAAATAATGGGCCGCTTATGGTTATATTGTATCTGACTTGTCAAAAAAGCCTCGCAGAGTTCGCGTCCGCAGACGCGAAAAGATCCAATCATTTTTCACCGCGACATGTGCGTGGGGAAAAATACCGCTCAGGCTGCAAGTGTGAAATTTTGCCGCTGCGCGGCAAAATTATGCGCGCGGCAGACTGCAGCCCTTTTGTCGGAAAATTCCGCAGGAATTTTCGACAGTCTCATAGTGGCCGTCTTGCGGCCATTATATCATGCCGCGCAGGAAAAAGCCACGCGAAATCCGCATTTTTTGCGGGATCTTCCCCGGCCGGGCCCGCTTACATCCACAGCAGCCACACCAGCACATACCCGGAGATGACCGCCGCCAGGGTAAAGGGCACGCCGAACTTCATAAAGGTCCCGGAGCTGACGGAATAGCCCTCCTTCCGGAGGATGCCGATGCCGGCGATGTTGGCGCTGGCGCCGATGGGCGTCAGGTTGCCGCCCAGGGTCGCGCCCACCAGCAGGCCGAAATACATGAGGTTCGGCTCCACCGCCAGGCCGCCGGCGACGCTGAGCCGCTCCGTCACCACCGCCACCACCGGCAGCATGGTGGCGGTATAGGGGATGTTATCAATGAAAGCCGAGCAGAGCACGGACATCCACACGATCACCGTGTATACGATGAACACGGACCACCGGGAACCGTCGCCGCTGATGCCGGCCAGGGCGCTGCCCAGCAGGTCGATGATGCCCGCCCGGCTGATGCCGCCGATGACCACGAACAGCCCGGCCAGCAGGGCCAGGGTGTAAAAATCGATCTCCAAAATAGCCCGGCCCACGATCTCCCGGCTGCCGGAGCGCACCACTTCCCGCACCAGGCCGATGAGGAAGAAGAACATGCAGAGCAGGCCGTTGGTGATCTCCGGCTTATAAAACTGCCCGGGCTGCGCCGCCGACTGATAGGGGATGAAGGACACGGCGATGAGGGACACAATGGTCAGGCACAGCAGCACCGTGGGGCCTTTGTCCTCCACAGGCGTGCAGTCCCGGATAGAGATGGCGGTGTTCTCCCTCCGGAAAAACCACAGGATCATCAGGGCGCTGAGCACCGCGCCGCACTCCGTGACCCAAAACATGCCGGGCCGGCCATCCACAAAGAAGAAGTCCATAAAGTCCAGCCCCGCGGCCTTGGCCAGGAGGATGGAGGTGGTGTCGCCCACCAGGGTGGCTGCCCCCTGGAGGTTAGAGGAGATGGCGATGCAGATAATGGCCGAAACCGGGGAGATCTTCAGCTTTTTGCACAGGGCCAGAGCCACCGGGGCCACCATCAGCACCGTGGCCACATTGTCCACAAAGGCGGAGATAAGCCCGGAAAACAGGGACAGCATCACCATCAGCCACTTGACGCTGTGGATGTGGGAGACCAGGATGTCACTCATGCGCTGGGGCATTTTGGACTCGATGAACAAAAACACCGTGCCCATGGTGCCGGCGATCATTAGGATCACGTTCCAGTCGATCTGTCCCAGGGCATCCCCCACGGTATATTGGAAATCCGGGAAGACACCGATGCTGCCCACCACCACAAAGATCACCGCCGAGAGCACCGCCACATAGGGGCGGAGCTTCTGAAAGGCGAACATCAGCACATAGGTGACCACAAAAAGGATCGCCGCAAAAATCGTTACACCGCTCATTCGTATCAGTACCTTTCCGTTTTCGTTTGGCCATACCGGGGCCCGGCACATCGCCGCTGCGATTTATATACTATAGCACACCCGCCGGCCCAAGGCAAGGAGGGATGCACCTGCGAGCGGCAGTAAAATTCTCGGGCCGCAGAGCCGGGGGCCGCGCGCCCCCTGCGGCAGCCAGGCCGCGCAATACGGAAAAAAGCAGAGAGCCTTTTGCGGAAATCGCAAAGGGCCCTCTGCATGGCTTGTAAAAAAAATCTCACAGGGTTTGCCGGCGCGCAGGCATTCAGTCTCCGAACATCGTATCCAGCACCTGCTCTGCCGTAATGCCGCCGAACAGCTCCGCTATCGGTCGGCTATCCAGCACCCGGCGGACATCCTCCCGGCGGAAGGGCACGCCGCGCAGGGCTTCCACCAGGGGCTCCATGCTGCAAACCGCCAGGAAATCACCGCGGAAGCGTATATCCGTAATGACACCGTGGGCCACAGAAACGCCCACCTCCAGGCAGCCGCCGTCCCAGTAACGCTTGTTGGTCATATCAAACTCGGGGGAGCGGCCGTAATTCCATTCCCAGGTATCGTACTTTTCGGCCTTCAGCTTTTCCACCTGTGCCAGCTCCCGGGGCGTCAGCGCGTCAAAGACCATGCCGCTGCCGGCCAAGGCGTCCTTTAGGTATGCCCAGAAGGCGGGCATGTCCATGTCCTGCTTCAAAAAGCTGCGGATGTTGCCGATGCGGCTGCGGACGGATTTGGTGCTCTTGGAACGGAATTTTTCCGGATCCACCTGCAATGCCCCGACCACCATATCGGGATTGGCGTCAAACAGGAGCGTGCCGTGGTGCAGGATCCGGCTGCCGCACAGGCGCTGCGCCGTGCCAGAGACCTTGCGTCCCTCCACCAGAATATCATTTCGGCCGGAAGCTTCCGCATGCAGGCCCAGCCCCTTCAGTGCCTCTACCACCGGATGGGTAAAGCGGGACATGCTGATGCTCTCCTTATCCCCGGCATCCGTGATAAAAGAGTAGTTCAGATTGCCAAGGTCGTGATAGACCGCGCCGCCGCCGGTGCTGCGGCGCACCACATTGATATGATGCGCCTGCACGAAGGGGCGGTTGATCTCCGCCTCGGTGTTCTGATTCTGTCCCACTACGATGGTATTGTCATTCTGCCACAGCAGCAGATAGTCGCCCTGGGTGCGGTGGGTCAGCACATACTCCTCAAAGGCAAGGTTATAATAGGGGCTTTGGGAGCCCGTCTCCATATATCGCACAGATCGTTCCATAGATCGTCCTCCTATGAAAAGGAATCCCCCCGGGAGTGAAGAGGATAGCTCCCAGGGGGAAATCGGTGAATAGCAAGAATCAGTTCTTGGTATGGATGGCGCGCTTTTCGGCGTTCAGCGCGGCCTCTCGCAGAGTCTCCGTGACGGTGGGGTGGGAGTGGATGGTGTCGATGATCTCATCCAGGGTCATCTCACCCTCAATGGCCAACGCGCCCTCGGCAATGAGGTCGGTGGCCCGGGGCCCGATGATATGCATACCCAGGATCTCACCGTACTCGGCGCCGGCGATGATCTTTACCAGGCCCTCGCCGCCGTTGAGGATCAGCGCCTTGCCGTTGGCGCTCATGGGGAACTTGCCCACCTTATAGGCGATGCCCTGGGCCTTGCACTGTTCCTCGGTCAGACCCACAGACGCTGCCTCCGGCTCCATGTACACACAGGTGGGGTTGGTCTTTTCGCAGTAGTGCGCCTCATGGCCGCAGATGTTCTCGGAGGCCACCTCGCCCATGGCGGAGGCGGTGTGCGCCAGCTGCGCGTGGCCGAAGACACAGTCGCCGATGGCATATACGCCGGGAACGTTGGTCTCCATCTTGTCGTTGACAAGAATGCGGCCCTTGTCGTTGTCGATCTTGCCGGCAGCCAGGTCCAGCGCGGCGGTGTTGGCCTTGCGTCCGATGGCCACCAGGACCTTTTCTGCCTCGAAGCTGACGGTGCTGCCGGACTTATCCTTGCAGACCACCTTCGCGCCCACGGGGCTGCTCTCCACAGACTGCACAGGGCACTCCAGGTGGAAATCCATACCCATCTTCTTCATGTGAGCCACGCCGATCTTGGTCAGGTCGCCGTCCAGCATGGGCAGCATGTGATCCATGGCCTCTACTACGGTGATCTTGGTGCCAAATGCCGCATAGGCACAGGCCAGCTCCAGGCCGATGACGCCGCCGCCGATGACCACCATGGTCTCGGGCAGCTTCTCCAGAGACAGGGCGCCGGTGGAGTCGATGCAGTTGGGATTTTCCTTCAGACCGGGGATGGGCGGCTGGGCGTTGACGGAACCGGTGGCCACGATGATGGCATCGGCAGTCATGGTCTCCTTGCTGCCGTCAGCCTTGGTGACCTCCAGCTGCTTCTCGCCGGTGAACTTGGCGGTGCCGTCCACCTTCTTGACCTTGTTCAACTTCAGCAGTCCGGCTACGCCGCTGGTCAGCTGCTTGCTGATGGCATTCTTGTGGGCGATGACCTGGGGGAAGTTGACCTTGACGCCATCTACCTCCACGCCGATGTCCTTGCCCTGGGTCTTGATCTGCTCCACCAGCTCGGCGGAGTGCAGCAGGCACTTGGTGGGGATGCAGCCCACATTCAGACAGGTGCCGCCCAGGTACTGCTTTTCGATAACGGTCACGTCCGCGCCCAGCTGTGCGGCGCGAATGGCCGCCACATAGCCGCCGGGGCCGCCGCCGATAACGATGACGGACTTCTTGCCGCCCGAAACAGGCGCGGCAGGCGCCGCCGGAGCCTGGGGCACAGCCGCCGCCACGGCGGCGGGCACTGCGCCGGGCACAGCCTCGCCGGCCTGGCCGATCCAGGCCAGGGTGCCCTTAACGGGAATATCATCGCCCTCCTGGGCCACGATCTTCAGCAGAACGCCGTCCTGCTCGCTGGTCAGCTCGTTGGTCAGCTTGTCGGTGGTGATCTCCGCCACCACGTCGCCGGCCTTTACGGTATCGCCCTCGTGCTTGATCCACTTGGAAAGGGTGCCTTCCTCCATGGTCAGACCCAGCTGGGGCATTTTCAGTTCATAAGCCATCTTTTTATCCTCCCTGCTCACAGGATGATGCTCATGGGCTTCTCCAGCAGATCGCGGAGCGCCATCACAAACTTGGCGGCCACCGCACCGTCGATCAGGCGGTGGTCATAGGTGAAGGACAGGCGCATGACCTGATGTTTGGAGATGTTGCCCTCGTCATCCATCACCAGCTCGTCCTGCACGGCGCACACGCCCAGGATGGCGGCGTCCGGCTGGTTAACGATGGGGGTGAACGTCTCGATGCCAAACATGCCCAGATTGGACACAGAGAAGGTGGAGCCCTTGTACTCGTCTGGCGTCAGCTTGTTGTTCTTGGCGCGGGAAGCCAGATCCTTGGCAGCAGCGGACAGCGCGTCCAGCCCCAGCCGGTCGGCGTCGCGGATCACAGGCACGATCAGCCCCGCGTCCAGCGCCACTGCCATGCCCAGATTCACATGGGCACGCTGGATGATCTGATCGCCGTCCAGACTCACCAGCACCTCCGGGTGCTGCCGCAGGCACTTGGCGGTGGCCTTGAGGATCAGATCGTTGACGGAATACTTGCTGCCCGTCTCGGCCAGGAGCATCTTGCGGAACTTCATCAGCTCCGTCACGTCCACCTTGGTGTTCTGGGTGACAGGGGGGATCTCGGTGTGGGACTGCAGCATACGCTGGGCCACCACCTTGCGCATACCGGCCAGCTTGGAAACCGTATCGCCCTCCATCAGCTCCAGCCCGGTCTTGCTCATGGGCTTGGCAGCAGCGGCGGGAGCAGCGGCAGCGGCAGGCGCAGCGGCCGTGGGTGCATTGGCGGCGGCCAGCACATCCTGCTGACGGATGCGGCCACTGGGTCCGCTGCCCACGATGCCGCTCACATCCACGCCCAGCTTGGCCGCGGTCTTGCGGGCCAGGGGAGAAATGCGGATGCGAGCGCCCTTTGCTGCCGCCGAAGCGGCGGGTGCTGCGGCGGGTGCTGCCTGCACGGCGGCGGGTGCGGCCGGGGCAGCGGGTGCGGCAGATGCGGCAGGCGCGCCGCCCACATCCTCGCCGGGCTGACCCACATAGCACAGCAGACCCTTCACAGGCACATCCTCGCCCTCCTGGGCCACGATCTTCAGCAGAACGCCGTCATGCTCGCTGGCGACCTCGTTGGTCAGCTTATCGGTGGTGATCTCCAGCAGCACATCGCCGGTCTTCACCGCATCGCCCTCATGCTTGACCCACTGAGAGACAGTGCCCTCCTCCATAGTCAGACCCAGCTGGGGCATCAATACTTCAAAAGCCATAGTTCTCCCTCCTTACTTGTTCAGCACGCGCTTCGCCGCGGCCACGATGTCCTCCGGATGGGGGAAGTTCTTATCCTCCAGCACAGGGCTGAAGGGGGAGCAGATATTCAGACCGCAGACGCGCTCCACCGGGGCGTCCAGCTCGTCAAACAGCTCCTCGCCGATCTGAGCGGAAAGCTCGCCGGCGAAGCTGCCGCGCTTGACCTCCTCGGAAACGATGATGGCGTTGTGGGTCTTGGAAACGGTCTTGACAATGGCGTCCCAATCCAGCGGCACCAGCGTCCGCAGATCCAGCACCTCGGCCTCGATGCCCTGCTCGGACAGCTTGGCGGCGGCTTCCATGGCGAAGTTCACCTCGCGGCTCCAAGTGATGATGGAGATGTCCTTGCCCTCGCGCTTGACGGTGGCCTGTCCCAGGGGAATGGTGTACTCCTCCTCGGGGATCTCCTCCTTCTTGGCGTACAGCAGCTTGTGCTCCAGGAAGATAACGGGGTCGTCATCCCGGATGGCGGTCTTTAAAAGCCCCTTGGCATCCGCGGCGGAGCAGGGAGCCACCACCTTCAAGCCGGGGAAGTGGCAGAAGAAGTTTTCCAGAGACTGGGAGTGCTGGCCGGCGTTGCGGCGCCCGGCGCCCATGGGAGCACGCAGCACCATGGGCACATTGCACTGGCCGCCGGTCATATAGCGGATCTTGGCCGCCTGGTTGAACAGGGGGTCGGCGCACTCGGTGGCGAAGTCATCGTACATCAGCTCCACCACGGGGCGCAGGCCGCGCATAGCCGCGCCCACGGCCATCCCCACGAAGCCCTCCTCGGAAATGGGGGTATCGATGACCCGGTTGGGGCCAAACTCTTCCAAAAAGCCCTTGGTAATGGCAAACACGTTGCCCATAACGGCCATATCCTCGCCCATGATAAAGACGTTCTTGTCGCGGAGCATCTCCTCGTGCAGGGCTTCGCCGATGGCTTTACTGACAGTGATCTTTTTCATCGTGCCACACACCTTTCATTGTCGCTCACATACATATCATCCAGCACCGTGGCGGGATCGGGATATTCGGACTCATCGGCAAACCGAACAGCCTCGTTCATCTCCGCATCCGCCGCCGCTGCGATCTCATCCAGCTCCTCCTGGGTGGCGCCCAGCGCCAGAAGGCGCTTGCCCAGCTTCATGATGCCGTCGTTTTCCAGGGCGTGCTCCATGTACTCCTTGGGCCGGTACACGGCGGGATCGCCGCAGTAATGGCCCTGATAGCGGTACACGGTGGCCTCTACCAGATAGGGGCCCTTGCCGCTGCGGGCATGCTCCATTGCCTTCTGCATGGCCTCGTAGACCTCCGTGGGGTTGGTGCCGTCCACAATGGCATAGGGCACGCCGTAGGCCTCGCCGCGAGTGGCCAGGTGGGGGGTGTTGGTAACCCGGTGGATCTCGGTGGACACACCGTAGCAGTTGTTCTCAATGAACCACACCATAGGCAGCTGCCATGCTGCGGCCATGTTCAGAGACTCGTGGAAGCTGCCCTCGTTGGTGGCGCCGTCGCCGAAGCAGCCAACGGTCACTGCGCCATCGCCCAGGATCTTGGAGGCCAGCGCACTGCCGGCGGAAATAGGCTGGCCGCCGCCTACGATGCCGTTGGCGCCCAAATGGTTCATCTTCTCCATGTCCGCAATGTGCATGGAGCCGCCCTTGCCCTTGCAGTAGCCGGTCTTCTTACCGAACAGCTCGGCCATGGCCAGCTTGGGATCTGCGCCGCGGGCAATGGCATGGCCGTGGCCGCGGTGGGTGGAGGTGAAGTAATCCTGGGGACCGATGGCGGCAAAAGCGCCGGCTTCCGCAGCCTCCTGACCGATGCTCAGATGGATATTGCCCGCCAGCATACCCTTGGTAAAGCACTCGGCGGCCTTCTCCTCAAAGGTACGGATGCGCACCATTGTGCGGTAGAACTCCAAAAGCTGCTCCTTGCTGTACATTTCCTTTTTGTTTTCAGCCAATGTTCTCACACCTTTCTTTTATCCGCCTGTCACGCCTGTCGGGGCGCGAACAGGGGCACTTCCAGTTCGTTGTCAAATTTTCTTCCCATGACCAGACCGCCGATCTCGGCGATGACCACATCCACGGTCAGCAGCACCTTGGTGCCCTCCACCAGGTGGCCGCCGTGGGCGCCGCCGTACCGGTCGCTGAGGCTCATGTGGACGTGCAGGTTCGTATTGCCCTGATCGTCGTGGCAGATGATGCCGCTGCCCGCGGTCAGCTCAATGGGGCCCGTTAGGTGCAGCACCTCGCCGTAGCCGTAGCCGGCCTTCTTGTCCGGCAGCTCCACGGGGTTGCAGTAGGCCACGCCGTCCAGACTGCCGATGGCACTGAGGATCACGCCGTTATTGATACCTGCGCGGCGGCAGGCCTCCGTCAGCCCCGCCAGCACATCCGTGCCGGGGCGCAGCCGCACGGCGATGACCCGCGTCAGATTTCCCTGCGCCATTTCCAAAATGTCATTCATTGGTTCTTCACTTCCTTTTCCGTTAAAGCTCGATCTGCTGCAGCGGCTCCGTCAGCGGCAGGACCCGCAGCCCGTTCTCCGCCGCCGCACGCGGCATTCGCCGCGCCATGTCCTGCATATGCATCCCGTCATCCTCCCGGAAGGGGACATGGTAGACGCACAGCGTATCCGTATCAAAATGTCCGTGAAAAAGACGCTTATTGTAATACGCCTGATAGAACAGCGGGTTGAGGAATACCGCCTCCAGCGGCGTGTCCGCCAGCCGGGAGAAATCCTCGTGCAGGTAATCGCTGTCCGCCGTGAACAGCACCCGCCGCCCGTCAAAGCACAGCTCATAGCACACATGGGGCACATCCCGGTATTCCTCGCCCAGATGGGGCACCGTGAACGCCTGCACCGATATGTCCGGCTCGATCCGGACCACTGCCCGGTCCGTCCGGTGGTCCAGCAGCATGCAGGGCACACCGCGCTGCCGCAGCCATCCGCTGAGACTGCGCACCTGCGGCGCACTGTCCTCCGGATAAAACAGCCCCTTCACCGCCCGGCGCTGCAGCAGCTCCTGTACCATCTCCGGTGCGAAGTGGTCCGGGTGATAGTGGCTGAACAGCAGATAGTCCAGCCGCTGAAAGGGCGCTCCGCCCCGGAGCATGGCGTCCCAGCAGCCGGTGGGCAGCAGACTGAAGGGATTGTCCTTCTTCCCGAATATGCCGTCCAGCACCAGGGATACGCCCCTGTATTGGAGCAGCACTCCGGCGTTGGCCAGCAGCGTTACGCGGATGGGATGGCGTTCCATGGGGTTATTTTTCCTCGCCCACGGTCACGTCCATCTTGTCCTCGTAGTACTTGACCATGGCGATCTGATCCTCGTCGATGTGTCCATTGTCGTTCATCCAGTCCATGACCCGCAGCACCACGTCCGTCATGGGCGTGTCCACACCCATGTGATGGGCAAAATGCTTGGCGTTCAGAATATCCTTGCGGTGAACGGCTACACGGGCGCCCGGCTCGTAATCACGCTTGATGAGCTTGGGCACCTTATTCTCGTAAACGGGGCCGCCGGCGAAGCCGCCGCGAGTGGCCTCAAAGGTGGTCTGCAGGTCGATGCCCGCCTTGGCGGCAAAAGCATAGGCCTCAGCGATGACCACCATATAGGCGCCGGCTACCATATTATTCACCAGCTTGGTGACGCTGCCGCTGCCGCTGCCGCCGGTATAAACAGGATGGCCCATGCACTCCAGCAGAGGCTTCACCTTGTCGAAGGCTTCCTTGTCGCCGCCGGTCATAATGGCCAGCGTACCGGCAATGGCCATGGGATTGCCGCCGCTGATGGGGGAATCCAGCAGGGACATGCCAGCGTCCTTGACCTCCTGGTACAGCTCCCGGATAATATCGGGGGCAGTGGAGCTGAGGTCGATGATAATGTTGCCCTTCTTGCCGTACTTCACCGCCGACTCCACCGACTGGCGGATGATGGCATGGGTGGGCAGGATCTGCATGATCACATCGCAGTCCGTGTAGATCTGGACCTGCTCCTTCACCGGCGTACCGCCGGCGGCGGCAAATTCATCCAGGCGGTTCTGCGCCACATCGTAGCCCAGCACCTCACAGCCGCTTTTCTTCAGCAGATTTTTCGCCATAGGCAGTCCCATAACGCCCAGGCCCAGGAATCCGATCTTCATATACATACATCTCCTTATTGAAATTTATATGAAAACTCAACATACTCCCTCGTCTCTTCCTCTGCGCTCCCGCCCCCGAAGGGGCGGGATACACATCGGAAACAGAAAAGGAGTGTATTATGGGAGGCAATGGTAAAGTCCTTACTTCTTCAGCAGGGACGGCAACCAGGTGGTCAGCGGATCCACATAGGTGATCAGCAGCAGCACCGCGATGCAGATGAGCAGCATGGGCATCAGCGCCTTCAGAGATTTGGAAAGGCTCGTCTCTCCGATCTGATTGCTCAGCAGCAGGCACAGGCCCACAGGGGGCGTCACCAGGCCGATGCACAGGTTGAAGCTCATCACGATACCGAACATCAGGGGGTTGATGCCGTACAGAGTCAGCAGGGGCATCAGGATCGGCGTCATCATGATGATGGCCGCGTTGGCCTCCATCAGCATACCGATGATGAGGAACAGCAGGTTCAGCAGCAGCAGGATCAGCACCCGGCTCTCCGTCAGACTGGAGAAGGTATCCAGCAGCAGCGCCGGCAGGCCGGAGGTGACCACCACATAGCTGGAAGCCTTGGACAGGCCCACCATGACCATGATGGTGGCGGTGGAGACGGATGCCTCCACAAAGGAGGCGGGCAGCTCGCTCCACTTGGTGTCCTTATAAATGAACAGGCTCACGATCAAGGCGTACACCACCGCCACGGCAGCGGCCTCGGTAGCGGTGAAAATACCGCCGAAGATGCCGCCCAGAATGATAACGGGCATCAGCAGCGCCCAGATACCGCTCTTGAAGGTCTTGGCCACCTCCTTGGCGGGCATCTTCTCGTGGGCGGGCAGGTTATACCGCTTGGCATACACCAGGGCATAGCCCATCAGACAGAGCACCAGCATCAAGCCGGGGATCACCGAGCCGATGAACAGCTTGGACACCGACACATTGGTGATGGACGCATACACGATCAGCGTGATGGACGGCGGAATGATGGGACCCAAAATGGAGGAGACAGACGACATGGCCACGGCGAAGGGAGCGGGATAGCCCTCCTTCTTCATGGCGGGAATGGTCAGGCCGCCAATGGCGGAGGCCGTGGCCACACCGGAGCCGGAGATGGCACCGAACAGGCCGGAGGCCACCACCGTTACCAGGGCCAGGCTGCCCTTGATGCGGCCGATGAGCGCGTTGGCCACATCGATGAGCTTACCGGTGATACTGCGGGACATCAGATTGCCCGCCAGGATAAAGAAGGGGATCGCCAGCAGGGAAGATGAATTCATGCCGGCGAACAGCTTCTGCGGCAGCACCAGCATGGGCAGATCCGCCATGTTCAGCGCCACCAGGGTGCCGATACCCAGCGCCACAAAGATGGGAATGCCCAGGAAGGACAGAAGCAGCAGCAGAATAAATACGAGCAAGCCTGCGTTCATACGGTGGCGCCTCCTTTCTTTTCATCAGCCAATTCCTGTATGTTCTTCAGAATGACCTCCACGGAGGTCAGCACCATCAGTGCCGTGCCGATGGGCACGCAGCTGTAGGGCACAGACATGGGCAACCCCAGGCCGGCAGAGGTGTTGGGCATACCGCTGCGCACCAGCTCAAGGGAGAGAATGAACAGGTATACCAGGAACACCGTGCCCACCGCGGTGGCGCAGATGGTAAAGATGCGCCGGGTGCGGGGCTTGAGTGCATTGATCAGTATGTCGATCTGCAGGTGGCTGTTGCGCCGCACGGCAATGGCAGCCGCCATCATCACATTGAATATAAACAGGTACCGCACCAGCTCCTCGCTCCACGCAGGGGAGTTGTGGAACACATACCGCATGACCACCTGGTAGAACATGATCAGCACCATACCCGGCACAGATACCGTTAGGATGACCTTTTGGAGCTTCTCCAAAATGTCCAGAAGCTTGGAATACATTTTGATCATAACTGTTTTCCTCCTTCCTTAGCCGTTAGCGGGGTCCATGGCTGCGATACGCTCCACCCAGTCGGCAAACTCCGGATAGTTGGTGGCGGCGAAATCCTTGAAGTGATCGGCGAATGCCTCATTGTCCACTTCAATGATGGTCTTGCCCTCATCCTCCAGCTCCTGCCATGCCACGGCGTCCTTGTCCGCCTGCTGCTCGCTGATGGCGCGGCCGGCAAATTCGGCGGCCTCCAGCACAGCTGTCTGAATATCGCCGGGCAGACTTTCAAAATAATTCTTATCCATGATGATGACGTTGCAGCCATACACATGGTTTGTCTTGATCCAGTAGTTGCACACCTCGTCAAAGGCGTAGTTTACGGAGTCCACCACGGGGTTTTCCTGTCCGTCCACCGTCTTTTGCTGCAGGGCGGTGTAGACCTCGTTCATCGGCACCGGCGTGGGGTTAGCGCCCGCCCACTGCCACGTTTTCAGATACATCTCCAGATTGGGTGCCCGGAGCTTGAAGCCCTTGAAATCCTCGATGGTTTTCAGTTCCTTGGTGGCGCACACCACGCGGGGACCGCGATAGGATGCGCCCATCAGCTTGAAGCCCGCGTCATCGCCCACGGCGTCCTTGATCTCCTGCCCCAGGTCGCTGTACCACACGTTCATAAAATGCTCATAGCTGCTGAACATGTAGGGCATGGCCTCGATATTGGCCAGGGGTGTAAAGGTTGCCAGTGTACCGATGGATTCGCACATGACATCGGCCACGCCTGCGTACATGCCCTCCAGCACCTCAGCCGTTGTGCCCAGCTGTGCGCCGCCGTACAGGTCTACCTGCACCCGGCCATCGGTCAGCTCCTTGATCTTTTGGGCGAAAAGAACGCCCGTGTCATAGGCATTGTCGCCCTCTGTGGAGTTCAGTGCCATTTTCCACCGATACTCCACATCCTCGTTGTTCGCGGTGTCTGCGCAGCCGGACAAAACGCCCGTCAGCATTAGGCACGCCAGCACTATTGCCGCCAGCTTTTTCATATGGTTCCTCCTAACTCTCAAAATTCCGTTTCACCGTCTTCTTCCTTTTTAAATGGTAACTTGGTCCTACCATCTAACCACAATACCAAATTAGCACATTTTGCGTTCCCGGTCAACTAGGAAAAGCGAATGAATTTAATGCCGGAAAATTGTGAAAACTACATAAAATGACAATTTTTTCCAACATAAAAAGCAGCAAGCAGAGACTGCGGCGCGATTTGCGCTACTGTCTCTGCTTGCGTATGCGGTCATTCTGCGGACGGCCGTTATAATTTTTCCGGCACAGGGGCCTCCTCCTCGCCCCGATCACGGGCGGGATAATTCTGCGCGAATTCAGACACGATGTTCAGGTGCCGGATCATCTCCTGCTGCGCCTTTGCGGCGTCCCGCTCCTTGACCGCCTCATAAATAGCGTGGTGGGACTGCTGGGTCTGCTCGTGATAGCTGGGCAGATCCCAGAAGCGAATGCGTACATCTGCGATCAGGTTATTGACCAGGTGAATGGTGGAGGCCAGCATGGGGTTGTGGCTGGCCACCGCCAGCGTGTCGTGGAATTCCACATCGTACATGTAATTTGAAGGATCCTCATCCAAATGCTTCACCGCCGTGTCAAGGGCGGCCATGTCTTTCTCCGTGGCGCGTTCGCAGGCCAGGCCCACGATGCCCACCTCGATGACGCGGCGGAACTCGTTAAACGGCTCCGTGCCGCCCATCTCGTTGGAGCATTCGATCCACGAGCGCGCCTTCTGGATGTAATCCGCATCCCGCAGTAGCACCTTCCGGTTGCCGCGCCCATCGATGGCACCCAAAAACTCCAAAATCGCCAGGCATTCCCGCAGAGAACCGCGCCCAACACCCAGCATCTCAGCCAGATCCCGCTCAGAAGGCAGCTCCTCTCCTACGCGGATATGCCCGTCCTCAATGGCTTTGACTAATGCCTGCATGATGAGCTCCGGCACGCGCGGCGCAATGTTCTGCTGTATTCTCTCGATATGCATGGACGATATTCCTCACTCTTTCTTCTGCCACAAAGGGGCAAAATATTTCTTAGCCGCTATTTTACACGGAGTTTTCGCATAAATCAATGGTATGACCAAAATTTTTGCAGCCATTTCGGACATTTTTCGGGAAATCCCGGCACTGCCGCCCGGCAAAACAACGAAAAGCCCCGGAACCTTCGAGATTCCAGGGCTTTTTTCGGTGGTGCGCGGTACAGGACTCGAACCTGTGACCCCATGCACGTCAAGCATGTGCTCTACCAGCTGAGCTAACCGCGCAAGAACAGTACTATAATACCCTGTCCACAGGCATTTGTCAATACTTTTCTTGCGCGGCTGGGGAGAATTTGTTATAATAGGTCCATCAAGCCCGGAGGAGGACGAATATCATGGAGAAAATCGCGCTGGTCACAGGGGCATCCCGGGGCATTGGACGGGCCATCGCAACGGAGCTTTCCCGCAGGGGATGGGCCGTAGCCATCGGCTACCGGGTGCGCCGGGACAAGGCCGAGGAGCTGGCCCGGCAGCTGACAGCCCAGGGCCGCCGGGCTATGATCTGCCAGGCGGATGTATCCCGGCGGGAGCAGGTAGAGGCCATGGTCCGGCAGGTGGAGCAGACCCTCGGGCCCATCTCCCTGCTGGTGAACAACGCCGGCATCGCCGGGCAGTGCCTGTTTCAGAACCTGACGGATGCCCGGTGGCATGAATTTTTCTCCGTGAATGTGGACGGCGCCTTTTACGCCAGCCGGGCGGTGCTGCCCCACATGCTCCACGAGCATGAGGGCTGCATCATCAACATCTCCTCCATCTGGGGCCAGCGGGGCGCCAGCTGCGAGGTGGCCTACTCTGCCACCAAGGCGGCCCTCATCGGTCTGACCCGGTCCCTGGCCGCAGAGCTGGCCCCCAGCCACATCCGGGTGAACTGCGTGGCCCCGGGGGTCATCCGCACGGATATGCTGGATGAGCTGCCGGAGGAGCTGCTGCCCCAGCTGGCGGAGCAGACGCCTATGGGCCGCCTGGGCACTCCGGAGGACATCGCGGCGGCGGCGGCCTTTTTGGCCGATCCGGCGGCGGATTTCATCACCGGACAGGTGCTCACCTGTGACGGAGGGTTCATCCTTTAACAACTGTCAAAAATTCCTTTGGAATTTTTCGACAAAAGGCTTGCAGCCTGCTGCGCGCATAATTTTTGCGCGGGGCGCAAAAATTCCACACTTGCAGCCTGAGAGGTATTTTTCCCCACGCACATGTCGCGGCGAAAAATGATTTTAATTTTTCGCGTCTGCGGACGCAAAATCTGCGAGGCTTTTCAGAAAAATTACGGAGATGTTGCCTGTAAGCAGGCAACATCTCCGTTTCTTTCTGTTTTAAATGGGGAGGGGCGGCGTGTGGAGCATCACCCGGCCGAAGCAGGTAAGGCTGCGGCCGCTGCCGGCGGTGAGCACCTGGTCGGCATCGCTGCGGCTGCGGTTCAGGGAGAACAGATATACCGTGCCCATAGGATCCCGGTAATACTGCTTGCACAGCATATCTCCGTCCACGCAGAAGATGCCCACGTCGCCGGGGCGCAGCGGATCGTGATTCACATACACCACGGATTCGTCGTGGATATACGGCTCCATGCTGTCCCCCTGGATCCGCACCGCCAGCTCCGCCCCGGGGGGCACGTCCTCCGCCACCGGCAGCAGCTCGTAATCCTCCCCGAATACCGGGGCCGCGTACCCCGCCGCCGCCGGGGAGCAGTACAGGGGGATGGTCCGCACCTCCGGGGCCGGGCGGTCCTGCTCCGCCTCCGCCTGCATCAGGCCCAGGGCGTCCAGCATGAGGCTCAGGGTCTGTCGTCCGGCAAGGCCCAGCTCCCGGTACTTCTTCAGCAGGGACTGCTCCTCCTCGCTGACGGCCTGGCCCGCCCGGCCTTCGGCGTAAAAGTCCCGATAGAGGTAGTTGGGCTCCACCTGCAGCACGTCAAACAGCCGCAGCAGCACACTCTCCTTGGGGGTGCTGAGGCCGGTCTCGTAGTTGCCCACCGCCGAGCGGGTCACCCCCAGCTTGTCCGCCAGCTCCTCCCGGCTGAGGCCCAGCTCCTTCCGCCGCCGACGTAGCTGTTCGCCAAATCCCACATTGCATCCCTCCCGACATTTTTCGACATCCTTAGACACAGTGTACGACATTTCCCTGGCTTTGTCAACCAAAATTACAAGAATCTTGTTATTTTGGTATTGACATCACAAGTTTCTTGTGATAATGTAGGGTTCGAACCAAGAAGTTTGTGATTAATAGGGAAATATTGGAAAAAGAGCGGAGCTGTGGTACACTTGCCGTCCAAAAAGCCGGACGCAAGGTGCGACCGGCAAAAAGGAGGCTCTCCGGGACTGCACTCCGGAGAGATAAGCACGGAGGAGGACATGAAGACAATGGAACGCCGGAGGAAAAAACGAAACGCAGCATATATTTTCCCGGCCCGGGGGCTGCCGCCCCCGCCGGAAGCGATCCCCGGATAAACAAAAAGGCCGATCGCTTGCGCAATCGGCTTTTTGGTGGGGGATGGTGGATTCGAACCACCGAAGGCATCGCCAGCAGATTTACAGTCTGTCCCCTTTGGCCACTCGGGAAATCCCCCATATACATATGAATTTGGAGCTGGTGGACGGATTCGAACCCCCGACCTGCTGATTACAAATCAGCTGCTCTACCAGCTGAGCTACACCAGCACAACAACCAGCGAACATTATGCTACCACACTCGCCGGAATTTGTCAACAAAAAAGTTGTGTTCAAAACGGTTTTTTTGATAAACGGAAAGGAGACGGAAGAATATGACCTTGCAGCAGCTATCCGATCAATACCAGCAGGAGGCCCAGGCTCTCCACAGCCGGATCACCAAACTGCGCCTGGAGCAGGCCCGGTGCGGCGACCGGGAGAGCGCCGAGCATCTGCAGCGGCGCATCCGGGACCTGGAGCCCCTGCACCGACAGACACGCCAGCTGGCGGAGCTCACCGCCCGCTACTACGACAGGGGGTACCGCAAAAATGCATATTACACCCTCTGAGGCCTACGACCCCATCGACATCGCCAGCCTGTGCCTGTGGAGGCAGGAGCAGTCCGGGGACAATCAGGACCGCATCCGCCGGCTGCTGAGCAACCTGCCCCTGGCAGTGCAGCAGGAGCTGACCCCCCGGCAGCGGGAGATCCTCCAAATGCGCTTCACCGGCGGCATGAGCGTCACCGCCATCGCCCAGGAGCTGGGGCTGAACAAATCCACCGTTTCCCGCTCCCTGGCCCGGAGCATGGAGCGGCTGTATAAATCTCTGCGGTACAGTTTATAAGATTCGGCTTGACTTTTGCCCGGAAACCGGGAATAATGGGGGCAAGGAAGGAAAAGGAGGTCTGCGCTATGTTCGGCAAGGTGCTGCATAACCGCTGGCTGCGGCTCTGTGTGGGGGTCCTGGGAACGCTGCTGTCATCTGCGGCCATCAATCTGTTCATCGTGCCCCAAAATCTTTACACCGGCGGTCTGCTGGGCTTCTGCCAGCTCATCCGCACGGTGGTCACCCAAAGGCTGGGTCTGGACATGGGCTTTGACTTTTCGGGTATTCTGTACCTGCTGCTGAATATCCCCCTGCTTTGGATGGCGTGGAAGAACCTGGGGCGCGCCTTCGTCCTGCGCACGGTGGTGTGCACCGTGAGCAGCTCCCTGTTCCTCACGCTGATCCCCGTGCCGGCGGAGCCTATCATCCAGGATATGCTCACCAGCTGCCTGCTGGGCGGCATTGTCAACGGTTTCGCCGGGGGACTGATCCTCACCTGCGCGTGCAGCAGCGGCGGGCTGGATATTCTGGGCCTGTACCTGAGCAAGAAGGGCAAGAGCTTCACCGTGGGCAAGTTCAGCATCTCCTGCAACGCCGTGCTCTACACCCTGTGCCTGATCCTGTTTGACGCCACCACCGCCATCTATTCCTCCATTTATACGGTGTTCAACAGCCTGTTCGTGGACCGCTGCCATCAGCAGGGCATCACCGTGCAGGTACTGATCTTCACCAAGGAGAAGCACCCGGAGCTGCCCCAGTTCATCATGGAGCGGCTGGACCGTGGCGTGACCTACTGGCAGGGCTACGGCGGCTACACCGGCCAGCCCCTGGAGGTGCTGTGCGTGTGCCTGAGCAAGTACGAGATCCAGACCCTCCGCCAGGAGGTGCAGCGCATCGATCCCCACGCGTTCTTCATCGTGCAGGAGGGCGTGCGGGTAGGCGGCAACTTTGAAAAGCACTTGAACTGACAGGCTGCAGAATACTTTTTTGGCACGCTGAAGGCCGCCCTCTCGGGCGGCCTTTAGTTCTTCCTTTGGATGGACGGGCTCAGCCTTTGTCCCGCTGCGCGTCAATAGCCGCCGCGATGCGCTCCAAACCGGTCTGCACTGTGCTGCGGGGCATGGCCAGATTCAAGCGGATATATCCCTTGGCATTGCCGACGAACAGGCCATCGCCGCCTTCCAGCAGCACACCGGCTTTGTTGGCAAAGAAGTCCGGCAGGTCTGCTACCTGCGGCAGCACATCACCGAGATTGACCCACGCAAAATAGGTGGCTTCCGGGATCATAAACTTTGCTCCGGGGATGTTCTCCTTCAGGAAGCTGTCTACCAGCTTCAGATTGTCGTCCACATAGGCCTTCAGCTGCTCCAGCCACGCGCCGCCGTGCTCATACGCCGCCTTGTGCGCTGCGATGGACAGGGGGTTCACCGCACCGATATTCTTATCCCGCGCCTGGAAGCGGGCGCGCTCCTCGTCGCTGCGGATGATGATGTTGGAGTGCAGCAGCCCCGCCAGATTGAAGGTCTTGCTGGCGGACATACAGGTGATGAGACGCTCATAGTCCGGCATGATCTTCCCCATGGGAATGTGGCGCAGGCCGGTGCGGATCAGATCGCAGTGGATCTCATCAGACACCACCCACAGCTGATACTTTTCGATGATCTCCGCCATGCGGTGCAGCTCGTCCTCCGTCCAGATGCGGCCGGTGGGGTTGTGGGGATTGCAGAGCATCAGCACCTTCACGGCGGGATCGGACGCCTTTTTCTCAAAGTCTACCCAGTCCATCTCGAAGCGGCCATTCAACTCTTTCAAGGGGGAAGTCACCAGCTCCACATCGTTATACTCGCAGGCGTGGAGGAAAAAGCCGTAGGCCGGGGTCATGGTCAGCACCTTGCCGCCCACAGGCTTCACCAGATCCTCTACGATCTGATACAGTGCGGGGATCACGCCGGGGGAGAATGTCAGCTGCTCCTTGGGGAACGACCAGCCGTAGCGGCTCTCACACCAGGTGCGCAGGGCCTCATAGTATCCGTTGTCGGACACGATGGAGTAGCCCAAAATCTGCCGGTTCACACGGTCAATGATGGCCTGCCGGATCTCAGGAGCTACGGCAAATTCCATGTCCGCTACCCACATACGGATGAACTCCTCGTCCTTGTAGGGGAATACCCGCTCCGGGCCGCAGTGGAAAATGTAGGGACGCCAACCGTCCACATTCTCGGAATTGGTATTGCGCCGGTCGATGATCTCGTCAAAGTTGTAAGTCATAGTGTCGCGCTCCTTTCGTTTGATGGCTCTATCATAACAGGCAAATTCCGCTTCGTCAAAAGCGCCGGCTTAACTCTTGGGAATGTTCAGCGCAAAAAACTTTCTCTAAAATTATATTTTTGCTTGCATAGGACGACAAATGGACCTATACTGGAAAAAGGAAGGCCAAATCAGCAAAATGTGATTTTGAGGAAAGTATTATGACATTGACTGAGGAGATCGGCGCAAAAATCAAATACTACCGCAAAAAGCGGGGTATGAAGATCGCAGAGCTGGCGGAACTGCTGCACAAGACCGGTGCTACCGTATCCAAATATGAAAGCGGACAGATCGCCATAGACATCGTGACCCTGTATGAAGTGGCGGAGGCACTGGGCGTACCGCCGGAGAAGCTGCTGTATTACACACCCATGCCTGCGGAGGAGCTGGACAGTGACAGCGTTCCCGCTTTTTTCCGGGGTGTTGAGCGCCTGTATATGTACTATTTCGACGGGCGCAGCAACAGCCTGGTCCGCAGTGTCATCGACATTCGCACCAAGGCCGCCCCCCATGTCTACGACATGGCTCTATACATGAATTTTCAGGATTACCAGCAGTACCAGAACTGTGAAAACACCTATCTGGGTACCCTCAGCCACTACGACGCTCTGAGCAATATCGTCACCCACAACCGGGATACGGAGATGGACATATACCTGGCGTGCGTGCCCGCGTCCTATCTGAACGCCGGGACAAAATGGGGCCTGGGCTTCGGAATTTCCTGCCGTCCTATTATGCCCACCTCCACTAAGGTGTTTCTGTCCAAAACCATCCAGGCTGAGACGCCGGAGTTTTTGCAGGATCTGCGCGTATCCAAGGAGGACATCCAGCTGCTGAAGCGGTATAACATGCTGTCGGTAATGTGAGGACGCTTGGCCAGACCTACCGGACCTCATGATTTTATGTGCTTCGCACGGGTCGAGGCAGCGAGTTCCGGCAGCCGGTTCTTTTCAAAAAGAAATCCCCATCCGAAAGGATGGGGATTCTTTTTGGAGCGGGCGACGAGGCTCGAACTCGCTACCTCGACCTTGGCAAGGTCGCGCTCTACCAGATGAGCTACGCCCGCAGAACAATGGTTATTATAATGCATAAAACTGCCATTGTCAAGGGCTTTTTTCACTCTTTCAGAATTATTTCCACGATCCCCCAGGCGTCCGTGTCCGGGTAGAACTGCACCTGCCAGGGCTGGCCGCCGTGGCCCAGCTCCTGCTGGAGCGCTGCCACGGTATCCAGCACCGACTGGCGGCTGCCGTCAAAGCTGCCGACCTGCACCGCCAGCTCCTGCCCGCCGTTCTCCGCCGCCGCACGCAGCAGGTCCCGCAGGGCCGCGGCATTGGTGGCGTGGACGATGGATTTGATCTGCCCGGCCGTGCGCCGATACCCGGCGGTGAAGCGCAGCTGGGTGTAGCCCCGGCCGCCGTCCTCCACAGTATAGGTCAGGTACTCCAGGGCGTAGGCGCCCAGGGGGGTCTCCTGCAGCACCTCGTCGCAGGCCGCCTGGGCCAACTGGGACGCCTCCGCCCCGTCGCCGCTGCCGTACAGCCACACGGTGCCGCTCTCGTCATGGGCGCTCACCAGCAGCAGCAGGTCATTCACCAGGTCCTGGCGGCTCTCCGCCCGCAGCACATCCCGGCGGTCGCCCTCGTAATAGGTGGCGCTGTGGGGCTCGGTGCGGCTGTACTCCCGCTGCAGCAGGCTGCACCCGGACAAAAGCAGCGCCCCGCACAATAGCAGGGAGAGAAGTATTTTTTTCATGGGGCGCTCCTTTCTGTCCGATTACAAAACGGTCATAGTTAATTATAATAAGGACATCTGCTCCCGGCCCTGGTCCTCCTCCCGCAGGAGGGCGCCGGCGGCGGGGATGCTGCGCACCCGGTAGCGGGCCAGGTTGGTGATGCCGCTCTCCTCCAGGGTACACACCCGGTCCAGGTGATACCGGGGCTTCATATTCATCACCGCCACGCCCTGGGTGGAGCGGGTGGTCTTGGGCGAGAGCAGGGAGGTGTGCAGCAGCAGGGCCCGGGGCTCGGTGCTGATGAGGGCCAGCTCCTGATCCTCCGCCAGGGGCACCAGGGCCGCCAGGGGGCTCTTATCCGAGTAGGCCCCGGTGAGCTTGCGGCGGTTGGAGGTAGTGGCGTAGGCCGAGAGGGCAACCCTTGCACACTTGCCGTTTTCAAAGAAGAACAGCAGATGCCCGCTGTAATCCCCGGGCAGCACCAGGTCGATGACCTTTTCCTCCTCGTCCATGCCCAGCTTGGTGGGCAGATAGTCCCCCAGCAGGGACGCCTTGCCGTCGGCAAAGTCGGCGGCCCGGACCTTATACACCTGCTGATGGTCCGTGAAGAACATCAGCTCGGTGTTGTTGGTGGCCTCCATCCGGCGGAAGAGCTCGTCACCCTCCTTGAACTTCTGCTCGCCGCTCATACGCAGGGACTGGGCGGTGATCTTCTTGAAATATCCCTCCCGGGACAGGAACAGGGTCACGGGATAGTCCGGGGTCTCCTCCGGCTCCTCCTCGTACTCCGCCTCGTGGCTGTAAATGATCTCCGTTTTCCGGGGCTGGGCGTACTTTTTCCGCACGTCCTCCAGCTCGCCCACGATGATCTTGCGGATGCGGGCGGGCCTTTGCAGGGTATCCTCCAGGTCGTCGATCTCCTCCTCCAGGGCGGCGGTCTCCTGCACCCGCTTGAGGATGTACTCCTTGTTGATGTTGCGCAGCTTGATCTCCGCCACATACTCCGCCTGGACCTGGTCGATGCCGAAGCCGATCATCAGGTTGGGCACCACCTCCGCCTCCTCCTCGGTCTGGCGGATGATCTCAATGGCCTTGTCGATGTCCAGCAAAATACGCTTGAGGCCCTGCAGAAGGTGCAGCTTCTCCTGCTTCTTGTGCAGCACGAAATACACCCGCCGCCGCACGCACTCCGTGCGCCAGGCCAGCCACTCCTCCAGCAGTGCCTTCACCCCCAGCACCCGGGGCATCCCGGCGATGAGGATGTTGAAGTTGCAGCTCACTGTGTCCTGCAGGGGGGTTAGGCGGAAGAGCTTCTGCATGAGCTTATCCGGGTCCACGCCGCGCTTTAGGTCAATGGCCAGCTTCAGGCCCGAGAGGTCCGTCTCGTCCCGCATGTCGCTGATCTCCTTGATCTTCCCGGCCTTCATCAGCTCGGACACCTTGTCCAAAATGGCCTCCAGGGAGGTGGAATAGGGGATCTCGTAAATTTCAATGATGTTTTCGCTCTTGATATACCGGTACTTGGCCCGGACCTTCACGCCGCCCCGGCCGGTTTCGTAAATGCGTCCCAGCTCCTCCGGGTCGCAGAGAATTTGGCCGCCGGTGGAAAAATCCGGGGCCAGCAGGGTCGTGGCGATGTCGTGGTCGGGGTTTTTCAGCAGCTGGATGGTGGTGTCGCACACCTCCCCCAGGTTAAAGCCGCAGATTTGGGACGCCATACCCACGGCGATGCCCTGGTTGGCCGACACCAGCACATTGGGATAGGTGGTGGGCAGGAGGGCAGGCTCCTTGATGGTGTTGTCGTAGTTATCCACAAAGTCCACGGCGTCGCAGTCCAGGTCCCGGAAAAGCTCCGCGCAGATGGGGGCCAGCTTCGCCTCCGTGTAGCGGCTGGCGGCGTAGGCCATGTCCCGGGAGTAGACCTTGCCGAAGTTGCCCTTGCTGTCCACAAAGGGGTGCAGCAGGGACTCGTTGCCCTTGGCCAGGCGGACCATGGTCTCATAGATGGCCTGGTCGCCGTGGGGGTTTAGGCGCATGGTCTGGCCCACGATGTTGGCGGACTTGGTGCGGTTGCCCGTGAGCAGGCCCATCTTGTACATGGTGTACAGGAGCTTGCGGTGGGAGGGCTTGAAGCCGTCGATCTCCGGAATGGCCCGGGAGACGATGACGCTCATGGCGTAGGGCATGTAGTTGGTCTCCAGGGTGTCGGTGATGGGCTGCTCCACCACCGCCGCATGGAGGCCCATGACGTTGGGGTTATTGGCTGGATGCCGGGATTCGCCCGGCTGCTTCTTTTTCGGCATAGTAAAAGTTCCTTATTTTTAGGATTGAAACGCAAATCATATGGGTGGTGTACATGGAATCTCACATTTCTGTTTTAGCGCCCTTTCCAATATTACATAAATCACACAATGTTCTTAGGTTACTTAATTCTGTTTTTCCGCCTTTTGCTATCGGGATGATATGATCAACATGGAGCTTTACACCATCTGACTGTTCTGCACCGCAAATCTGACAGCGAAAATGATCTCTCCGCAGGACTTCATATCTGAGTGACGGTGTCATCTTTGCACGTTCTTTTCTTCGCTGTTCTGCTACCTGTTTTCTCTGTTCCTCTATCCGTTCTGCTTCGTGATATGTGGATTGAACCTGATCAAAAAGAAACAACTGTTCATCTCTGTAGCTATTGCGGCCTTTAGGTGATGTATACTGCGTTACAATGAACACGCTTGTCCCTAATACGGGTTGTAAAGTTCCTCTTGAAACAGCTACATCTTCGATTTTTTTGAACAATTTCTGTGGCAGTCTGCTCTTTTGCACACTTTCTTTACTGGATTTTTCAAGTGCAAGCACTTCACTTATATAAGTCCTGAATAGCCTTTGATTTTCCTCGGCATCTGTTATTAATTTTCTATATGTATTCTTCGCTTTTAAAATATTTTGCAGTAACTCATCATAGAAATCTCTGTTTCTGAACTGCTGCAATGATGGATATGTCTTGTATATTTTCTCTAGTTCCGGAAGTTCTTTAAAAACATGCTTTTCATTTATCTCTAAGAGTTGGTGATATTTTGTACTATACTTCTGAACTCTTTTAAAGATCCAGGTTTTAACAGCAACTACTGTTACTACCAATAAGAGGAATATAAGTAAAAGAATTACCAGTACTATGTATGCAGGTATATCAATATTTGCAATGTTCATCCATGCATTTGAGCCTATTTTCATTCTTCAATTATCTTACTCCGTTTTTGGACTGACACAGTTCTTAACAAGTTGTATCTCGATGCTTTCTGGAATATTCTTCAAATTCAGATCATGCGTCTAAAATAGACTTCATACTGTAAAATTTTACGAAATGTCTGCCAAGTCCAAAAATCTTGCTCCATTTTCCGCAATGTGGTCCTTCCGGCCCTGGAGGTTGTCCCCCAGCAGGAGGTCGAACACCTCTGCCGTGCGCACCACGTCCTCCGGCATAACCCGGATGAGCCGCCGGGTCTCCGGGTTCATGGTGGTGAGCCACATCATGTCCGGGTCGTTCTCGCCCAGGCCCTTGGACCGGTCGATCTTGTACTTTTTGCCCTCCAGGGACTTCACAATGTCCGCTTTCTCCTTGTCGGAGTAGGCAAACCAGGTCTTGTCGCCGCAGTTGATCTCGAAGAGGGGAGTTTCTGCGATGTATACATAGCCCTTCTGGATCAAAGTGGGGGTCAGGCGGTAGAGCATGGTCAAAATCAGCGTCCGGATCTGGAAGCCGTCTACGTCACCATCGGTGCAGATGACCACTTTGTTCCACCGGAGGTTCCCAAGGTCAAAGGCGGCCAGGTCCTTGACGTGCTTATTCTGAATTTCCACGCCGCAGCCCAGCACCCGGATCAGGTCCGTGATGATCTCGCTTTTGAAAATGCGGGCGTAGTCCGCCTTCAGGCAGTTCAGGATCTTGCCCCGGACGGGCATGATGCCCTGGTACTCCGCGTCCCGGCTCAGCTTGACGCTGCCCAATGCGGAGTCGCCCTCCACGATGTAAATTTCCCGCTTCTCCACGTCCTTGGACCGGCAGTCCACGAATTTCTGGACCCGGTTGGAGATGTCGATATTGCCGGAGAGCTTCTTTTTGATGTTCAGCCGTTGCTTTTCCGCACTTTCCCGGCTGCGCTTGTTCACCAGCACCTGCTCGGCGATCTTCTCCGCGTCGAAATGGTTTTCGATGAAGTAGATCTCCAGATTCGTCCGAAGAAATTCCGTCATGGCCTCCTGGACGAACTTGTTGGTGATGGATTTCTTGGTCTGGTTTTCATAGCTGGTTTGCGTGGAAAAGTTGTTGGAAACGAAGATCAGGCAGTCTTCAATATCCTGCCAGGCAACCTTGCTCTCGTTTTTCTGATATTTGTTCTGGTCCCGCAGGTACTTGTCCACCGCGGAGACAAAGGCACTCTTCGTTGCCTTTTCCGGCGCGCCGCCGTGCTCCAGCCAGGAGGAGTTGTGGTAGTGCTCGATGACCTGCACCTTGTTGGAAAAGCAGCAGGCGGCAGAGAGCTTCACTTTGTACTCCGGCTTGTCCGCCCGGTCCCGGCCCCGCTTTTCCGCCTGCCAGAATACGGGGGCCGTCAGGGCCCCTTCTCCGGCCAGCTCAGCCACATAGTCCTGGATGCCGTGCTCGTAGATGAAGTCCTGCTCCTCGAACTTGCCGTCCTCCTGCTGATTGCGGAACTTGAAGGTGATGCCTTCATTCACCACCGCCTGGCGGCGCAGCACGTCGGTGAAATACTCCGCTGGGATGGCAATGTCGGTGAACACATCCAGGTCCGGCAGCCAGCGGGTGCGGGTG
>ERZ808246.144-NODE-144-length-59376-cov-6.554188_pt1 | contig 59376 bp, 61 predicted proteins | sample MGYA00521083_ERZ808246 | MGnify/ENA primary metagenome ERZ808246 (study PRJEB31516, sample SAMN03275577) | gut metagenome | biome: mammalia-associated habitat; material: feces | host: Papio cynocephalus | place: Kenya | collected 2012-07-07 ... | reverse complement strand
GATTTAAACTTGAGGTTAGCACCTCAAACTCCCAATAACAAAGAAGACAAACCGCTTGCGGTTTGTCTACAGTCTGAAACCCCGACGGTGTATGCCGTCGGGGTTTACTTTTATTTTTCCTCTTCTTCCGGATTTAAAAACGGTTTCATACTGTTTGCGCACAGACACATTGTAGATATATTATGCAAAAGCGCCGATGTGACGGGGGATATTACTCCCGTTATACCCAAAAGGATAAGCCCGCTGTTGAAAACAGACGTAAACCTGTAATTATTGTATATCCTCTTAAACAGCTTTTCGCTCAAATCACGCAGAACGATAAGCCTGTGCAAATCGGACGATAAAAGCGTTATATCCGCAACCTCACGGGCAATATCGGAGGCGTCCTTCATTGCAACGGAAACGTCCGCCGCCGCAAGTGCGGGCGAATCGTTTATGCCGTCGCCGACCATAACCACCGTATGCCCTTCGTCTTTCATCGAATTGATAATATTAAGCTTATCCTCGGGGAGGACACGTGCGTAATATTTTTCAATTCCAAGCTCATTGCATACGCTCTTTGCGGTCGACTCGCCGTCGCCGGTTATCATAACAATATTTTCAAATCCTTTTTCTTTAAGCATTGAAATAACCTCCGCCGCATTACTGCGTATGGGGTCCTCAATGCACAAAACTCCGCATAATCTGCCGCCTATTGCGAGATATACCATGGAGTATTGCTCGCCAAGCTTTGATATTATCTCATGCTGTTCGTCGGTGACGGGAATGTTTTCGTCATCAAAAACAAAGTGCGCACTTCCGATAAGCGCTTTTTCGCCGTGCAGCTGTGTGGATATTCCGTGCGCCACGATGTATTCCACCTCTGCGTGTTCTTCGGAATGTCTGAGGTTTTTCTCCTCTGCGGCGGAAACAATTGCTTTCGCAACGCTGTGCGGAAAATGCTCCTCAAGGCACGCCGCCGTTCTCAAAACCTCATCTTCGGAGTATCCCTCAAACGGAATTACCTTTGCCAAATTCGGGCACGAAACGGTCAGCGTTCCCGTTTTATCAAACATAATCGTATCGGCGTGGGCATAATTATCAAGAAATCTGCCGCCCTTTACCATTATATTGTAGTCCGTTGCTTCACGCATGGCGGAAATAACGCAGATAGGCGTTGACAGCTTGATTGCGCACGAATAATCGACCATAAGTACCGACAGCGCACGTGTCACGTTTCCCGTAAACAGATACGTTGCCGCACAGGTTATAAGACTGAGCGGAACAAGGTTATCCGCAAAGCTTTCAGCCTTGGTCTGTATGCCCGATTTCAGGCTCTCGGAGCTTTCGATAAGCTCAACCACTTTGTTAATGCGGCTGTCGTCGGGAAGCTCGGTTACCGTTATATCAAGAGAACCCTCCTCAACAACCGTTCCGGCATATACGCTTGTACCCGTCTTTTTGTGACAGAGCATAGCCTCGCCGGTCATTGCCGCCTCGTTCACGCCTGCCTCGCCGCTGTATACAGTGCCGTCTATGGGTATCATACTGCCCTGCTGAACACGCACAATATCACCGGGAACAATATTCTTTAATGACGTGTGAACAAACTCACCGTCCTCAAGCTTCCATACCTTGTCAATGTTAAGCGAAAGACTGTCCGAAAGCGCCGTCTTTGCTTTTTTGCGTGTGTATCCCTCAAGCAGTGATGAAATATTAAGCAAAGTCATCACCGAGGACGCAGTTCCGTAAGAGCCGTTAAGTATCGACGCCGAAACGGACACCGCATCAAGCACCGCAACGTTAAGCTTTCCGCTCAAAAGTCCGTTAAGACCGAGCTTTATAAACGGCACGGCACGTATAACCGTAAGCGGTGCAACAAGGAACGACGGTAAAAACGTTTTCATAACCGCACGTTTAACCAGTATTTTTATAAGGTCACGCTTAAACTCCTCGTCTGTTTCCTGTATTGGGGTAAGCGGTGCACTGTCAAGCTCCTTTGCGTTAATGCCGTTTATTTTGCGGAGCAAATCGTCTTTTATACTGCCGCTGTATGTAACAAGAATACCCCCGTTTGCATATGATGCTTTTGCCGAGATTACGCCCTCAAAACCGCACAAAATTTCTTCAAGAGTCGTTTCCTGCAGTTTTGAAAATACATCCTGACCGCATCTGACTCTCAAACGTCCGGGAGAATCATATACTATTTTGCATTTCACGGTCAATCACTTCCTTGAAATCAGTCTTTTTCCGCTTCCTGCTTTGCATCGTAGCAAATATCTTCTGCTTCGTCTTTCATATTCCGGAAAGCCGCTTTGGCATCATTTTGCAGTTTCATACACTTTGCAAGTCCGCTTACGCAAGCTTTTCTTGTCTTGGTGCTTTTCAAGGCTTTTACCCCATATGTTGCGGCGAGTACACCGCCGGTGAAGCACAATACCTTTTCGTTTTTAACTAAGTCCAACAGTTTCATAATAAAAACCTTCCTTCCGTATATTTCGGCTTTTGCCGTACATATATTTTAACGCTAAATAAGCGGTTTGTCAACAGTTTCGGCGTCTTTTGCAAAAAGTGCGGCAAGGCGCAGCAGCTGTTTCCTTGACGATACACCGAGTTTTTCATAAATGTTGTGGTTGTGGTATTTTATGGTGCGCTCGGTAATCTGTAATTCGGCGGCAATTTCCTTTGCCGTTTTTCCTGAAAGATACATATTAAATATGTTTCTTTCGGCTTTTGTGAGCGTTTTTAAGCCTGCCGTGAAATATTCGTAATCATCGGGCGAAACCTCTTTTTTTCTGGAATATGCAAGCTTTTCGATTTCCGACTGCACACGGCTTACCTCATTTTGCATCTGCTCCTTTTCACGTGTCAGTTCAAAAAGCGAGTTTTCGTATTCCTTGTCCTTTTGGGCAAGAAAATCGAATAAATCGTCAATTTCCGCAATGTCGCTTGTAGCCTCGCCGTGTTCTTTCTGCTTGATTTTTTCAAGACCTTTGAGTATGGGCGCAATGTAGCGCTTGCTGAGGTACAGACAGCTGCTTATGACCGCAAACAGCAAAAGCACCACCAGGATTGCGGTTTGTATTCCGCTTTGTATTTTTCTTGAGGTGTAGTCGCTTTTCGGAATCATCACCGTAAGCATATAATCGTCATTACTGCAGTAAAGCTGAACGCTTTTTGTAATGCCTGCATATGAGCCGTAATTGTTTTCAAAGCTTAAAAGCTCCTTGCCGAGCTTTTTTTCTTCAAGCACGCCCTTGGGCGAAAGATAATATCCGCCGTCAACTCCGCAGCAAAAACCGCAGTCCGTATCAACCGCATTGCTTGCCTTGCGTGAGAATACGCATATGAGATGTTCAAGCGTTGTGGGCTGTGCGTGGCTTTTTTTGAAAATGCTTTCGCTTATTTCAAAACCGCATATCCCGTATAATGTTCCGTTATTGCCCCAAACGGGAACGGAAACGAGCATAACCCTTTCCGATGTGCCGGGGAGAGTTGCAATGTCCGTTATGCGGCACGAATTTTCAAGCGGCGCTTTGCCGGAGTTCAGTATTTCGTCAAATTCGGGAAAAGTCTCCGGCTTAAATTCCAGATGCCATTTTCTGTGCGGCATTATGTTTTTCCGCTTTCCCATCTGTGCGTTTCCACGGTAAAGCAGAAGCGTATCGTCGGCAACCGTGCCGAGCGTACTGCGCATAATATACACGCCTGCCTTGTCTGAACCGGCGTTCTGCGAGGTGTTGAGCATAATGTACGCTCCCGAACAGTCCGCCTTTAAAAGGTCCTGCCGCAAAAGTTCCGTAAAGCCGCTCTCCAGAGCCTCTATGTGCTTTGCTGAGCCGTTTAAATTTTCAAAAGAAATATTTTCCGCCGCAAAATACTGTTCGGCAAGCTTTGAGGTGTTTTCCGAAAGATTGATACTGCGCACCGCAAGTTCGTTGTAATATGCCGACATTTCACGGTCGAATACCTCCATTTGCAGACGCAATGTATCGGCAAGCTTTTTGTCCGTGCCCGAAATGTGCCCGAACATAAACAACCCTGCAAAAAGCGCAATAAGCAGTACCGCCGCAAGGACAAACATATATCCGAACAGCTTTCGGCGCATGGTATGCTTTTTTTCCAATAAAGATATACGCATTGCCTGCCTCCTAATTTATGTTTTTGAGCGCCTCCCACAATTCTGTGGAAAGCGTTTCGGCGCTTGTGCCGAGCGCATATCTGTCTGCAAGCTGTTTTTGCTTTTTGCGGATAATATCGTAAAATGCGGATACTCTGCTGTAATAGCCTTTTGTCAGCGGTTCGGAAACGGCGGTGCTGTCCTTTTTCGATTTGCCTATCGCCGCATAGAGCTGTTTGTACTCGTCCGACTTAAAATCATAATCGCTTATTTTTTCAAACGCATCGTTTACTACAGGCATATACCCCGTTTCGGCGGCAAAATCAAGGTTTCTCTGCGACTGCGTGAGCCATTCGGCAAATACAGCCGCCGCCTCAGCCTTTTTCGGAGTTGTCTTGTATGCGCACAGTCCGACGCCTGCCTGTGCAATGTAAGGCGCTTTGTCCTTTTCACGGGGGACGGGAAGAATTTTTAAATTCATAGGCTCCGAAGTGCCGTCCTCATACGTTACCGTGTCATTGTAATACAGTATGGCGGCGCTCGAGCCTATGCCCGACATAACCTCGCCCGTCATAACCTGCGTGTTGGAGTACAGGTCGGAAAGGATAATCTGACCTTTTACAAGCGCATTCGCAAATTTCATAAACGAGTTTTTGAATATTTCGTTGTCAAAATCGTACCGTCCGTCATCGGTGTGAATATTTTTCGCTCCGTTTTCCATAGCGTCAAGCTCAATGCAGGAAAGCGGATAATCAATACTGCAAAATGCTTTTCCCGTCAGCGTGTGATACTTTTCTGCGGCGTCAAAGAAGCCGCCCCAGTCGGAAAGACTTTCGTATGTAACGCCGCTCTTTTGTGAAAAACGATCAAACTGCTCTCCGGCAATGAACAGCATATGCGTGGATTTCGCAACGGGAAATACGCATAAATTGCCGTTGTATGTACCTGCGTCCAAAAATTCCGGGACATATTTTGAAAGCTCTTTTTCGGAAAATAAATCGTTCCAGTTTATAAGGTTTTCCACTCCCAAATCAACCGCATTGCTCAGATGCGCAAAAAATAAATCGGGCATATCGTCCGCACCCGGTTTTTTCGATTGCGAATCGAGCAGTTTTTCGCCTATGTGCGATGCGTTAGACATTGCCGTTACGTTTATAATAATTCCCCTTTCACTGCCGACGGTTCTGTTAAATTCGTCAACCAGTCTGTTCATCGGAGAATCGGACTGCTCGCCGTAAACATGCCACATCGTCAGCGTGACGGGATCGTTTTTCTTTAGTTCGGAACTTTTGCAGCCCGAAACGCAAAATATTGCCGCCGCCAATATCAGCGAAAGCAAAACGGTTTTTTTCATATAAAATTTCCCCCTGAAATAATGTTTTTATTTAAAACCTGTACTTTTTCCTGTACTTTTTTCAAAAAAATCTCAACTTTTTTTAATTTCACCTGTACTTTTCGGTTAAAAGGACAGTGACAAAGAATAAGAAGTATGCATAATTAAATATATCAGATACATTGTATCACGAAATATTTATTCGGTCAATAAAAAAATGCCGTCCGAGGGGAGGGAAAAAAGCACGGTAAGGACATTGTCCCGAATTTAAAAAAGGAGGATTTATATATGAAAAGATTTTTTAAAACAATATGTGCGGTCGGATTGATGTGTGCTGTGAGTATGCTTGCGGCGTGCGGCGGAGGAAACGCCGACTCAAAATACGAGGGTAAATGGATTTCGGTTGCCGGAAGTGCGCTCGGCGTAACGCTTACCGGTGATGAGATAAGCGGATTCGGACTGGATTTGCAAAGCGGCGGCAAGGCAACAATGGAACTTGACGGCGAAACGCATAAAATCAAATGGTCGAACGAGGGTGAAAACATTACTCTTAAGGTTGACGGAGAAGATGTTGTCGGCAAAGCGGGCGAGGACACAATAGAATTTGACGATATGCTCGGAATGGGAATGAAGCTGACCTTTGCAAAAGAGGGAAGCGAAGCCGCAAAACCCGAAAACAATATGGCGGAGAACGATAAGAAAATGCTCGGCAGCTGGCAGTCGGTAAAGGTAACGGATATTCTCGGCGACCCGGTGGACAATATGAAGGATAATTCGCTCGCAATGGAATTTAGCGCCGATCATAAAGCAAAGGTTACGCTAAACGGCACGGATATGGGTACATATAACTGGAGTATGCTCGGCGAATGGGGCAGTCTTGATGATGACAGCGTGAGCATCAGCTGGGATATAAAAGGCGAAAACCTTGAGGTGAACTATTCGGTGGACGAGGATTATTTTGTATTCACCTGTTCAAAGAAATAAGGGGGTATAGCAATGGGATTTTTCAAAAATATTTTCGGTAAAAAAACCTGTGCGCTTTGCGGTGCGGAGTGCGGAGTGATGAGCCGTACAAAAATCAAGAATGATGAATATTTGTGCAATGACTGCGGCGATAAATGCTCGAAGTATGTCAGATTAAGCGAAATGACTCTTGACGAGATAAAGCGCCATATGGGATATATGGAGCGTATGAATAAGCTGTACGAGGAGAAAGCCAAAACGGAAAGCAGAACGGTATATCCGTCCTCGGTAAAGGAACAGGCAATAGAATTTTTCGACGGTTTGGGAATGTTTGCGATAAAAGAAAGATACAACACAGGCAGAGGAAAAATGAACGAGCTGTTCCGATACGACCAGGTGGCGGAATACAAGGAATATTATGAGGAAAGCCGTCCGAGCGAGCCGAATGCAAAGCCCGAGTTTAAAGAATGCGGAATAAAAATAAAATTGGTCGGACAAATGACGGACACAATGACAATGCAGCCGGGACTGCGTCCGCACCCGTATATCAAGCACGAAATAAAGATTTGTTTCAGCAAAAAAGATCCGAATGAAATAAGTTCCGCACACAGTGCGTGCACGCATTTTAATTATATCTTCGGAATAAATGACAATCAAAAGGGACTTTTCAATTTCGGACTGAGCAAAAAGGAACAGCGTGACTTAAAAGCGGCTGTCGGAGCGGCTAAGGGCATAGGAATGGTGCTCAAAGCGGTTAAGGACGGCGTTGGCGAAGCGGTTGACGAGGCGGCGGCGAAAGCTGAATTTGAAAAGCACGCCAATGCCGTAAACGACGGCGCAACAAACGGTCTTGCGGAGTATTCAAGACGTGCGGACGCCGCCGAAACGGAATTTTTCACAAACTGAAAGGAATGATTTAAATTATGAAAAAGCTATCAATATTAATTATATCAATTTTGAGTGCTGCACTGCTTTTCGGCTGCGGCAAGGCGCAGGAGGCGGAAACGCCTGCCGAAAGCCCTGCTGCGGCAAGCAGTGAGCCTGTTGCGGCGTCGGAGCCGTTAAATCCCACGGGCGGCTCGGTGAAAATAGGCGATTATACGCTTACGGCGGAATTTATAAAGCTTGATGAGCCGATAACGGTATCGAGCGATTCCGTACCGAATATGGACCTTTTCGGGGATAAATTATACATAGGCGACGGAAAAAGCACTGTATATGAGTACACGTTTGACGGCAGTAAGCCGACTCTTGTGAAAAAACTCGCCATAGAAAACGGCGACGGTATTTCGGTAGATAAGGACGGTCATATTTACGCCAACGGCGGAGTTTTTGCGGCAAAGATTTATGACGGGGAAAATCAAATCGGCGAAGCTGCCGCAAAGGGCAATGCGTATATGTCCAAAAAAGAGGATTTCGGTCTTACGTATTTCTCCGGCAGAGATGAGGTTACAAAAATGTCGGGCGGTACGTCCTCACCGTGGGTTATAACCAATCTTAAAGGAGAGGGCAGCGGCACGTTTAAGGGGTCGATAAAGGCGATAAATATTGTGGACGATCATGTTCTGGTTGTCGGTGACACCGCCGACGGTCAAAAGCTTGCGGTGTTCGACACGGCAGGCAACCGCATTGTTATGGGTACGGAAAAATTGTTCGGAAACGGAATTTCGGCACTCACCGAAACCGCAAACGGATATATCACCGCATCAACAGGCACAATACACCTTTCCGCAAAGGACGGTACGTATCTTGAAAAAGCTACCGCGACAAAAGCACTTTTCGGAACGGAGAATCCGGTTTGGCTCAAAAAGCTTATTCCGCTTTCGGACGGCTCCGTGCTTGCTATAGGCGGAACAAAGCGTGCGGATGACACAAGCGAGGCGCTGCTGTATAAAATAAAGGGATTTTAACGGGGGATCCGAATATATATAAAAAGCGGAAAAGCGGGGGGCTTTTCCGCTTTTTAAGTTTTTACAAAAAAAGCAAACAAATTTTCGAAAAACTCTTGACAGCGAACATATGTTGTGGTATATTATTTATACAAACAAAAATTCGTTATTTGGGGTGATAGTATGAAAAGGTCAAAAAAACGTACAAAGATAGTGAATAAAACAAGGTTTACCCTGTTTGTTGCCGTAACGGCGCTTACAGCGGTGCTGTTCGGCGTGTTTTGCAGTGCGTCGGCGTCAAAAGAGGCGGAAACATATGTTCTGACCGTTTCATACGGCGACACCTTGTGGGATATTGCAAATGAAAACAATACACGCAGTAAGGACGTGCGCAGGGTGGTTGACGATATAATGCGCCTTAATCATCTGACCGATACATCAATAAACTGCGGCGACGAACTTATAATACCGATATACTAAAAAAATAAAGCATACAAACCGCTTGCGGTTTGTATGCTTTATTTTTGGGAGTTTGAGGTGCTAACCTCAAGTTTAAATCATTTCTGACGGCAGGCTCTGTTTTTTTGACCTAAGCGGACGCTTTAATGCGCTTTGGGGTTTGTTTAATATGCCGTTAAAAAAGTACATATATTGACAACGGACGCTATTTTTGATACTATTAAATCAGAGTTTAAATATGAAAGGAATGATGGCAGTGCAAACACCTAAAGCAGCGCTCATAATGGGGTCGGATTCGGATTTTGAAAAGCTTCGCAGCTGTGTGGCAAAGCTGAAAGAATTTAAAATCGATGTAGACGTAAACGTTATATCGGCGCACAGAACGCCCGATAAAGCGGCGGAATTTGCAAAAAATGCGGAAAAGAACGGTATCGAGGTTATAATATGTGCGGCGGGAATGGCGGCGCATCTCGGCGGAGTTATCGCCGCATATACGGTAGTGCCGGTTATAGGAATACCCATAAAATCAACCCTGGAGGGTATGGACGCCCTTCTCGCAACGGTGCAGATGCCCCCGGGCATACCTGTGGCAACGGTCGGTATCGACAACGGAACAAACGCTGCAATTTTAGCTGCGCAGATGCTGTCGATAAAATATGATTATATTAAGGATATGCTCCGTGAAAGCCGCATAAAAATGGCGGACGGAGTTTCCAAAAAGAACGAAAAAGTCAAAGAAGCGGTAGAGTTTATATAAGGAGAACAACAATGAGCGAAAATGCGTACAAATCAGCCGGCGTAGATGTCGAGGCAGGATACGAATCGGTAAGACTTATAAAGGACGATGTAAAAAGAACGTCAATAAAGGGAGTTTTGGGCGGAATAGGCGGCTTCGGCGGCTTGTTTGAAATATCAAAGGACTACAAAAATCCCGTGCTTGTAAGCGGAACGGACGGAGTCGGAACAAAGCTTAAGGTAGCGTTTTTGATGGACAAGCACGATACAATCGGTCAGGACTGCGTTGCAATGTGCGTGAACGACGTTGCATGCTCGGGCGCAAAGCCGATTTTCTTCCTTGATTACCTTGCGGTCGGCAAAAACGTTCCCGAAAAAATTGCGGAGATTGTAAAAGGCGTTGCGGACGGCTGTGTTAAGGCAGGCTGTGCGCTCGTAGGCGGCGAAACGGCGGAAATGCCGGGATTTTATCCGATAAACGAGTACGATCTGGCAGGCTTCAGCGTGGGAATAGTGGAAAAGGACAAAATAACGGACGGCAAAAACGCCAAACCCGGCGATGTGCTTGTCGGAATAGGCTCGAGCGGTATACATTCAAACGGATACTCGCTTGTGCGCAAGCTTTTCAAGCTTAATGAGGACGGCGCAGAGGAAAGACTTAAAGAATACAGCGCCGAACTCGGAACGACTGTCGGCGAGGCGCTCCTCACACCGACAAAAATATATGTAAAACCGCTTTTAAAGCTTATCGATGAAGTCGGCATAAACACGGTTTCGCATATAACGGGCGGCGGATTTATCGAAAATGTGCCGAGAATGTTACCCGATGGCGTAAAGGCGGTTATTGAAAAAGGCACATGGGATATTCTCCCGATTTTCAATATGCTCCAAAAGCTCGGAAACGTTTCGGAGCATGATATGTACAATACCTTTAATATGGGTATCGGAATGATTGTTGCCGTTGACGCCGACAAGGCGGACGCAGCCGTAAAATGCCTTGAAAACACTGGAGAAAAGGCGTATATAATAGGAAAACTGGAACAAGGCGAGAAAACAGTGGAGATTGTGTAAAAAATCTGCGGCACGGGAGGACGTTATGAAAAGAATAGGCGTGCTTGTGTCGGGCGGCGGCACAAACTTACAGGCGCTCATAGACGCACAAAAAAGCGGCATAATAAAAAGCGGCGAAATAGTAACCGTTGTGAGCAATAAAGAGGGCGTTTTTGCTCTTGAAAGAGCAAAAAACGCAGGGATAGACGCAAAAGTAATAACAAAAAAGGAATGCGGCGGCAGCCGTGAATTTAATGCGGCGCTGTGCGCATATATGCGTGAAAAGCAGGTGGATATAATTGTTCTTGCAGGCTTTCTGGCAATACTTGAGGGCGAATTTCTCGAGGAATATAAGGACAGAATAATAAACATACACCCGTCGCTTATACCGTCGTTCTGCGGTGACGGATTTTACGGACTTAAGGTACATCGGGCGGCGCTCGATTACGGCGTAAAGGTTACGGGCGCAACGGTGCATTTCGTAAACGAGGTTACGGACGGCGGACGTATAATTCTGCAAAAGGCGGTATATATAAACGAAAACGATACTCCCGAAACACTGCAAAAGCGTGTTATGGAGGAGGCTGAGTGGAAGATACTACCCGAGGCAGTGGAATTAGTATGCAGCGGAAAAATAAAATAACGTAAAAAATATGCTTGCATATTTTTTACGTGACGGTTGTATAAGGAGATTAATATGGAAAGACAAAACGTGTATGATATTTTAAAGGCAAACGCTTATCCCGGACGTGGGATAATAATCGGCAAGTCTGCGGACGGCAAATCGGCTGTGAGCGCATATTTTATAATGGGCAGAAGCGAAAACAGCCGCAACCGTGTATTTGCCGAGGACGGCGACGGCATACGCACACAGGCGTTTGACCCGTCAAAGCTTACCGATCCGCATCTTATAATATATGCTCCGGTAAGGGTGCTCGGAAACAAAACCATAGTCACAAACGGTGATCAGACCGACACGATATATGAGCTTATGAACCAGCAAATGACCTTTGAGCAGTCACTGCGCACAAGGGAATTTGAGGACGACGCACCGAACTACACGCCGAGAATATCGGGAATAATAAAAACCTCCGACGGCGGATTTAATTATGCAATGTCGATTTTAAAAAGCGATAACGGCGACCCGTCCTCGTGCCTCAGGTACACATTTTCATACAAAAATCCCAAAAGCGGAGAGGGACGTTTTATCCACACGTATATGGGCGACGGAAATCCTCTGCCGTCATTTGAGGGAGAGCCGGTAACCGTAGGTATAGACGGCTCGATCGACGATTTCACGGACGGCTTGTGGAGAGCGCTTAACGAGGACAATAAAGTGTCGCTGTTTGTCAGATACATTGACCTTGAAACGGGAGAAACGGACACAAGAATAATCAATAAAAACAACTAATGTGAAAAATGCGCTGTGCGTTTTACCCCTTAACAGGATAAATCCGCCTGCGCATTCCATACCGCCGTACGGCGGAGGATAGGAGGATCAGAATGAATGAAATGCAGTTAAAATACGGTTGCAATCCAAATCAGAAGCCGTCGAGAGTTTTTATGGAAAACGGCGGCGAACTGCCGATAGAGGTAGTCTGCGGCAGACCGGGATATATAAATCTTCTTGACGCATTAAACGGCTATCAGCTTGTGAAAGAGCTGAAAAAAGCAACGGGATTGCCGGCGGCAACGTCCTTTAAGCACGTATCTCCGGCAGGTGCGGCTGTGGGTCTGCCGCTTTCCGATACGCTCAAAAAGATTTACTTCACGGACGATACGGAGCTTTCTCCGCTCGCCTGTGCGTATGCACGTGCGAGAGGTGCGGACAGAATGTCCTCATTCGGCGATTTTATCGCCCTGTCGGACGAGTGCGACAAGGCAACGGCGCTCCTTATAAAAAAAGAGGTTTCGGACGGCATAATCGCCCCGTCTTATTCGGAGGAGGCGCTCGAAATCTTAAAACAGAAGAAAAAGGGAAATTACTGCGTTTTGAAAATAGATGAAAACTATACTCCCGCTCCCATAGAAAGAAAGCAGGTTTACGGCGTGACTTTCGAGCAGGGACGCAACGAGCTTGATATAAACGAAAAGCTTTTGGAAAACGTTGTTACCGACAATAAATCTGTTTCCGAGGACGCAAAAAGAGATTTGCTGATTTCTCTGATAGTGCTTAAATACACGCAGTCTAACAGCGTGTGCTATGTCAAGGACGGACAGGCAATCGGCATAGGTGCGGGACAGCAGTCGAGAATACACTGCACACGCCTTGCCGGAAACAAAGCGGATATATGGTGGTTAAGACAATGCCCGAAAGTGCTGGGACTTGAGTTTGTTGACGGTATCCGCCGTGCAGACCGTGACAATGCAATAGATGTTTACATAAGCGATGAACACGACGATGTTCTTGCGGACGGCGCATGGCAGAAAATATTCAAGGTAAAGCCCGATGTCCTCACGGCAGAGGAAAAGAAAGAATGGATAAGCAAAAATACGGACGTTTCTCTCGGTTCGGACGCATTTTTCCCGTTCGGCGACAATGTGGAGCGTGCGCATAAGAGCGGTGTGAAATACATAGCACAGCCGGGCGGTTCGGTAAGAGATGACAACGTTATAGAAACGTGCAATAAATACGGTATGGCAATGGCGTTTACGGGAATACGCCTGTTCCATCATTGATTGGGGGATAAGCAAATGAAAATATTGGTAGTCGGAGGCGGCGGCAGAGAGCATACGATAGTATGGAAAATTTCGCAGTCGCCAAAGGTGGAAAAAATCTACTGCGCACCGGGAAACGGCGGTATAGCCGCACTTGCCGAGTGCGTTGATATATCGGCAACGGACATTGACGGCATTGTAAAATTCGCAAAGGAAAAGGAAATAGATTTGGCGGTTGTCGCTCCCGACGATCCGCTCGTTTTGGGAATGGTTGACGCACTCGAAAAAGAGGGCATACGTGCTTTCGGCCCGAGAAAAAATGCGGCAATAATAGAGGGCAGTAAGGTTTTCTCAAAAGAACTGATGAAAAAATACGGTATTCCGACAGCCGGCTATGAAGTGTTTACCGACAGCAAATCGGCAATCGAATACGTTAAAAAAGGCACGTTCCCGACCGTTATAAAAGCGGAGGGGCTGGCTCTGGGCAAAGGCGTTATAATAGCGCAGAACGAGCAGGAGGCAGTTGACGGTATAAAGGAAATAATGGACGATAAAAAGTTCGGCGAAAGCGGAAACAGAGTCGTAATAGAAGAATTTCTCACAGGCCCCGAGGTGTCCGTGCTGGCGTTTACGGACGGCAAAACGGTAAAGCCTATGGTTTCCGCACAGGACCATAAGCGTGCATATGACCATGACAAAGGTCCGAACACCGGCGGAATGGGAACATTCTCGCCGAGCAGATTGTATGATGCGGCAAAGGCGGAGGAATGTATGAAAAATATATTCCTGCCCACAATCAAGGCAATGTCGGCAGAGGGCAGACCTTTTAAGGGAGTGCTGTACTTCGGACTTATGATGACCGAAAAAGGCGTAAAGGTAATTGAATACAACTGCCGTTTCGGCGACCCCGAAACACAGGTGGTACTTCCGAGATTAAAAACCGATCTTGCAGATATTATGGAAGCGGTCATAGACGAAAAGCTTGACGGCATAAACATCGAATGGGAGGATAACGCCGCAGTGTGCGTTGTTATGGCGTCGGGCGGATACCCCGTAAGCTATAAAAAAGGCTATGAAATAAGCGGTATTGCGGCGGCGGAGGCTGTTGACGGCATTACCGTGTTCCATGCCGGCACAAAGCTTGACGGCGAAAAGGTGCTTACAAACGGCGGACGTGTTCTGGGTGTTACCGCAACGGCAAAAACGCTTGACGAAGCAATAGCGAAAGCATATAACGGCGCGGAAAAGATTTCGTTTACAGACGAATTTCACAGAACGGATATAGGCGTGAAGTGAGGGAAAGGATATAATATGAAAAGACAGGACTATATAAGCTGGGACGAATATTTTATGGGTATCGCCATGCTCAGCGCCGAACGCAGCAAGGACAACAACACACAGGTGGGCGCTTGCATCGTGAACGACGAAAACAAAATTTTGTCGCTCGGATATAACGGTATGCCGGTCGGCTGTGATGATGATTTTATGCCCTGGGAGCGTGAGGGAAGTCCGGTGAACACTAAATATATGTACGTGTGCCATGCCGAAATGAACGCAATCTTAAACTGCCCGAGGGGTATTTTGGAGGGCGCAAAGGTGTATGTAACGCTGTTCCCATGTAACGAGTGCGCAAAGGCAATCATACAGTCGGGCATAAAGGAGATTGTGTATCTGTCCGATAAATATGCGTCGAGCGACAGCACCGTTGTGTCAAAAAAGATGTTCGATATGGTCGGAATAAAGTACAGACAATACGAAAAATCGGGCAGAACTCTTACACTTGAGCTGTAAAGGAGAGGTTATGGACTACGAGGAAAAGACAAAATCGGTAAAGAATATTTTTGACGGAAATATAATAAAGCTTCGTGTGGAAACGGTTGAACTACCTGACGGAAAAACGGCGACCCGTGAGCTTATATCGCACGGCGGCGGAGTGGGCGTTATTGCTGTAGATGAAAACGGCGAGGTGTTTATGGTGAGCCAGTACAGGATTGCCGCACGTGAAATGATGATGGAAATCCCGGCGGGGAAGATTGATAACGGCGAAGAACCGCTTGAGTGCGGAAAGCGTGAGCTTATCGAGGAAACGGGTTATGCGGCGGAGGAGTTTACTTATCTCGGCACATATTACGCAACGCCCGGCTACTGCGAGGAAAAGCTTCATTTATATCTTGCACGCAAGCTGAAATTTGTCGGTCAGCACCTTGACGAGGGCGAGTTTCTGAATGTGAAAAAATATAAGCTTGACGACCTCTGCAATATGGTTATGGAAAACAAGATAAACGATGCAAAAACAGCTATTGCAATCTTAAAAGCGAAGATGATTTTAGGCTGATTTGACAATTGCAAAACACGTAAAAGTGTGCTATAATATCTAAAGACTTGAAACGATACAAGAGGCACAGAACTCTGATACGATACGGAGTGCTGTGCTTTTTTGTATCGTTTTTTTTATTAAGGAGGATTTTATAATGACAAAAACAAATGATTTTCTTGAAAAGGAAGGCTTGGGCAGGCTGATGCGGAAATACACCGTTCCGTGCGTAATATCACTGCTTGCGGCGGCGCTGTACAATATGGTGGATCAGCTCTATATCGCAAACGCCGATTACCTCGGCTCGTACGGCAATGCCGCAAACACCGTGGTTTTCCCGATGACGGTAATCGCAATGGCGCTGGCTATGATGATAGGCGACGGGTGCTGTACGTTCGTGAGCCTTAGCCTGGGCAGAGGCGAGCGGGACTGTGCACGGAGAGGAGTCGGAAGCTCAATAATAAGCGTGACGGCGGCAGGCATTATTCTTGCGGTTGTATATCTTGTATTTTCCGACGGTATACTTGCTTTATTCGGCGCAAAGGTAAGCGGCGAAACGTTTAAAATGGCAAAGGAATATTTCTTCTGGATTTCGATTGGTATTCCTTTTTATATGTTTTCCCAGGCAATGAACCCGATAATCCGCTCCGACGGCTCGCCGAGGTTTGCCATGGCAACGCTCCTTGTCGGTGCGGCAATCAACATAGTGCTTGACCCGATACTTATTTTTATTATCCCTCTCGGAATGACGGGAGCGGCAATCGCAACTATTTTCGGACAGTTTGTTGCGGCTGTTATGTCGGCGGTTTATCTTGTCCGAATGAAAGCACTAAAGCTTGACCGTGACAGCTTTAAATTCCGTTTCGGACTGATGAGAAAAATTCTTCCGCTCGGACTGTCAAGCTTTCTCGCTCAGATTTCGATTGTTTTTTCAATGGCGGCAGTGCTGAATATGGTAACAAAATACGGAAAAGCAGACCCGGTTTTTTCTCTTGCGCAGTATGCGCATATCCCTACGGCGGTAATGGGAATTGTTATGAAGTTTTTTCAGATTATAATGTCCGTTGCGATAGGGCTTTCGGCAGGCTGTATCCCGATTTTCGGGTATAATATCGGTGCAGGAAGAAACGACAGGGTAATTAAACTTATGAAAATGCTCCTTTGCACGGAGGCGCTGTTCGGTGCGGCGGCATGTTTGGTGTTTATGATATTCCCGAAACAGATTGCGGGATTTTTCGGAGCGGCAAACGAAAGTGCGTATTATATGGATTTTTCCGTGCGGTGCATACGCATATTCCTTTCAATGACCGTCCTTTCGTGCGTGAATAAGGGTACGGAAATCTTTATGCAGGCAATAGGCAATGCAAAAACGGCGGCGGCGCTGTCAATGCTGCGTGAGATAGTTTTCGGAACGGGACTGCCGCTTGTTCTTCCGCTTATCTTCGGGCTTAACGGAATTGTTTTCTTTATGCCTGCGGCGGATATTCTGACATTTATTGCGTCTGCGGCGGTAATAGTGCATACGTACAGAAAATTATTGCGTTGACTAATTAGTTGCGCTGTGCTATAATATCCTTGACATTTTTTGCTGAAAGGATTGGGAATATGCAATATAAAGGTGCGGTATTTTTCGACAGTGACGGAACGCTGACGGACGATAAGGCGGATATATTCGAGCCTACGGCGGCAACTCGCCATGCGCTGGACAAATTAAAGGAAAACGGATATTTGCCGGTGCTTTGCACGGGGCGTGCGCTCCCGTATGCCGGTACGGCAAAGTATTTTGATGCGGCGATACTGTCAAACGGCGCATATTCAATCTGCGGCAATGAGGTTGTTTTCGATTTTTCGCTTGATACGGAGCTTGTGCGTGAACTGATTGATTTTATGGACAAAAACGGCATAATATATATGCTTGACAATCCCAATCGCTGTTACAGCAACGGTGCAGACCTGGAGGAATTTATATACTGGATTGAGCGCTTTAAAATTGATAAAGGCGTGTTTTCGGGCAAAAAAGAGGATTTCCCCGAAAAAGTTCAGAAAATAGGCGCAATATTTAAAAACAAAGAACAGATACTGTATCTTAAAGAAAAGTACAAAGACGTTTTGTGTATTGATATACAGCACGGGTTTATGTACGCCGATATATACGGCTGCGGACTCAGCAAGGGCGACGGCGTGAGAAGATTTATAAAGCATTTCGGTATCAACACCGAAAATGCTTATGCAATCGGCGACGGAGCGAACGATGTAAGTATGATGCAAGCTGTCGGACACCGCACAGCAATGGGCGTGCATGACGAAGCACTTGACGGCGTGTGCGATTTTGTCACAAAATCGGTTGCCGATGAGGGAGTAAGCTTTGCACTGGAGCATTATAATCTGATTTAGGGGGATAGCTATGACTTTACAGCAAATCTCATATATACTCACCATTGCAAAAACAGGCTCGATGAACAAGGCGGCGGAGGCACTGTTTGTGTCACAGCCGTCGCTGACAAGCGCCGTGCGTGAGCTTGAGGGCGAATTGGGAATAACCGTTTTCCAAAGAACAAGCAAGGGTACAATCCCCACCAAAGAGGGCGAGGAGTTCCTCATTTATGCACGTCAGCTTTATCAGCAGTATGAGCTTTTGCAGGACAAGTATGGCAAAACGGGGAATATAAAGAGGAAATTCGGCGTGTCGTCACAGCATTATTCGTTTGCGGTGAGGGCGTTTGTCGAAACGGTCAAGCATTTTGACACGCTTACATATGATTTTGCAATGCGTGAAACAAAAACGCTTGAAGTTATACAGGACGTTGCCGCATTAAAGAGTATGATCGGCATACTGTATATGAACGATTTCAACAGAAAAGTAATCGTAAAAATTCTTCGTGATAACGATCTGGAGTTTCATCATCTTATTGATTGCAGTGCGTATGTGTATCTTTGGAAAAACCATCCGCTTGCAAAGGAAGAGTTCATAACGTTTCCTCAGCTTATGGATTACCCGTGCCTGTCGTTCGAGCAGGGCGAGAGCGGCTCGTTCTACTTTGCCGAGGAGATATTAAGCACGGGCGAATACAAGCGTACTATAAAGGCTACCGACCGTGCAACCATGCTTAATCTTATGGTCGGACTTAACGGATATACGCTCTGCTCCGGCATAATCTGCGAGGACCTTAACGGCAGTGATTATGTTGCCGTGCCTTTTAAGGACGAGGAGGAAAACCCCGGCAGTAAAATGGAAATAGGCTATATTATCCGCAAGAACGCCGTACTCGGCGAGATAGGCGAAACATATATTGCCGAAATGAAAAAGTACCTGAATGAGTTATAAATAAAACTTATAACAAACTATAATCTTTATGTATTGGACAAATAGCAAATACTCTGCTATAATGTATTCATACAAAGCAGAGATGCGGAGGTAAGATTATTATGAGTATTGCGGTTATTTGGAAAAGACGATGTATCACACGAATGTGACGCTTAATAAAAAGAGAGAAAAAACATTTTTATAATAATTTCAGGGAGTGATTACAATGTCAGATAAAAAATACAGATTTGAAACATTACAGTTACACGTAGGTCAGGAGGAGGCAGACCCCGTTACCGACGCAAGAGCCGTTCCGATTTATGCATCAACATCATTTGTGTTCCACAATGCACAGCATGCGGCGGACAGATTCGGTTTAAGGGACGCCGGCAATATTTACGGCAGACTTACAAATCCTACGCAGGAGGTTTTTGAAAAGAGAATAGCAAGCCTTGAGGGCGGAAGTGCGGCGCTTGCGGCAGCTTCCGGTGCGGCGGCGATAAACTACACATTTAACGCTCTTGCAAAATCGGGCGAGCATTTCGTAGCGTCAAAAACAATCTACGGCGGAACGTACAACCTCTTGGCACATACTCTTCCGCTTTCGTCGGGAATTACAACAACGTTTGTAGACCCCGAGGAGGAGGGCGCTTTTGAAAATGCCATACAGGAGAACACAAAAGCGATTTTTATTGAAACCTTAGGCAATCCGAACTCGAACATCATAGATATTGAGGCGGTTGCAAAAATTGCGCACAAGCATAATATACCGCTTGTTGTTGACAGCACATTTGCAACTCCGTATCTTGTACGCCCGATAGAGTACGGCGCAGACATAGTTGTTCACAGCGCAACAAAGTTTATCGGCGGTCACGGTACGGCAATCGGCGGCGTTATAGTCGACGGCGGAACATTTGACTGGAAGAAGTCCGGCAAGTATCCGTGGATTTCAGATCCCAACCCGTCATACCACGGCGTAAGCTTTGCCGATGCGGCAGGTCCGGCGGCGTTTGTAACGTACATCAGAGCAATTCTTCTCAGAGATACCGGCGCAACGCTTTCACCGTTCCATGCGTTTATGTTCCTGCAGGGACTCGAAACGCTGTCGTTAAGAGTTGAACGCCACGTAAGCAATGCATTGAAGATTGTTGAATACTTAAACAATCATCCGCAGGTTGAGGCGGTGCATCACCCGTCGCTCCCGTCCGATCCGAGCCACGAGCTTTATAAGAAATACTTCCCGAACGGCGGCGGCTCAATCTTCACCTTTGAGATAAAGGGCGGTGCGGAAACGGCGCAGAAGTTTATAGATAACTTAAAAATCTTCTCGCTTCTGGCAAACGTTGCGGACGTAAAATCGCTCGTAATCCACCCGGCAAGCACAACACACTCACAGCTTACCGAGTCGGAGCTTGAGGAACAGGGTATAAAGCCCAACACAATAAGACTTTCGATAGGTATCGAAAACATTGAAGACTTAAAGGAAGCTCTTGATGAAGCTTTCGAAGCAGTTAAATAATTTAAGGGGGAAATTTATTATGAAAAAATTATTGGTAACATTGGCAGCGGCAGTGTCCGCATTATCACTCGTAACGGCTTGCGGGGGCAGTAAAAACGTAACCGTGGCAGTCCCGAACGACACAACAAACGAAGCACGTGCGCTCCTGCTTTTACAGGACAACGGCTATATCACGCTTAAGAGCGGTGCGGGAATTACCGCAACGGTAAGGGATATTGAGTCAAACCCGTACAACATCGAATTTAAAGAGGTTGAGGCGGCACAGCTGCCGAACGTTCTCCGTGATGTTGACTATGCGGTTATAAACTCAAACTATGCAATTCCGGCAAACCTTAATCCGGTTAAGGACTCGCTTTTGGTTGAGGGTTCATCATCAGAATACGGCAACATTTTAGCCGTTAAAGAGGGCGAGGAAAACAGTGACAAGATAAAGGCATTAAAGGCGGCTCTTGAGAGCAAAAAGGTTGCGGACTTCATCAAAGAGAAATATGACGGCGCAGTTGTAAGCACTGTTGAAAACCCCGGCGACGGTTTTGACGCATCGGTTAATTACGACGCATTAAAGGGAACAAAAATTTCGGTTGCCGCATCACCCACACCTCATGCCGAAATCTTAAAGGTTGTAAAGGAAATCCTTGCCGAGAAAGAAATCACTCTCGACATCAAGGAATTTACGGACTATGTTCAGCCGAACAACGTTGTTGAAAGCGGCGAGGTTGATGCGAACTACTTCCAGCACAAGCCGTACCTTGATGACTTCAATAAGGAAAACAACACGCATATAGTATCTGTCGGAGCAATCCACGTAGAGCCGATTGCACTTTACGGCGGAAAGCAGAAAACACTCGACGCATTGAAGAAATAATAATACGGCGGAAGCCCAAAGGAGCAGCGGCAAAGCGTTAGCTTGCCTCTGCTCCTAATTCACGTTATACGGAGATGTTTTATACGGAGGTTTTATATGATTGAGATAAAAAATCTGTCAAAGTCATTCGATACCGCTGACGGAACGGTCGAGGCGTTAAAAAACATATCGCTTACGGTGAATGACGGAGATATTTACGGAATAATCGGTATGAGCGGTGCGGGAAAAAGCACGCTCGTCCGCTGTATAAATATGCTTGAACGCCCCACATCGGGCGAGGTGTATATAAACGGCGAAAACATAGGTGCGCTTTCCGATGCGGAATTGAGAAAGGTGCGCCGTAAGGTCACAATGATTTTCCAGAGCTTTAATCTGCTTATGCAGAGGACGTGCCTGGACAATATATGTTTTCCGCTTGAATTGGGCGGTATGAAAAAGAGCAAAGCACGTGAAAGAGCGAGAGAACTTTTGAAAACGGTCGGACTTCCCGATAAGGAAAATGCGTATCCCGTTCAGCTTTCGGGCGGACAGCAGCAGAGAATAGCAATAGCACGTGCGCTTGCGACCGACCCGGAAATTCTTCTTTGCGACGAGGCAACAAGTGCGCTTGACCCGAAAACAACGCAGTCCATACTCGACCTTATACAGGAAATAAACAAAAAAATGGGCATAACGGTGATAGTTATAACGCATCAGATGAGCGTTGTGGAAAAGATATGCAACAGAGTTGCAATTCTCGACAGCGGAAGCGTTGCCGAGGAGGGCGATGTGAGCGAGGTGTTCACAATGCCGAAATCGGACGCCGCAAAAAAGCTTGTGTATTCGGAATCGCCCGAAAGCACCGAGCTTTCGCATCTTAACGAGAACGTGATATGCGTTGTTTATAACGGCGCAGACGTTGCCGGAACACCGCTTATCGCCAAAATGGCGATTGAGGAAAACATCGCCGCAAATATTCTCGGTGCGCAGACAAAGTGCATAGGCGATAAGGTGTACGGAAGTATGATTTTGGGAATAGACGGCGGCGAGGAGCAGACGGAACGTGCCGTAAGCTACCTCAAAAAGACGCCGAATATAATTGTAAGGAGGGACGTAATAAATGCTTAGTCAGATTTTATCAAACCCCGATGTTGCGGAGGCTTTGGAAATAATACAGAGCGAATTTTTGCTCGCAATATGGGAAACAGTGTACGTAACTCTTGTGGCAACTCTCTTTTCGGTTATAATCGGACTGCCGCTCGGAGTGCTTATCGTGGCAGGCGAGGAAAACGGCGTTCTGCCGCTCCCCAAACCCGTTTTGGCGGTTATAAACGTTGTTATAAACCTGTTGAGGTCGGTACCGTTTCTGATATTAATGATACTCGTCTTTCCGCTCACACGTCTTATCGTGGGAACGGTTGTCGGAACAACGGCGTCAATAGTGCCGCTTGTCATAGCCGCCGCTCCGTTTGTCGCAAGACTGGCTGAGAGCAGCTTAAGAGAAATAAATCATAATATAATAGAGACGGCGCAGAGTATGGGCGCAACGCCGTTTCAGATAATCATCAAGGTTATGATACCCGAAAGCATACCGTCATTGCTTTCCAATCTTACGATTGCAATAACCACCATACTCGGATATTCCGCAATGAGCGGTATCATAGGCGGCGGCGGACTCGGAAAAATTGCGATAAATTACGGATATTACAGATATAAATACCTTGTAATGATAGTTGCGGTTATATTCCTTATCATTCTGGTGCAGATTTTCCAGAGCGTGGGAACAAAGCTTGCCGTTAAGTCCGATAAAAGAATAAAAAAATAAATATAATGAGCCTGCCGGCAAAGTATTGTCGACAGGCGAAAAAAGTGACATATCACTTTTTTCAAAACTACTGTATGAAAAAATCGAAAGTTCCGTTAATTGGATTTTGAAGCGTCAAAATCTGAAACTTTCGATTTTAAGCCATTTCTGACGCACCTGTCGTCAGAAATGATTTAAACTTGAGGTTAGCACCTCAAACTCCCAAAAACAAAGCAGACAAACCTCAAACGGTTTGTCTGAGTCTGTAATGCCTCAAAATGAAATCATTTTGAGGCATTTTATTTTAGAATTGCAGAAAAACAGTTTATTCATAGCATAAAGCGTTCTATCGTATTGTTCCGCCGCCTATGACGGTATCCCCGTCATACAATACGGCGGCTTGTCCTTTTGTTACGGCTCGCTGCGGCTCGTCAAATTCCAGCGTGAACGAGTCCTCGCCGACGCCGATAACCGTGGCAGGCTGTTCCGTCTGCCTGTAGCGTATTTTTGCACAGAGCCGCATACCCTCGTAAAGCTCGCTCACCGATATAAGGTTTACATTGTCGGCGGTAAGCGTTTTTGAAAACAAGCCGTCGTTGTCGGAAAGTATAACCGTGTTGTCCGAGGGGCGCACTTCTTTCACATACAAAGGCGTGTCGTGCGCTATGCCGAGCCCCTTGCGCTGACCGACCGTGTAATATATTATGCCTTTGTGTTCGCCAAGTATATTTCCGTCCGTGTCCTTGAAATATCCGTGCGGATATTCCTTTCCCGTGTGCCTTTTTATAAAATCGGCATACGAGCCGTTTTGCACAAAGCAAATATCCTGGCTGTCGTGCTTTTTTGCATTGATAAAGCCGTGTTTTTCGGCAATTTTCCGCACCTCGGATTTTTCCATACCGCCGAGCGGAAACATCGTGTGCGCAAGCTGTTCCTGCGTCATTGAGTACAGGACATAACTCTGATCCTTTGTGCTGTCAACGGCTTTCTTTAAAATGTATCGGCGGCTTTTTTCGTCAAATTCTATGCGTGCATAATGACCTGTCACGATGTAATCGTAGCCGAGTTCACGTGAACGCTGAAACATCTTGTCAAATTTAAGGTATCTGTTGCAGTCTATGCAGGGGTTGGGCGTTCTGCCGTTTTCATAGTCGGATATAAAGCGGTCGATTACGTCCGTGCCGAACCGCTCCGTAAAATTAAACACATAATGCTGCATACCGAGCGACAGCGAAACACTGCGTGCGTCTTCCACGTCCTCAAGCGAACAGCACGATTTTGCACGTGACTCGCCTATATCCTCGTTGTTAAACAGCTTCATTGTTGCGCCTATGCATTTAAAGCCTTTTTCTTTCATAATGAGCGCCGCAACGCTTGAATCCACGCCGCCGCTCATTGCGATAATCGCCGTTTTTGTCATTTCAGTCTCCATTTCATTTTTATCCGCCAAGCTCAACCATTTTGTCAATGCATCTGCGTGCCTTTGCGGCGGTTTCGCTGTCAATGCATATTTCCTCGCCGCCCTCGCCCGTGATTGCGTGAAGCACGTCCGCAAGCGTGGTTGATTTCATATTCGGGCATATAAGATTTTTTGAAAGCGGATAAAATAATTTGTCGGGGCATTTGTAGGATAAATGTTCCGCAATGCTTATTTCCGTTCCTATTATAAATTCCCTGCGGTCCGATTTTTCCGCATACGCCATAATTCCCGATGTTGAACCGGCATAGTCGGCAAGCTCCGTAACCTCCGGCATACATTCGGGGTGTACAAGCACCTCCGCATTCGGGTGCAGTCGGCGTGCCTCACGTACTTCTGCGGCTGATATGCGTGCATGAATGGGACAGCCGCCATGCAAAAGCTTGAAATTCTTTTCGGGAATTTGCTTGGAAACGTAATCGCCAAGGTTGCAGTCGGGAATGAAAAGAATATTCTTTTCGGGCATTTTGCGTATTATGTTTACGGCGGACGATGAGGTTACGCATACGTCGCTTATGGTTTTTAAATCCGCAGTGGTGTTGATGTATGCGACAACGGCATAGCCTGGCAGAGTTTTTTTGATTTCCTCTATTATTTCTTTGTCCATCTGCTCCGCCATGGGACAGCCTGCAATCGGATTTGCGAGCAAAACACGTTTTTGCGGCGATAAAAGCTTTACCGTTTCAGCCATAAACCGCACTCCGCACATAAGCACCGTGCTTTGCCGAGCCGTTTTCGCTTTCACGCTCAATTGGTAAGAGTCGCCCGTAAAATCGGCAATCTCGGTAATTTCGTGAGCCTGATAGCTGTGCGCAAGAATACAGACGTCCTTTTCTTTTTTCAGTTCGAGTATTTTGTTTTGCAGTTCGGCTATGTTCATTTCATTCTCCGCTCCACGTCCTCTTCGCAGCTGCGCATGGCGAGAATGGTTTGTTCTATCAGCTTGTCAAGCTTCCAGCCGAGCATTTGTGCTCCACGCTCTATTACTTCACGTGAACAGCCTGCGGCAAACTTGGCATTTTTGTATTTCTTCTTTACCGATTTTAACTCCATGTCGGCAACACTTTTCGACGGGCGCATAAGAGCAACTGCGCCGATAAGTCCCGTAAGTTCGTCCGTTGCGTACAATACCTTTTCCATTTCGTGAACAGGTTCAACGTCAACGGTAAGCTTGTAGCCGTGGCTTGCAACGGCGTGTATGAGCTTTTCGTCAATGTTTCGCTCACGCATAATCTCCTGTTCCTTTATGCAATGCTCCTCGGGGAACTGTTCAAAATCAAGGTCGTGCAGAAGTCCCGCAATACCCCAGAAATCCTCCTCATCTCCGTAACCGAGCTCCTTTGCGTACCAGCGCATAACGCCCTCAACGGTAAGTGCGTGCTTAAGGTGAAATTCATCCTTATTATACTCCGTAAGCAAATCCCACGCTTCATCTCTTGTTATCATAAAAACCGCCTCCTATAAATCCTATCTATTTAATAAGAATTATATATTGTTTGTGCTTTTTTGTCAAGTAAAAAAATTTTAAAAAAAGTCTTGACAAAGGAAAATAAAGGTGCTATAATAATACCTACAAAGCATATAGGAATTAAGGAAATACAATGAGGTGGTAAAATGATTATACCAAAAGAACGATGTTGGCGCTGAAATAGAATAAAAATATGTTTGATAATGAAAGGAAGATTACAATGAAAGTTTATGAAAAAATTACTGATTTAATAGGAAATACACCGCTCTTAGAGCTTAAAAATTACGAAAAGGAAAACGGACTTGAGGCAACTGTATTGGGAAAGCTTGAATATTTCAATCCCGCCGGAAGCGTAAAGGACAGAATTGCACAGGCAATGATAAGCGATGCGGAAAGCAAAGGTCTTTTGAAAGAAGGTTCGGTAATAATCGAACCGACAAGCGGAAATACGGGAATAGGTCTTGCGGCTGTTGCGGCGTCAAAGGGATATAAAATAATTCTTACAATGCCCGAAACAATGAGCGTTGAGCGCAGAAACCTGTTAAAGGCATACGGTGCGGAGCTTGTTCTTACGGACGGCGCAAAGGGAATGAAGGGCGCTATCGCAAAGGCGGAGGAACTTGCTAAGGAAACGCCGAACAGCTTTATTCCGAGCCAGTTCACCAATATGGCAAACCCGAAAACCCACGAGGCGTCAACAGGTCCCGAAATATGGAACGATACGGACGGCAAGGTTGATATATTCGTTGCAGGCGTAGGCACGGGCGGTACGGTTTCGGGCGTAGGCAGATACCTCAAATCGAAAAACCCGAATGTTAAGGTGGTTGCTGTTGAGCCGGCAGGTTCGCCCGTACTTTCAAAGGGAACTCCCGGACCGCACAAGATACAGGGCATAGGCGCAGGTTTTGTGCCGGAAACGCTTGATACAAAGGTTTATGACGAGATAATAGCCGTTGAAAACGAGGACGCATTCAAAACAGGCCGCACACTTGCAAGAAAAGAAGGCTTGCTTGTCGGTATTTCATCGGGTGCGGCTGTGTATGCGGCAACAGAGCTTGCAAAGCGCCCCGAAAATAAGGGAAAGGTTATTGTTGCACTGCTCCCCGATACGGGCGACAGATACCTCTCAACCCCGATGTTTGCAGAATAACGGGATGTTAAAAAAGTCCGGATCGCAAAAAGAGGTAAGGCAAGGAGCGAATTTTGATTAAAAACATAATATGTTTTGGTAGAAAAATCTCATGTTAATCGATTTTTCAGACGATATAAATCTTTTTGCTACGAACAAAACGAACCCTCGGAGTACCTATGTACGCCGTCGGGTTCGTTTTGTCCGTTCCGGAGCTTTTTTTCCTATCCCTCGTCTTGTCCTATCCCTAATCACGCAAAACCGAAATACACATTGCACGTGATATTGTTTCGGGTCGATGAGGGCATCGACCCCTACGGATTTGCGAAACCGTACACTGTAGGGCAGGGGATTGTCTCCTGCCGAAATGCACGTGATTTTTCTGTATGTTTGCAATTTACGGTAGGGGACGATGCCTTTCATCGTCCCGAGTGCACATTGCATAGAATAATATTCAGGGTCGATGAGGGCATCGACCCCTACGGATGCGTTTACAATAATTGCAAAGCGTACTGCTCCAAATCAACGCCACGCCCCGTAGGGCAGGGGCTTGCTCCTGCCGAAATGCACGCCGTACGGGATTTGTTTGCATTTACGAAAAGCGGTTGCCGCTTTTTTTTATTGACAAAAAACGGCAAAAATGATAAAATGAAAGCACTAAATATATTATAGGGGGATATTCATATGAATATTAAAAAATTAACGGCGGCGGTTTTGGCGTCGTCAATGCTGATGTCGGCAAGCGCATTTGCGTACACCGACTTCGAGGACACCGACAGCACACGTCTTTTATCGGCTTTCGGCATTATGTCGGGTTATGACGAAAACACCTTTGCACCGAATGATTATCTTACACGTTCGCAAGTGGTTAAGATAGTTGTAAGTCCGCTGATATACGGCGAGGGCGGAAGTGCGCTCAGATCGGGCGGTATGGAAATAAACGATGTTGACGTGAACAACTGGGCGTACGGTTACTGGCAGCAAGCGCTGAACAAAGGAATTATCAACGGTTTCGGTGACGGCGGTGTTCACCCCGATGAAAATGTCACATATGCGCAGCTGGCAAAAATGCTTGTTGTTGCAGTCGGTTATTCGTCGAGAGCAGAAGGAAACGGCGGTTATCCGCTGGGATATGCAGATACAGGGAGCCGCTTAAGAATTTTAGATAATGAAACCTATCAAAAGGCAAGAAAAGGCGAAGTGCCCATTACGAGAAAGGAAGCTGCGGAAATGATGGCAAATGCGCTTAACGTGCCTTTGAAAAAGGCAATCGGCGTGCAATATAACGATCGCAAGGGAGCTATGGAGTTTAATTATGAGGAGTGCGACGGATTGGATGGCAGACCGTATACAACTCTGATTGAGGAAATGGGCGCATATCGGGCAAACGTATCCGTTAAAAGTGTTGATGGCGGTTACGCAACTCTTAAAGTAAACAGTTCAAAGAATTTCGAGAACGAAAAGTATGACGGAAGTGAAAATAAGGAAATCAAAGTTTCGCTCGGCAATCTCACATTGGAGAACGGCAAAGAATATAACGTAATTATAGAGCCGAAGGACGGAGAATATAATTTAAAATTCGTGTATTGATGTGAGATTTAGCTGCGAAAACCGTATCCCGTAGGGCAGGGGCTTGCTCCTGCCGAAACGCCCGTGGTTTTTTTTGTATGTTTGCAATTTACGGTAGGGGACGATGCCTTTCATCGTCCCGAGTGTATATTGCATAGAATAACATTTAGGGTCGATGAGGGCATCGACCCCTACGGATCTGCGAAAACAATATGCCGCAGAGCAGGGAGGACATTGTGCCGAAAACGCATAAACAAAGGGTGTTGCACAGGCAACACCCTTTGTTTATATCATATAATCGTACTGGTTCTGGCTTTTGTCGAGAAGATCCTGGAGCGTTATGCTGTCAAGATAATCGTTTATGACCTTATTAAGCCCCTTCCACAGCGGAAGCGTTATGCAGTTTCCGCTCCTTTCGCACATATTCGGGTCATCATCAAGGCACGCAACGGGCGAAAGGCTCCCCTCCGTTATCCGCAAAATATCTCCCACGGTGTACTTGTCGGGGGACTTTGCAAGCATATATCCGCCCTGATACCCTCTGTTCGTTTTCAATATGTCCGCTTTGTTGAGCATTGGGACAATCTGTTCAAGGTACTTTTTTGACACGTCCTGGCGCTCGGCTATATCCTTAAGCGAGATATATCCGTTGTTTCTGTGCTGTGCCAGATCGCACAGCATACGCAGGGCATATCTGCCCTTTGTCGATATTTTCATCAAAATCACCTCATAATACTATAATAACATAGAATTAGTAGGTTTTCAAGAGATTTGTTCAAAAATCGAATGAAAATACGTTCACATCTTCGCCGCCGCCCCATGTGCTTTCGGGGATAAGGCGTATTCCGAGTACATTTTTGTCTATCGGGACGTCATATGCACGCTTTAAATTTTCGCTTTCGTCTGCAATTGTTTCCGCACCGTTTTCGGTTATAATTTCAAGCTTGAATTTTTTGCAAAGCGTTTTCGGAACATAGAACTGCGGTGAGCCGAGCAGTGTGTTACAGCGCATTGTGTGGGTGCGCTCACAGTGTCCGCCGGGCAGAGTTTCACGGTCAAGGTCGCTGTCAAACGTTATATGTACCGAGCCGATACGCTGTTCTTTGTCAAATTTGTATTCCAAAGCCGTACCTGTTTTCACGGTTACGCCGCATTTTTCACTGCCGTACAATCTGTGCGGACGGTCACAGCCGTCTTTTAATGCATTGCCTCCGTATATCGGCGTGCTTTGGCATAATCCGCTCACACTGCGCTTGAAATTGGGGAGGAAGCAATCGTCACGCATAAGCGTTTCCTGTAATTCCGAAAGCTTTTCCTTGTATACGCCGTTGGGAGCGAGTTCATTTTTAACGGCTATCGCCGCCGCCGTTCCGACTGCCTGCCCCATAAGCGCACAGGTTGCCATTACACGTGTACTGCTCATCGCAAGATGTGTGGCACTGATATTTCGTCCTGCAAAGAACAGGTTTGCAACGTTCTTTGAATACAGCGAACGGTAAGGAATACAGTACGGCGAGGGCGTTCTCGTCTGCGTTATTTTTGTGCCGTCCTCAAATCCGTCCGGGGCGTGCTCGTCAAGCGGCCAGCCGCCGTATGCCACGGTGTCCTCAAATATTTTTCCGCCCGAAATATCCGGCTGAGTGATTATATATTCGCCCGTCATTCTGCGTGACTCACGCTTTCCCGGCAAAAATCCGAGAAAATCAAGCTCCCAATTGTCCGTATCGAATTTCTTGCTGTTCTTTACGTAGTCCCACATACCGACAGCGAGTGAGTGCAGGTCTTTTGCAATGTCCTCGGTTTCGTGTATAGTGTCACGGTTTCCGCCAAGCTCCAGATACCAGAAATTCTCTATCTCCGAATACATATCGGGGACTATTTCGGGTGCTTTTCCGTTTATTAAATCGTCTGCATATGTCGGGGGCGTGTACTTAACGGGTCTGTCCGTTTCACGTCCCTGTATAAGACAGCTCATTCCCATGGTGAGATCATCGTGCTTTTTAACGCTTGTGTTTTCGCCGAACTCCTCCGCTCCCTCACGTCCGAGCATAAATTCCGCTCCCGTAAGCGGTGCGAGTATGCTGTCGCCCGAGCAGTCGGCGTAGTGCTTTGCGTAAACGTCGATAAACAGCTGCGTTGTAAGCTGATACCCGGTTACTCTCTTGATTTTTATGCTCCGTCCGTCACCGAAATCGCCGCTTTCCGTTTCTGCGTCCATACATGCGCAGTTCAAAAGCAGTGTGAGGTTCTCCTCACGGCGCACAAAATCATAAAGTATCGAGTCCCATATAAAATAGTTTTTGGTCGGGTTTCTGTAATAGTTTTCGAGCGCAATCTCCTCAAAAATTCCCGTTTCACGGTTCTTTTCGCCCTCTGCTCCGCATACCCACATACGTATTTCCGAAGATGCGTTTCCGCCGAGTACGGGGCGTTCGTGCATAAGCACAACCTTAAGTCCTTTGCGTGCGGCTGCGATTGCGGCGCACATTCCCGATAATCCTCCGCCCACAACGCAGAAATCCGCATTGATTTGTTTTCTGTTAAGCATATTGACCCTCCTTATTGACAGAAATTTATTTTAGTGATATAATTTTATCACAATTTTATTATAAAAAATTGCATAAATAAGCATAAAAATATAAGAAAAGTGCAAAAAAGATGAACAAGCAGATAAAAGAATATATAGAATATTTAAAACGCACTCACGGTATGGATATTTCCGTGCATCTTGCAAAGCGTTATACGTACCTGTTTTTCACGAGCGTTCTGGGCGAATACAACACGCATACAAACCCGTACTGTATTTGCGTAAAGAGTACGGCATTTGACAAATGCATATTGTGTCAGGAGGCAATAATAAGGAAGCCGAACGGTCAAAAAAGCTTTGCCGGTGTGTGCCATGCCGGCGTGGGCGAGTACATACACAGGCTGTTTATTGATGGCGAATGTGTCGGGTTTATAAGCGTGAGCGGATATAAGGGACGGAATATTCCCGACAGGAAATATACCGATAATATGCGTGATGAGGAAATAGACATAAAAATTCTCGACACCGTTATATTTCCGCTTGCGATGATGGCGGAACGGCTTATAAAATACGCTCCGCCGCAGTCGGAGGGCGAAACGTATATGCATATGCTGTGGTACATAAATGCGCATTATGCAAGCGTTACGGTGGACGAGCTGAGCCGTGAATTTTCGTTTTGCCGATCGTATATAAGCCATATGTTCAGGCAAAAAAACGGTCAGACTCTTAAAAGCTACTGCAACAGCCTTAAAATACGTGACGCAAAGGCACTGCTTAGGGAAACCGATATGAGCGTGACGGAGATTGCGTATGCCGCAGGCTTTTGCGATTGCAGTTATTTTATAAACACGTTCAGAAAAATAACTGGAACAACGCCCTTGAAATGGCGCAGAAAGGAGGCGCAAAATGGCTGACAGAACAATACTTCACTGCGACTGCAACGGATTTTATGCGTCGGTCGAGTGCGCCTTAAATCCCGAGCTTAAAAAAGTGCCTATGGCGGTCGGCGGAGATCCGTCACAGCGTCACGGGATAATTCTTGCCAAAAACGAGCTTGCGAAAAAGTACAATATACAGACGGCGGAAACGATATATTCCGCAAAGCGGAAATGCCCCGACCTCGTTATCGTGCCGCCGCATCACAGCGTTTACAAGGAGTATTCCGCAAGGGTAATGGATATTTATAAGCGGTATACGGAGCTTGTGGAAAGTTTCGGACTTGACGAGGCGTGGCTCGATGTAACGGGGAGCCGCCGCCTTTTCGGCGACGGCAAAAAAATAGCGGACGAATTAAGAAGCGTTGTGAAATCGGAAACGGGTCTTACCATTTCCGCAGGAGTATCCTTTTGCAAGGTTTTTGCAAAGCTCGGCAGTGATTACAAAAAACCCGACGCAACCACGGTTTTCTCACGTGAGAACTGGAAAGAGTACATATTCCCGATGAGCGCAAATTCGCTTTTGTATGTGGGAAAGCATACGGAGGAAAAGCTTTCGCTTTTGGGTATAAAAACAATCAATCGGCGACCTTGCCGCCGCACCCGGGGAACTGCTTATTCGGCATCTCGGCAAGGCAGGCGAAATGCTTCACCGCTACGCAAACGGACTCGACAGCGAGCCTGTAAAATCAATATACGATACAGATGAGGTAAAATCGGTCGGAAACAGCATAACGTTCGGCGAGGATCTTGTCGGCGAGGAGGCGGTAAAGCGGGGCGTGTACGAAATATGCGACAAGGTTGCCGCACGTATGCGCAAACAGCACGTAAAATGCACAACGGTGCAGATACAGATAAAAGACCCGATGTTTCGTGTAAAATCAAGGCAGAAAAAAATTCCGCACCCGACATACCTGGCGCATGAGATGCGTGAGACGGCAATGGAGCTTATACGGGACTCGTGGAATTTCAAACTGCCGATACGAATGTTATCGGTAACGGGATGCAATCTGATTGCGGAGGATACGGCAGAGCAGATAAGCTTTTTCGACGAAATGGGCGAAAAACGTGAAAAAACGGAAAAGCTTGAAAAAACGGTTGACCTTCTGCGTGAAAAATTCGGGAACGATATTATAAAATGATTGAAAAACAGCGAAAAATGCGGTATAATATCAATGACACGGAGGTGAAACATATGGCTCATTATACATATACACCGCACGGCGTGTGCAGCGTGCGGATAGAATTTGACGTTGACGGCGACATTGTAAGGAACATTCGCTTTACAAGAGGCTGCAGCGGAAACACGCAGGGCGTTGCAAAGCTTGCGGACGGAATGACCGTTGATGAAATAATATCACGCTTAAAGGGCACGGACTGCAACGGACGTGGAACTTCATGTCCCGATCAGCTTGCGAGAGCGCTTGCGGAGTACAAAAAAGAGTTATAATCCGAAAAAAACATTCATATAATTTATATGAATGTTTTTTTATTGGAGGACAAGCCTGTGTTCAGAAATTTTTTGTTTGCGGTTATATTGATAATGGGATTTGCAACGGCTGCGGCGGCATCGTCGGGAACGTCGGAAACGGTACAGGTAAAGCTGTATTTTGCGGACGCAGGGTTTATGCGCCTTATCCCCGAAAACACCTCGGTAAGGAAAACCGATACGGAGCATGAGGCGAGAGCGGTTATAAACGAGCTTATAAAGGGGCGTGACCGAAACCCGAAAATACGCCGCCTTATTCCCGATATAAAAAATTGTATGACCGTCCGCACCGAGAACAATACCGCATATGTAAACATAACCTCGAAAATGGCAGAGGCGCACCCCGACGGACGTGAGGCGGAAAAGCTTACGGTGTATCAGATAGTAAATTCGCTCACGAGCATAGAGGGGATAGACTGCGTGCGGTTTACGGTAAACGGCAGTGTGCAAAAGAATTTTATGGGTTATCTCGATATGCGTGAGCCGTTTACGGCGGATTATTTTGTGTAAGGTTTGTTGTTGACAGGCAGAGCATAAAATGATATAATATAATGTAAAATTGCGGGTTTTGTAAAAAAAATCCGCCGAACAGAGGAGAATTTATGGTAACAGGCAAACAGAGAGCGTATTTGAGAAAGCTCGGACACGGGATAGAGCCTATATTTCAGATAGGCAAAGACGGCGTTACGGACACGCTTTTGAGAGGAATAGACGAAGCGCTCGAAAAAAGGGAAATACTGAAGGTGCATATACTTGAAACGGCACTTCTCGATACAAAGGAAACGTGCAACGAAATTGCGGAAGAACTCAATGCCGTACCCGTTCAGGCGATAGGTAACAAGTTTATTTTGTACCGTCAGTCCTCGGACGTGAAGAAAAGAAAGATAGAAATACCGAGAAAATGAAAAAATACGGAATAATGGGCGGTACGTTTAATCCCGTACACAACGTGCATATTAAGATTGCACGGCGTGCAATGGAGCAGTACGGTCTGGACGAGGTCATATTTATGACAAGCGGAAACCCTCCGCATAAGCGCACGCAAAATCTTCCCGATGCGCACATACGCCATGAAATGGTACGGCGTGCGGTTTCGGGCGAGAGCGGGTTTCGTGCCGATGATTACGAGGTAAACTTGAGCGAATATTCATATTCTTCAAATACACTAAAACATCTTCACGAATTGTATCGGGGTGATGAACTGTATTTTATAATAGGCGGCGATTCCGCGCGTGATTTTTCAACGTGGCACAAGCCCGAGGAGATAGTAAAGCTGTGTACTCTGCTTGTGTATCCGAGGGAAAACGCCGAAAAAACGGAGGAGTACAAAAACCGCATACTGTCCGAATACGGCGGTGATGTGCGCATTATAGACGCACCCGTTACGGATATTTCGTCTACGGTTATCCGTGAGCGCATACAAGAGGGAAAATCCGTCAGAGGTATGATACCCGACAGCGTTTGGGAGTATATAAATGAAAACGGAATTTATGAAAAGTAAATTGAAGCCTATGCTCAAACCCAAGCGGTACGAGCATAGCATAGGCGTGTGCGGTACGGCTGTCAAAATGGCAAAGCTGTACGGTGCGGATACGGAAAAGGCGTATATCGCAGGACTTCTGCACGACTGCGCAAAAGGTTTTGATATTAACAGGCAAAAAGAATTGTGCACCGAATACGGAATTACGCTCGATAAAATAACGCTTGCCTGCCCGGCGGTCATTCATGCACCGCTCGGTGCGGAGGTGGCACGGCGTGTATTCGGCGTTTGCGATGAGGAAATATTAAATGCGATACGTTATCACACGGTCGCACGTGCAAATATGCAAAAACTCGATAAAATAATATATATTGCGGATATGATTGAGCCGTTGAGGGATTTTGACGGCGTGGATATTCTGAGAAAAACAGCAGAAAAAGACCTTGACCGTGCGTTTTTGACGGCACTGGGGCAAAGCATAGGCTTTAACCTTGCGAAAAATGCGGTCATACACCCGAACACGCTCGATGCGTGGAACGATATGCTGATACGAAAGGAAGAAACGGCTGATGGAAATTAATAAAAAACTTGAGATTATAAAAAACGCACTGGAGGACAAAAAAGCGTCCGGAATAGAAATACTTGATGTGGCAAAACAGACGTCGCTCGGCGATTATTTCGTTATCGCATCGTGTCAGTCGACCGTGCAGGTAAAGGCGTGTGCGGACGAAGTTGAGGAAAAGCTCGCCGAGGCGGGCGAAGAAGTGCGCCATACGGAGGGGTATCGGGGCGGAAGCTGGATACTTATGGATTACGGCGATGTGGTTGTGCACGTAATGCAGCAGGAAATGCGTGAGTTCTATGCCATAGAACGACTATGGGACGATGCCGGAGAAACAGAAGAATAAATATACAAAGGAGCAGAGAAATGGAAACGTATAATTATAAAAATATCGAGAAAAAATGGCAGGACAGATGGGAGGAGGCAGGAATATTCCATGCCTCGAACAATTCCGATAAAGAGAAATTCTATGGCTTGGTTGAATTTCCGTACCCGTCGGGACAGGGACTTCACGTAGGACACCCCCGAAGCTACACCGCAATGGATATAATTGCGAGAAAGCGCAGAATGGAGGGTAAAAACGTCCTCTATCCGATAGGCTGGGACGCATTCGGTCTGCCGACGGAAAACTATGCAATAAAAAATAAAATTCACCCGAAAATCGTAACGGAGAAAAACGTTGCAAACTTCAAGCGTCAGCTTAAAATGATCGGCTTTTCATTTGACTGGTCGAGAGAAATAAACACGACCGACCCCGAATATTACAAATGGACGCAGTGGATATTCTTACAGCTGTTCAAAAAAGGACTTGCCTACAAGCAGGAAATGCCTATAAACTGGTGTACGGGCTGTAAGGTCGGCTTGTCAAACGAGGAGGTCGTAAACGGTGTGTGCGAACGCTGCGGAAGCGAAGTCGTACAGCGCAGAAAGAGCCAGTGGATGCTTAAAATCACGGCATACGCACAGCGCCTTATAGACGATCTCGACAAGGTGGATTACCTTGAAAAAATAAAAACTCAGCAGAAAAACTGGATAGGACGTTCCGAGGGTGCGGAGGTAAACTTCACATTAAGCACCGGCGACGTTATGACCGTTTACACAACAAGATGCGATACGCTTTTCGGCGCAACATACACCGTTATGTCGCCGGAGCATGAGCTTATAGATAAAATGAAAGACTCAATCACAAACTGGGACGAGGTAACGGCGTACAGAAACGAAGCCGCAAAGAAGTCCGAGTTTGAAAGAACGGAGCTTGCAAAAGACAAAACGGGCGTTAAGCTTGAGGGAATTTATGCCGTAAACCCGGCAAACGGAGCAAAACTCCCGGTATTTATTTCGGATTATGTTCTCGTAACATACGGAACGGGCGCAATTATGGCGGTTCCTGCTCATGACAGCCGTGACTGGGATTTTGCAAAGAAATTCAATCTGCCGATAATCGAGGTTGTTTCGGGCGGCGAAAACGTTCAGGAGGAGGCATATACCGATGTTTACAGCGGTAATATGGTAAATTCCGATTTCCTTAACGGACTCCCCGTAAAAGAAGCAATCCCGACAATGATAAACCGGCTCGAGGAAAAGGGTCTCGGAAAGAGAAAAGTAAACTTCAAACTGCGTGACTGGGTATTCTCACGTCAGCGTTACTGGGGCGAGCCTATTCCGCTCGTTCACTGTGATAAATGCGGCTGGGTACCCGTTCCCGAAAGCGAGCTGCCGCTCGTTCTGCCGGAACTGGATACATTCGAGCCGGGCGAAAACGGCGAATCGCCGCTCGCAAAAGCGTATGACTGGATAAACACAACCTGTCCGTGCTGCGGCGGCAAGGCTGTCCGTGAAACGGACACAATGCCGCAGTGGGCAGGCTCAAGCTGGTATTTCCTGCGCTATATGGACGCACACAATAAGGACGCTCTTGCGTCAAAAGAGGCGCTTGACTACTGGAATCAGGTGGATTGGTACAACGGCGGTATGGAGCATACCACGCTCCACTTGCTGTACTCACGTTTCTGGCACAAGTTCCTGTTCGATATAGGCGTTGTTCCGACCTGTGAGCCGTATATGAAACGTACCTCGCACGGAATGATTTTGGGCGAGAACAACGAAAAGATGTCAAAGTCCAGAGGAAACGTCGTAAATCCCGATGAGGTTGTTGACGAGTTCGGTGCGGACGCATTCAGAACATACGAAATGTTTATCGGTGCGTTTGACCAGGCTACGCCGTGGTCACAGCAGGGACTCAAAGGCTGTTACAAGTTTATCGAAAGAGTATGGAATTTGCAGAGTATTCTGACAGATGAAAAGGGATTAAGCAGCGACCTTGAAAAATCCGTGCATAAGACAATAAAGAAAGTAAGCGAAGATTTTGAGAGAATGAAGTTCAATACGGCTATCGCCGCAATGATGAGCCTTGTAAACGAGTTCACGAAAAAAGGTTCTGTCACAACGGGCGAGTATCTGACGCTTATTACGCTCTTAAACCCCGTTGCTCCGCATATTACCGAGGAGCTTTGGGAAAAATACGGCAACGGCGGATTTTTGTCCGTACACGAATGGCCCAAATATGATGATGAAAAAACAGTTGATGACGAAGTAGAAATCGTAGTGCAGATAAACGGTAAAATTAAGGATAAGATTATGATTGCCGCAGGTCTTGACAAGGAGGGCACATTAAACGCCGCCATGAACAGCGACAAGATAAAGAGCCTTATCGACGGAAAGACCGTAATAAAAACAATAGCAGTGCCGAATAAGCTTGTCAATATCGTAGTTAAAGGCTGATTAAAATTCCGCATCTCGCACATTTGCACTCGCTCGCATATCGGCATATGCGTCGCTCGCTTAAATGCACAATCTGCGAAATTTTTCTTCAGCCTTGGCTGATTGCATTTCATAACACACATAAATCACCGCAGAAATTCTGCGGTGATTTATTCCGTAAACAGCAGAAAAACACGCTTTTTACGGGCGAAAACAACTTTTTTGCGCAAAAGTATTGCATTTTTGCGTAAAATAAGGTAGAATAATACTATATGACTAACAAAAGATTTTCAGGAGGAGATAAAAATGATAACAGCAGGAGATTTCAGAAACGGCAAAACGTTTGAGCTTGACGGCGGAGTTTGGCAGATTGTTGAATTTCAGCACGTTAAGCCGGGTAAAGGCGCCGCTTTCGTAAGAACAAAGATTAAGAACGTTATCACAGGTTCGGTAGTTGAAAAAACATTCAGACCTACGGAAAAATTCGAGGAAGCGTTTGTTGAAAGAAAGGATATGCAGTATTCGTATTCAGACGGCGATATTTACTACTTCATGGATCAGGAAACATTCGATATGATTCCGATAGGCAAGGATCAGGTCGGCGACGCTATGAAGTTCGTTAAGGAAAACGACGTATGTAAGGTGCTTTCATACAAAGGCAACGTGTTCGGTATCGAACCGCCCACATTCGTAGAGCTTGCAATCACGGAGACAGAGCCGGGATTTGCGGGAAATACTGCTACGGGCGCAACAAAGCCTGCTACACTCGAAACAGGTGCGGTTATTCAGGTTCCGCTTTTTGTTGACGGCAGCGACATAATCAGAGTAGACACACGTACAGGCGAATATATGGAGCGTGTAAACAAGTAATTGCAAGCTGAAAGGAGCCGATTGCTATGAGTAATTTATCAAAAAAGGTATCGTATCTGCGCGGTTTCGCCGAGGGACTCGACATAAGCCCCAAAAGCGACGAGGGTAAGCTTATTTCAAAAATGCTTGAAGTGATTGATGAAATGGCTGATAAAATAGATGCGCTTGAGGAAAGTCAGAACGAGACAGACACAATCCTTGGCGATATTGACGAGGAGCTTTCGTGGCTTGCCGACGATATATACGGCGAGGACGATTTTTCCGATGATGAGGATGACGATTACGAAGATGAGGACGAGGACGACGATTGGCTCAATGACGATACAAACGGCGCAGACAACGACCTCTTTGAAATTCAGTGCCCCAATTGCGGTGAGGACGTAATGGTTGACTTCGATATGCTTGACGAAGAAAAAGGAATTATATGCCCGAACTGTCATGAGGAAATAGAGCTTGAATTTAATTTTGACGAGGACGACGATTAACAGAGCATAAAAAGGGCTGTAAAAAAACTTTTAAAGTTTTTTTACAGCCTGTTTTTTGTGTCTTACAGGAGAAATGATGAAAGGATTATATATTCATATTCCGTTTTGCGTAAAAAAATGCAGGTATTGCGATTTTACTTCATTTGCGGACAAAGCCGATTGCTTTGATTTGTATGTAAAGCAGCTGATGTGTGAAATGGAGCAATATCGGGGCGAGGGCATAGACACCGTATTTATCGGCGGCGGAACGCCCACCGTTATGAGTGCGAAACAGTTGGAGAAAATTATCGGTGCGTGCTTTAAAAATTTCAATATATCCTCCGATTATGAATTCAGCGTCGAGGCAAACCCCGGCACGCTTGATGATGAAAAAATCAAAACGCTCTTAAACAGCGGAGCAAACCGCATAAGCGTCGGCGTGCAGTCGTTTAATGACAATGAGCTGAAAACGCTCGGAAGAATACACAGCGCACGCAGTGCATATAATACAGTTTGCAGACTGCACGAGCTGGGATTTTTAAACATCAATGCCGATATTATGACGGCGCTCCCCTCGCAGACGGAGGAAATGCTTTTAAAGACGGCAGACCGCCTGCTTGAGCTTCCTCTTATGCATATAAGCGCATACAGCCTTATAATAGAGGACGGAACGCCTATGGCGGAGGATTACAAAAACGGGCAGTTAAACCTCCCCGATGAGGACAGCGACAGGCATATGTATGCGGCGCTTTCGGAAAAACTGGCGCAGAACGGATTTAACCGATACGAAATTTCCAATTTCGCAAAGGACGGCTTTGAATGCCGTCATAATAAAAAATACTGGCAGTGCAGAGAATATATCGGACTCGGTACGGCGGCACATTCATATATAGGAAACGAACGCTTTTCAAATACAAGCAGTTTATCGGAATATCTTTCGGGAAAATATTGCCGTAATACCGAGGTGCTGACCAAAGCGGACAAAATCGAAGAATTTATTATTATGGGTTTGCGTATGCGATGCGGAATAAGCGAAGCGGAGTTTATGCGCCGATTTAATAAAAGCTTTGCCGAAACCTATAAAAATCAGCTTGAAAAATTTATAAACGGCGGATTTATGAAAGCCGAAAACGGGCGCTTTTGCCTGACCGCAAAGGGTGCGGACGTGTCAAACTCAATAATGTGCGAGTTTATTTAATAATTATTAAAATTGTGAATAATTTGTGAAATATGCGGAAATCACTTGACATACGGGTTTGATAGTGGTAAATTATACTTGTTAGCACTCATAGTTGACGAGTGCTAACAAAGAAAAGCATATATTTGTTGAAGGTGAGGATAATGGACTTAAATGAACGAAAAAGAAAAATCCTCCAGGCTATTATTGATGAATATATAGGCACGGCAGAGCCTGTAGGCTCGAGAGCCATTTCAAAAAAAGAGGATTTGGGGCTTTCGAGCGCAACTATCCGAAACGAAATGGCAGACCTTGAGGAGATGGGTTACCTCATACAGCCTCATACCTCCGCAGGACGTGTTCCGTCGGACGAGGGGTACAGGTTTTATGTAAATCAGCTTATGCAGCGTTACCAGATCGGTATGGAGGCAATCGCAAGATTGCAGCGTGAGCTTGAAACAAAGGTAAATCAGCTTGAGAAAATAATCAGGCGTGCGGGGTTTATAGCTTCTGCGCTTACCGATTACACAACGGTTGTTACGGCGCCGTCCGGCTCGGGCGACCGCATAAACAAAATCGACCTTGTGCCTATCGGCAAAAACCAGGTGATGCTTATAGTCGTTACGCATACGGTGAGAAACGAGATTATAAACATTGACATCGATTCCGATACGTGTGCGGGACTTGCAAAAATTCTTAATAAAAACCTCTGCGGACTGGACGCAAACGAGATTACGTTCGATAAGATAAAGGAGCTTGAGGCGGAGATAAAATCCGAACTTAACCTGCACCCGAAGGTGCTTATCAATATAATGAATTTCGTTTACGAAACAATAACCGTTGCGGAGGACACCGAAATATACGTAAACAACGCAAAGTCCATTTTAAAATATCCGGAATACCGTGATGTGGAAAAAGCAAGCGAGCTTTTCAATTTCCTTGAGGATAAGGAAAACCTTAAAAAGATAATCGGAACAGACTCCGAAAAGGGCGTGAATGCGAAAATAGGCAAGGAAAACGACCTTGAAATCTTAAACGACTGTTCGCTTGTCACGGTAAATTATTCGCTGGGCAATAAAGCCGTCGGAAAGCTGGGCGTAATAGGACCCAAGCGTATGAATTACGCAAAGGTGTTCGCAAGCCTTGATCTTATATCGGCGGAGATAGATAAAGTTCTCGGGTATTACATCAATGATGAATAATGAGGGGAGATGGGAAAATGACAGATAAGAATGAAGAAGAAATCATAGAAGAAACAGACGAAACCGCCGCAGAGACGGAGGCTCCCAAGGAGGATTTGGAGGAAAAGCTTCGGGAGCAGACGGAAAAGTACACACGTCTGTATGCGGAATTTGATAATTTCCGCAAGCGCTCACAGCGTGAAAAGGACGCCCGTTATGCGGACGCCGTTATCGATACGGTGGAAAAAATTCTGCCTATCGGCGATAATATAGAAAGAGCATTGCAGACAGAAGTAACCTCGGAGGACGCCGTAAAGCTTAAAGAGGGCGTTGAGATGGTTATGAAGCAGTTCTACGAAGTGCTTGAAAAGCTCGGCGTTTCGGAAATCAAAGCGCAGGGCGAACAGTTTGACCCTAACGTACACAACGCAATTATGCACGTTGAGGACGATTCTATAGATGACAACACCGTTGTGGAGGAATTTATGCGCGGGTATAAATACAAGGATAACCGAGTTATCCGCCACAGTATGGTAAAAGTAGCAAACTAAATTTTTTAGGAGGAATTTATTATGGGAAAGATTATTGGTATAGACTTAGGTACAACAAACAGCTGTGTAGCCGTTATGGAGGGCGGTAACCCGAACGTTATCACCAACAGCGAGGGCGCAAGAACAACCCCGTCGGTTGTAGCGTTCCAGAAAGACGGCGAGAGAATAGTCGGACAGGTTGCAAAGCGTCAGGCTGTTACAAACGCAGACAGAACAATTATGTCAATAAAGAGAAAAATGGGTACAACCGAAAAGGTTTCGATTGACGGCAAGGAATACACACCGCAGGAAATTTCCGCAATGATTCTTGCAAAGTTAAAGAGCGATGCGGAAAGCTATCTCGGCGAACCCGTTACACAGGCGGTAATCACCGTTCCTGCTTACTTCAACGACTCACAGCGTCAGGCAACAAAGGACGCAGGTAAAATCGCAGGTCTTGAAGTATTGAGAATTATAAACGAGCCTACAGCCGCAGCTCTTGCTTACGGTATGAGCGACAAGGATCAGACAATTATGGTATATGACCTCGGCGGCGGTACATTCGATGTATCTATCCTTGAAATAGGCGACGGCGTGTTTGAAGTATTGTCAACAAACGGCGATACGCACCTCGGCGGCGATGATTTCGACCAGAGAATTATGGATTATCTCGTATCGGAATTTAAAAAGTCGGACGGCGTTGATTTGTCAACCGATAAGATGGCTATGCAGAGATTAAAGGAAGCTGCCGAAAAGTCAAAGATAGAACTTTCGACAACCACGACCTCAAATATCAATCTGCCGTTCATCACAGCAGACGCATCGGGTCCGAAACATATGGATATAACTCTTACAAAAGCAAAGTTTGACGAGCTTACCGCAGATCTGGTAGACAGAACTCTTACCTGCATCAGAAACGCTATGTCGGACGCAGGTCTTTCAAGCTCGCAGATAGATGAGGTTCTTCTTGTCGGCGGATCATCGAGAATCCCTGCCGTACAGGAGGCTGTAAAGAAAGAAATGGGCAAAGAACCGCATAAGGGCATTAACCCCGACGAGTGCGTTGCAATCGGTGCGGCAAGACAGGCAGGCGTTCTCAGCGGCGAAGAAACCGGCGTGCTTCTGCTTGACGTAACACCGCTTTCACTCGGTATCGAAACAATGGGCGGTGTGTTCACAAAGCTTATCGAGAGAAACACAACAATTCCTACAAATAAATCGCAGATATTCTCAACAGCCGCAGACGGACAGACAAGCGTTGAAGTTCACGTTCTCCAGGGCGAAAGAGAAATGGCACAGTACAATAAGACGCTCGGAAGATTTAATCTTACCGGTATTGCTCCGGCTCCGAGAGGCGTACCGCAGATTGAGGTTACTTTCGATATTGATGCAAACGGTATTGTTAAGGTAAGCGCAAAGGATTTGGGAACAGGCAACGAACAGAAGATTACAATAACCGCATCTTCAAACCTCAGCGATGAAGATATAGAAAAGGCTGTAAAAGAAGCCGAAAAGTATGCCGAAGAAGATAAAAAGCGTAAGGAAGAGGTAGACACGAGAAATAATGCAGAGTCGCTTGTATATCAGTGTGAAAAAGCTCTTACGGACGCAGGCGACAAGATCGACGCCGGCACAAAATCAGACATCGAAGCTGAAATAAACAAGGTTAAAGAGGCGTTAAAGGGTACTGATTCGGCAGCTATCAAAGCCGCAACGGAGGAATTACAGCAGAAATTCTATGCCGTTGCCGAGAAGATGTATCAGCAGGCAGCTCCGAACGGAGCACAGCCGGGTGCAGGCGCAGAGCAGGCAAACGGCGGCGCACAGGCAGGAGATAACGTTTACGAAGCGGATTACCGTGAAGTAGATAATGACAACGACAATAAATAAGCTTTCTGAAAAAGGGCGGATACATTTCCGCCCTTTTGGCAGTAAAGAATAGGTGGGTGAGTAAATTTGGCAGAGAAAAGAGATTATTATGAGGTGCTTGGCGTTTCAAAGGGCGCATCGGACGATGAGCTTAAGAAAGCGTTCAGAAAAGAAGCCAAAAAATATCATCCTGACTTACATCCGGGCGATAAAGAGGCAGAAGCGAAATTTAAGGAAGTAAACGAGGCGTATGAGGTGCTGTCAAACCCCGAAAAGCGTCAGAAGTACGATCAGTTCGGTCATGCCGGCGTTGACCACAACTTCGGTGCGGGCGCAGGCGGCGGCGGTTTCAATGATTTCGGCGATATATTCAGCGATATTTTCGGCGGCTTCGGCGGTTTCGGCGGCGGACGCAGAAACGGACCCAGGCGTGGCAACGATGTAAGACAGGTAGTTAATATATCCTTTGAGGAGGCAGCTTTTGGCTGTAAAAAGAAGATAAACATAACCAAAATGGATACGTGCGATACGTGTCACGGAACGGGTGCAAAGCCCGGTACGTCCGCACAGACGTGTCAGAACTGTCACGGAACGGGACAGGTGCAGACACAACAGCGTACAATCCTCGGTTATATGACGAACGTTACAACGTGTCCGCATTGTCAGGGAACGGGTAAAATAATAAAAGACCCGTGCCGTGACTGCCGTGGAACGGGTAAAGTGCGCAAATCGAAAACAGTTGAGATAAATATTCCGGCAGGTATAGACGACGGTCAGACAATCCAGCTCACGGGACAGGGCGAGCCGGGTGAAAAAGGCGGTCCAAAAGGCGATCTGCTTATTACCGTCCGTGTACGTCCGCATGAGATTTTCAAGCGCCGTGACAACGATATATTCCTTGAAATGCCTATCACATTCGTGCAGGCGGCTTTGGGCGCAACTCTTACCGTGCCTACGCTTGACGGTGCGGTGGAATATGATATTCCCGAGGGTACGCAGTCGGAAACACGCTTCAGATTAAGAGGCAAGGGCGTTCCGTTTATAAGAGGAAAGGGCAGAGGAGATCAGTATGTAACCGTTAAGGTTGAAGTACCGAAAAACCTCTCGTCAAAGCAGAAAGAGCTTTTGCGTGAATTTGACGAGGACAGCAATTACAAGCAGAAAAAATCCTTTGCGGAGAAAATGAAGGATTTTTTGAATAAATAAAGGTACGGAATTTTCATTCCGTACCGCCCGTATCGGCTATGCAAAAATGCGGAAAATATCCGCATCGGGAATTAAAATCGTGGCGCAGGATATTTATTATTCCGTCCTCGCTGCCGTCCTCGACTATGGCAAAAATGCCGTTGCGCCATTCACGGGCGCACAAGCATGAGGGATTTTCGCATATTTTGTCTGCTAAAAACATATGCTCGCCCTCACAGCCCCAAAGGCGTTCAATTGATTTTTGCGAGTCGTTCACAAGCTTTGCAAAATCCTTGATACGGCACATTTTAAGCACGGCTTTGGCAAGGATTATGCGCTCGTTTTCGGAAATAATGTGCCGTACGTACTTTATTTCGGGATTTTTAAGCTTGGTGCGTGCATAATCGAGCATATCCGATGTTATATCGTTAAATGACGTTACGTGCGGATAAATATGCCGCAGTTTTTTAAATGCCGACGCTGTAACAGCGGCGTGATTATCGGGTTTTGCGGTGCGTGACTGAACAATGAGGATTTTGTATCCCGTAAGCGGCAGTGGGAAATTTGTACACTCAAGTCCACGTACACTGCTGCACCAGCCATGGCGTGAGTTCATAACAGCAATATACGGCGCAGGATTGTGCGAATGGGCGCACAGCTGTACCTTTTGAGCAGGCGGCATTTCGGTATCGGCAATCTTTAAAAGAGTGTTAAGAACGGAAATGCGCAGTGCAATATTGTGCGGCAGAAATTCGGGAATACTGCTGTCATACAGTATCTCCGCACCGAACGGGCGGATATGCCCGAATTTTTGAACAATGTCGTACAAGTACTTGTTGTGGGAAGCAATATCGGCGGTCTGTATAACACTGCACACGCCCGTCTGTGTATTTTCCAGGTTTACGGCGTTGCTTGCAAGCATACGCCCGGCGGTTTTTACGCACATTGAAAGCGTGCAGGACATAAATTCGCTGTTTTCTATTTCACTGTGTCCCAAAAGCGTGCATAAAAGCCCCGCTTTTGAGAAAACAAGCCTGTTTTTCGATACGCCGTAGCGTTTGTAAAAATCACTTTGCAGTTCCGTGCGGTTCAAAATAAACACTCCCTTTCAGCGTTTATTTTGCCGAAAAACATAAAAAATATTCGCACTGCAAGCATAAACTTGACATTTACGCAATAAAATTATATAATAGTCATAATATACAGATTTTAAGAAGGGAAGAAAAAGCAAATGGCAGAAGCAAAGGAAATTGTACTTACTCAAGAGGGCAAGCAGGAGCTTGAGGCAGAGCTTGACCAGCTTAAAAATGTAACCCGAAAGGAAGTTTCGGAAAAAATCAAAGAGGCACGTTCGTTCGGCGACCTCTCGGAAAATGCCGAGTATGACGCCGCAAAAGACGAACAGGCAGAGGTCGAGGCAAGAATAAATCAGATTGAGTATATGCTCAAATATGCAAAGATAGTTGAAGACGAGGGTCTTGACGTGGTAACGGTCGGCAAAAAGGTAACTCTCGATATTTTCGGTCAGGAGCAGGTTTACCAGATAGTCGGAACATCGGAGGCTGATCCGTATAAGAATAAGCTTTCGCACGAATCGCCCATAGGCGCAGCATGCCTTAACCACTCCGCAGGCGATAAAGTGTCAGCCGTAACTCCCGGCGGCACGGTTGAGTTTACAATTTTGAAAATAGAGAAATAAAAAGCAATCCTTGATTTTAAGGCATAAAAAGCCGTGATACATCTGCGAACAAAGCAGATGTATCACGGCTTTTCCGCATCTCTGTTGAGAGATTTTTCAATGCTCTATAAATTTAAAGATGTTACTATGTTGAATTCTTCGTCAATAAACATATTAAATTTATCTACAAGATGTTGTATATTTTCTTGAGCTGAGTGCTTTGAAATATCATATTCATCATCTTGAACCGGCATATACGGTATAAAACCTTCCATATCTGAAGGATAATCAAAATCTACATAAATTTCTTCTATTTCATCTAACAAATCTTGATTATTAGTTGCATTTTTTTGGATTTCAAGTAAAAGAATAAATCTGAGAGTTCTTAAAGCGTTTGATTTTTTCTTATCTAAATTTTGCTTACCGGAAAACATTCTTTCAATTAAAGGTAAAACATTATTTCGATCTGCTTTATCAACAATTAATAATTCAATTATTTCCGGAGTGTCACTGTTAGGATTATTTTCAATTACCTTATTGGCGTATATAATAGCATTTTCAGGCTCTATCAATTGTTCTTGTATTCCCCAATAAACACAGCTCCAATTTATTAAATTAAAATATCTGTCAAAGTTTATGCTATACATTATCAATCATTCCTTTCATCTTGAATTTGGTCGTCCTGTTATTTTCCCGTTTGGAATAAAGCGTCTGTGAGTCACTCCTTTTGTACTATCATAAATCCACTCAAATATACCGTTTTTACCATTTAAGCTTCCTTGCAGTTGATATAATGTTCTTGTATTACCGTCTCCGCCTTTTAATGTAAACGATTTCGCATTGCTGACGTAATTATCAATAATATTATTGAATGAGTGATGAGGATCGGATTTTCGAGCCGAACCCACTCTTTTATTATTTACAATAGGATTATTAATGTTTTTGCCGCTTCCCTTTGTTCTTCCGAAATTACCGCCTGCACCTGCACCCATTAAGCAGTCACCTGCTTTCCGGACTTTAAAAATTCACTTTCAAAAGGCTTTATATTTATGCCCATATCCCGGTATTCTTTAAAAATATAATCAGGTGCACTGCCGTACACAATGATGGTACGTTATCTTTTTCAAATGATATTTCTCTTTTTTCAAAATGAAATATGCTTCCACATGTAAGCCAAACATTATATGTTTGTTCTCCATTTTCATATATGTCATTTTTTGCTTAATCGTCTTTTTCCCATAAGACTGTGCCATCTTCTAATGAAACTTTTTTAGGAATACATTTTAAAGATATTTCGATACAATCATTATATATCTCAACACTACTGTCAGTGCCTTGTTGCAATACTTTTACATCGCCGACAGCAGCTGCATATTCCCCGATATAATCTTCGTCACCAGGCTCGGTATCTGTTTCATACTCACCTGTTATGGATGTACAAGAAACAATTAAGCCATTATTCCAATTGATAGTTAATTGTTTTTCGTTATCATAACAATAATTCAAAGCACTCATAAGAGCTAAATATTTTTCATTGTTCATTTATGATTTTTCCTCCTTAATATTATTTAAATCCTCTTGGTCTTGCCGGAACAATATGAGCATTTCCTTTATTGTCATAGTGGATAGTGGCTCTTGTTGTATTATAGTACTTACCACTTTCTCTGTCATAATACTTGCCGATTACTCTCCCGTAATCAACAGTCTCTTTGTTGGGCGTTGTCATTCTTCCTTTTCCTGTACCTTCTTTTAAAAGTTTATTTGGGTTTGAAGTTAGAATGCTGGGGTTTTTACCATTTGCTCTCTGTTGATTATAGTTATTTGTGCCTTTTATATGCTTGTCTTGACGACCTTGATGAATTTGAGCATTAGAACGACCGCCTTTTGTATTTCCAAAATTACCGCCTGCACCTGCACCCATTAAGCAGTCACCTGCTTTCTGGATTTTGAAAATTCACTTTCAAAAGGCATTATATTTATGCCGATATCCCGATATTTCTTAAAAATATCATCAGGTGCACTGCCGTACACAATAATTGTCCTCGGCGACAGCCTTTTAACCAGTTCGGAAAGACCTTTTTTGAAATAATCTCTATCAATCCTGCTTTTTATACAACCGTGAGTACCTACTGCAACGGTTTTAAATTTTTCAATTCCGTCAAAGCAGAATTCGTATGTACGTTCATCATTAAATCTTACATTAGGTATAATTTCAACCCCGTTATTTTGCAGCCATACCGATAAAGCTCTTCCTTTGTACGTATCCCATATTTGCATACAAAGCGGCATATTCCGATACAAGCTGAAATCGGGTGAAATTATGCCTTTAAACTTTTTAAGCTTTGTAAGATACCGCTTGGGATTGTGCCATAAGCGTTCAAATTTTATATCGTGCTCATAAAACATAACCCAGCAGTCAAAGTCAGTCTGCGTGTTTGCCATTGCCTTTGAAAACGGCACTAATTTTTTGGGTATAAGATTACTTGTCTTAATTTTCGGCAACTCAAAATATCCTTCATAGTCAGCATTTTCTACTAAGAACGCATGAAAGATGTCATAATTATTAAATTGTTTTTTTATCATGTAGTACCTCCGTAAATAAAAATCACAAAAAATTTTCTAAACTATATTGATTTTTCTTTACGGATATGCTAAAATATAACCATAGGTAAAAGGTGTGCTTTCAGCATATCCGAGATCAACACATTAAATTACTGCGCCAACAGTTTTTAATGTGTTTTTTCTTTTATTTATGTACTCATATCAATTCCCCCTTTTATTAAATGGCAATACCAAAAAGATTACAAAGCTTTATTTCGTATTTTGTATAATACTTTCCGCCGTATTGCAGCCATTTGTTATAAAATGATAATGCATATTTAGCAGCCTCACAGCTTATTTCAAAACGTTCTGCAATGGCATATGGAGTTTTTAAATTCAGCTTGTGTATTAAAACAGGCGGCGCAAGAGCGAATTTTGCAAAAAATTTAGCTTCTGCCTCTGCAAGCTCGCTGTCCTCGGTGTGGTCGAGTATAATATGTCCGTCCTCATGCATAATTGTATTGTTTATCCTGCCATACGGCTTGCTGTCGTTATAAAACACATACCATTCGCCGGTTTTCTTTTTTACCGAAAACCCATCTTCGCTTCTTTTTATCATAAGCGCTTGCGTAGTTTTAGGATATGCCGAATACGGAATAACCTTAACTCCCATTTTAGTTGCTATTTCAAAACCGCTTATAGGCGTACAATGTATATCAAGCCTTTCAAATAAGTCAACAACGGTTTCTTTTATTTCCTCATATCTTGCGTTGCTTAGTGTCAAATAAAATACACCTCCTTATTATTCACCGAATAGTGCATTAATCAGTTCTTTTTTCTCTTGTATTGTCATCTTGGAAGCATTGCGGGCAATTATTCGCTCAATTTTGGGAAAGTCAAACTGCTCATCTGTTTCACAACCTAAAAGATAACCTGTCTGTGAATGTACTCATTTCTTTAACTTCCTTATAAATTACCAGTATTATAACACAGATTACCGAATGTGCCAAGCGGTTTTTTTAAATAAGAGCAAACACTGGTTTGAATTACTGAAAATGTATTTACAAAACGGTATATATATATTATAATTGATATGAAGCATACTATATTTACAAATAAGTGTACAGATACATTATTAAATTGTTGAAAGGAACTGAGGAGGACGGCATCAATGAAAAAATTATTATCAATTATTTTAGCAATTGCAATGCTTTGCTCAATGGCAACAGCTGTATTTGCTGATGAGGTTCAAAATTACGAATATATACTTCCGATTGAGTATAACAATATTTACAGACTGCAAAATGCTTATGTTGCCTGCGACAAGCAGGGGAAATACGCACTCTACAGCTTGGACGGCAAAAAACTTTCAGATGATTACGATTATATAGGCTCATTTTTCAATGAACAAGCTGCTGCGGCGAGAAAAGATAACGAATCCTACATTATAAACCCTTACGGAACGGTTCTCAGCAAATTTGATAAAAGCATAATAGATGTGGCAGATTATGTGATTGTAAATCTTACGGATTCAAATGAAGACGGCAGACCGTTTTCGTATTGTGAGGGCGAATTCGGCGTATATACATATTCGGGAGAGCTTGTCAAGGTACTGGAGTATGAAGAATTTAAGCCGCCGAAGAATTGGGGATTCGGGATAACATTTGCCGGCGGGCGCTTGTTATTTAGCGAAAATGGCAAATGGGGTGCTGTCGATAACGGCTTTAATACTGTTATTGAGCCTGTGTTTGATGAAATATATCCGTTCACGGACACAGAGACCGGAATAACAATAGCAATTATGAACGGTAAGTACGGACTTATCGACCGTGACGGAAATACTGTTGCCGATTTCATTTATAACGGGATATATCCGCTTCATAATGACAACGGAAAAATCAGCGCATACAAAGTTACACAGGATTCTGCACAGGAAACTTCCCGATACGGTCTTTTAGACAAATACGGAAAAATGATAAAACAGCTTGATGAATCAGAACCGCAAACGGTGTATGAAGATTACAATCTGATAAAGGTATCTGTACAGAACAATCGTGATGACAGTGAGCAATACGGAGCTTTATACGGGATTTTGGATTATGACGGGAATATTGTAATTCCTGTTGAGAATACAAACATATGGGGAATATCCGAGGGGATTGTTGCCGTTCAAAAATCTTCCGGACATTCCGGCTATTATGATATAAGCGGTAAGGAACTTACCGATTTCAATTACGGAATGATTTCGCTTTTTTCCGATGGACTTGCTTTTGCGGAGAACCGTGTCAATGGTGCATACGAGGTTATAAATAAAAACGGTGAGGTTGTTTTCAATCCTGGCAGATGGGCAAATGGATTTTACGGCGGTATAGCTCAAATTGAACCGGGCAAATTTATTGACACAAACGGGAAAGTAGTTATTGATAATCCGGAATGGAAATCTAATTCGGAAGCCGGACTGAATTGGTGGAGCTATAAAAACGACGGCAGATTTATTGTTTCGGACGGAGCAAACTACGGCGTGGCAAAATATACCGGATTTATTTCCCCGTGGGCAAAGGGAACGGTATCGGAGGCAAAAAGATTAAATATAATCAAAACAGACGGAAGATATAATTACACCGCATTTATTACCCGTGAGGAATTTTGCGAACTTGTATTTAACTATATTGAAAGCTTTGACGCATCAGCTTTTTCAGCTGATGTAATAAAATCGCATTTTACCGATACGGATAATGAACATATCGGCGTGTTAAATGCAATGGATATTATAAAAGGAAAATCCGAAACGGAGTTCGCACCGAATGATTCTCTTACCCGTGAAGAAGCCGCAACAATTCTTTATCGCTTGATAAAAAAGATATATCCGGATTCAGCCGCAACCGAAATATATTTTGATTTCGCAGACGGCGCACAAATCTCCGATTGGGCAATGAATAATGTTCAAGTTATCTGCAATATGGGAATTATGCAGGGCGTGGGCGATAACAGATTTGCTCCAAAGGATTTATATACCACCGAACAGGCTATTGCAACACTTGTGAGAATATATAATGAAATAAGCGGATAAGGGCAGGCGGTCAATAAGATGCTCGATATAGACGAACGGACAAAAGTGTGCAAATAATATCGGGAAAACACCATACGGCAATGATATAATGTTTTCAAGGCGAAGGGGTGATAGACGTGAACTGGCTGGAGGCAATAGAAAAATCAATTGAATATATCGAGGAGCATATAACGGAAAATATCTCCGCAGAAGATGCGGCGGAGTGCGTGTATATGTCGCCGTTTTATTTTCAAAAGGGGTTTTCTATGCTTTGCGGCTATACGGTTGCGGAATATATCCGAAACCGCAGACTGGCGCTTGCGGGCGGCGAGCTTTTGGCGGATAAGGCAAAGGTTATCGATGTGGCATTAAAGTACGGCTACGACTCGCCCGACTCGTTTACAAAAGCGTTCACGAGATTTCACGGAATATCGCCTTCAAAAGTGCAAAAGGGAAATGTGATGATAAAAACCTTTGCACCGCTGAAAATTAATATTTCATTGAAAGGCGGTTATATTATGAACTACAAAATCGTAAAAAAGGAAAGCTTTAAGGTACTGGGCAATCCGAGGAGGTTTTCGTACGAAACCTGCAAGGAGGAAATTCCGAAGTTCTGGCAGGAGCATTACCAATCGGGAAAAGGCAAGTATGTATGCGGAATGTTCGGAGTGAACATCGACGAGAAGATGGGCGGAAATGATTTTGAATATCTGATTGCGGACGCATATAATTCGGAAAAAGAAGTACCCGAAGGCTTTGAGGTACGCACCGTACCGGCGTTTACGTGGGCGGTCTTTTCGTGCGACGGGCCTATGCCGAAGGCATTGCAGGACGTAAACAAAAAGATTTTTTCCGAATGGCTCCCTGCGCTTAAGGAGTACGAGTTTGCGGCAGGCTATTGCATAGAAATGTATGATGACGTGAGCAAATACCCCAAGGGCACGCAGGACGAAAACTATCATTCGGAGATTTGGATACCGGTAAGAAAAATTAAATAACAATTCCAAACGAGCCGTAAAATTTTTTTTACGGCTTGTTTTTGGTTGACAAAGTTTTTAATATGTGATAGAATAACAATTGATATATAACACAAGCTATATAAAAGGAGGGTTATTTATGGAAAAAAACAAACTGCTTATAAAAGCAATGTGGACAATTCTTGTAACGAATGTGATATTTTACGCCGGAATTATTTTTTTGGCGGTATTCACACTGAAAAGCGGTGCGGCATTGGGAGCGGTGATATGCGCCGCCACGGTAATGCTTATAGCGGCGTGCTGCATTGCTTTGAAATTTGAGATAAGCGCAGGAGATTATGAGTGCGAAAAATGTCATTATAAATTTGTTCCCACATACAAAGAGGCGTTAATCTCAATGCATATGGGTACTACCAGATACTTAAAATGCCCGAACTGCAATAAAAAGCAGTGGGCGAAAAAAAGGTTATAAATACTAACGGCGGTATTGAACCGCCGTTTTTTACTTCTTCAATTGTCCCAATTTAGCCGCTTTAAGATAAGCATTAATGAAACCGTTCAAATCTCCGTCCATAACCGCCTGAATGTTTCCCATTTCATAGCCTGTACGCAAATCCTTAACCATTGTGTAAGGCTGGAATACGTATGAGCGTATCTGGTTTCCCCAGCCGTTTTCCGTCTGCACGCCCTGAATATCCGCAATCTTTTCTTTCTGCTGCTGTTCCGCAAGCTCTATAAGCTTTGCTTTGAGCATTTTCATAGCATAGTCACGGTTCTGGAACTGCGAACGCTGAGTCTGACAGGAGGTTACAACGCCTGTCGGAATATGCGTAAGACGTACCGCCGACGATGTTTTGTTAATATGCTGACCGCCTGCGCCGCTCGAACGGAACACGTCCATTTTAATATCTTCGGGGCGAATATCTATCTCAATGCTGTCGTCAAGTTCGGGCATAACCTCGATTGACGCAAATGACGTCATTCGCTTGCCTGCCGAGTTAAACGGCGATATGCGCACAAGTCTGTGTACGCCCTTTTCCGATTTGAGATACCCGTATGCGTTCGGACCGTCAATTTCGATTGTACAGCTTTTTATTCCCGCTTCGTCGCCGGGGAGCGAATCAAGCACCTCCGTGCGGTAGCCGTTTTTCTGTGCCCACATCTGGTACATTCTTATAAGCATTTCGCACCAGTCCTGCGCCTCCGTACCGCCTGCGCCGGCATGGAAAGTCATAATGGCGTTTGAATTGTCGTATGTTCCGCTTAAAAGCGTTTCAAGCGTAAGCTTTTCGATTTTTTCTTCAAGCTGTGCAACCGTCGCTTTTACATCGGACGCCATACTTGCGTCGTTTTCCTCCTCCGCAAGTTCAATCATCATAAGTGTGTCCTCACGTAAATTTTTCAGCTCCTCATATGCCGAAATTTTATCCTTAAGCTGTTTCGTCCGCTTTATCACTTTCTGCGAGTTTTCCATATCGTCCCAGAAAGACGGTTCGGCAGCCTGTTTTTCGAGTTCTTCCGCCTCTTTCATCGCATTGGCGATGTCAAAGTGAATCCCTCAGTTCTGTAATGTTTTCCTCCATATTCTGGAGTGCAAGTCTGTATTCATCGTACTCTAACATTATTTCACTTCCTTTATACTTTGTAGCTGTACTATTATACCACTTTTTGCACAAATAATCAACCGAAAATTTTCTTTTGCAGAAATTCGGCTATAGCCTTCGCCATATATTTGAACCCGAGATCGTTGGGGTGGGTGCAGTCCGAAGTGTAATCCGTTCTGTTTTCTGTCGGAATAATGTCGTGTCCGCACAGGAAATACACGTTTTTGTCACCGTTTTTAACGGCATTTTCATATGTGGCGTATGCAATGTCACGGCGCTCTTTGTTTTCGCCATCAAGTGCGGTGCTTCTGAAAAATACTCTCGACATAATGAGAACGGGTACATTCGGATTGTTTTTCCTTATCGCTTTGAAGAACGGCTCGTGGCGTTCGCGCAGTTCTTCAACTGCACTGTTATAATCGTATTCCATAACGACGGCGGAAAGGTCAAGCTTTCCTATTTCCTCCGCAATTACCGTCTCTCCGCGAGCATTGCCGGAAAAACCGAGGTTTATTGTCGGCATATCCAGCCTGCGCCCGATAATTGCGGGGTATGCCATACCGGGGCGTGACGCACAGCCGCCGTTTGTGATTGACGAGCCGTAGAAAAGCACATTCTTTTTGAGCGTCCGCTCGCTCGGCGGTGTAATTTCGGCGTTTTCCTCAAAGCCGATTAAAAGCGTGTCAACGCACGAATACAACGGCAGATAAATTATACAGTCGGACATTCCGCCGTCGAGGTTTACTGTCATATCCACCTCGTTTTCGCCCGGCTCGGGGCGTACATTCTGCACCATTTCATATACGCCGTCCTTTTTTGCGTAGATGTCAAAACCGGCGTCTGCCGCAAGCGGCATACCGCTTGAATACCGCAAAAGCTCATACGTTGCTTTTATCGCAATGCTCGGCGAGCTTGTGCAAAAGCGTATTGCTCCGCCGGTCGAGTTTTTCGCCAGCTCCTGCAATGAGTCCGAGAGTGACGGCAGAATACGTTTAGGCAGTCGGTAAAGGTTATCGTTTTCCGAAAACCACGGAAAACCCTCGATTTGAAATTCTCTGTAATCCTTGTATGTGTATTTCTTGTTGTTTTTTACCTGTATAAAGTTTTTATCCACTTCTTTGTGCTGCATAGTTATTTTTCTCCTTTCAGTCGGGGCGATGAGGGCATCGCCCCCTACGTTGTGTGACAATTGGGCGATGAGGGCATCGCCATATACAAATTGCACCGCACCGTCCGAAATCAACGCCATTCGCCGTAGGGCAGGGGCTTGCTCCTGCCGAAATGCATATTGCATAGGTTTTGTTTCGGGTCGATGAGGGCATCGCCCCATACCGGCACTTGTGTGCATTGCGTTTCGGGTCGGTGCGGTATTGTCGCTTTAACCGTTTTCTACTATTATAATTTAAAAGGAATAAAAAGTCAATATATGGACGGATTTGCCGTCCATATTGGAATAAAATACAAAAAATACGGCAAATTTTTGAAAAAATCTTAAAAGATGATTTAAAATCGCATAAAATGATATATAATCGCATTGAAAAAAACCTGAAAGTATGGTATTTTAGTATAAAAGGCATATATAATTATTTCATTGACTATACAAAGTGTACATACATAAATTGGGTGCAAAATAAAAGTACACAAAAAATAAAATTAAATTAACGCCATTTATGCGAAAATGCGTTTACACCCAATCACGACAATTGTTATAATTATATAATTAAATTTTCTTAAGGAGGAAGAAGAAATGAAAAAAACAATTAAACTTACGGCACTTGCGCTGTGCGCAGCAATGGGAATGGGAATGTTAGCCGGCTGCGGAAAGCAAGAGGCGAGCGGAGATGTAACCAAGGTTACATACTGGAACGGCGACTCACACGCAGAAGCGGTTGTACGTGAACTGATTGACAACTACAATCAGAACCAGGGCAAGAAAGACGGTATCGAAATCGAATACACGCTCCAGGGCGGTGATAGTCTTACACAGACTCTTGAGCTTGCATTGCAGAGCGGAACGGCACCCGATATATTTGCCGGCGGAAGCATTACATCGCTTGCCGACAAAGGCTACATAATGCCTTATGACGATATATTCGGCAGCGATATTGACGATTTGAAAAAGAAGTATGACGGCAAATTAAAGAACACGCAGGATTTATATAAAGGAAAGCTTTACTGCGTACCTGTAACGGTCGGAAACGTACAGGGTCTTTTGTACAACAAGGATATGTTCAAGGCTGCAGGTATAGTTGATGAAAAAGGCGAAGCAAAACCGCCGAGAACACTTGCCGAAATGCGTGAGGACGCAAAGAAGCTCACAAATGCGGATAAGAAAGAGTACGGAATAATTTATCCGAAGAAGTGGGACGGCTGGTTCGGTTCGGACGTAACGGGCCCGGCATCAACCTACAGCGGCGGCAGAGGAGGATACAACCCTGCAGAAGATGATTATGACAATGCATATGTAAAGGATTATGCACAGGTTATTCTCGATATGAGAGATGACGGCAGTGTATACCCCGGCGGCGACAGCATAGATAACGATACTGCAAGAGCGTTGTTCGCAGAGGGCGGCATCGGTATGAAATACGGATTTAACTTTGACGTAGGCGTATTAAACGACCAGTTCCCGGCAAAATGCGACTGGGGCGTTGCACAGCTTCCTATTGCAGACGAGGAGCATGACTACAAGCAGAACGGCGGATACGGACGTTCACAGTTTGTAAATGCAGCGTCAAAAGTACCGACAGAGAAATTAAGAAAAGTAGTAGAGTTCTTCCTTTCTGACGAATACCTTGCAGGCTTGTACAAAGGCTGTGTTGCCGCACCGGCAGACTCAAAGATTATGGAAGGCGTAACGATAGACAATCCGAAAAAGGGTTGGACAGAATTTATGGAACTTACAAAGGACGTAACAGAAACACACTGGGGTCCGAACTGCGATATGGCAGGTCTTAAAGATATGAAGAAATTGTTCCTTGAAGATGTATGGTCGGGTAATATGTCACTTGACGATGCAATCGCACAGTCAACCGCAAATCAGAAAAAGGGACGTGAAGTATATAATGCAGCACACCCCGATTATGATACACATCAGTTTGCAGACCCGAGCTGGACACCTCAGCTTAAGGAAAGAGCAAAGAACAAATAAGCTGAAATTCGGCGGGGAACAACATTCCCGAAAATATATCACAAAGGGGAATAATAAATGCAGTTAAGTAAGAAAAAAACAAAGGACGCATTTAAAAGCGGCAAAGGTCTGAAGCAGGAGCTTCGGACCGAAGCCCGCTGGTGCTATCTTATGATAGCATTGCCGATAATCGGATTTTTTGTGTTCTCGGTATATCCTATTCTATGGACATTCCGCTGGTCGTTTTACTCGTACAGCGGAATAAAGTCACAAGCAAGCTTTATAGGCTTAAGGAACTTTGTCTCTCTGTTCACAACAGACCTTACATATTGGAAAACGTGGATAACAACGCTTGAGTTTGCAGTATGCAAAGTACCGATAGAGCTTACGCTTGCAATGATACTTGCGCTGATACTTTCAAAGGATATAAAGGCGAAAGGCTTTTTCCGTTCGGCATATTATATGCCTTGCGTAATCAGTGTCGCAATCATCGGTGTTATTATGTCGAACCTGTTCGGCTACTACGGTATTATCAATTACGGACTTGCAAAGCTCGGAATTATAAAAGACGGAGTAGACTGGTTTGCAAATAAAGGAACATCCTTGGCGGTATTGGTAATAGGTTCTATATGGAACACATTCGGAACAAACGTAATGTACTTTATGGCGGCTTTGGCAAACGTACCGCTTGATGTATACGAGAGTGCGGCGCTTGACGGAGCAACGGGAGTGCAATCGTTCTTTAAAATAACAT
>ERZ808246.143-NODE-143-length-59404-cov-4.378726_pt1 | contig 59404 bp, 46 predicted proteins | sample MGYA00521083_ERZ808246 | MGnify/ENA primary metagenome ERZ808246 (study PRJEB31516, sample SAMN03275577) | gut metagenome | biome: mammalia-associated habitat; material: feces | host: Papio cynocephalus | place: Kenya | collected 2012-07-07 ... | reverse complement strand
TCTACAACCTTTTGATTGCTATCATCGTTGCGGTTATCATCGTGCTTGCTATGAACCTTGTCGGTTCGCTGCTGATTTCTGCACTGGTGATTTTCCCGGCACTGTCGGCTATGCGGATATTTAAGAGCTTCCGCAGCGTGACCGTTTGCGCCGCAGCACTGTCGGTTGCGTGTTCGCTTATCGGCATTCTGGCATCAATCCTTGCCGGTACGCCGGTAGGCTCAACAATCGTTGCCGTTCAGATTGGCGCATTTGGCTTGACTTGGATTATAGGCACAGTTATTGGAGGTGTCAGAAAATGAAAAAGCTATTTCACTTGTTACTTATAGTCACTTTGATTGTATCGCTTTCTGCTTGCGGCAATAAAAAAACACCGCAAAACACGCAGAAGCCGTCTGCTCCCAGCGGCAATACGCAAAATTCAACTACTGTGACTGATGACCTTTCAAAGCCGCAAATATCGAATAACCTTGATGTGGATTTGACGAAACTCAGCAGCACAATGGTTTACTCTGAGGTCTACAATATGATGTATACTCCAGATGATTATATCGGGAAAACTGTTAAAATGAAGGGGAAATTTGCATATTACGAAGACCCCGAAACAAAAGCGCAGTATTTTGCCTGTATCATTGCAGATGCTACAGCTTGCTGCTCACAGGGACTTGAATTTGTTTTGACCGGCGAGCATACCTATCCGAACGATTACCCGGAGTTAAACTCTGAGATAACCGTCACGGGAACCTTTGAAACTTATGAGGAAAACGGATTTAAGTATTGCCGACTGACAGACGCTGCCATTGTAGAATAAAATCACATTGCAGCGACTGTTATGCCCGCAACCCTGATCAAAAATCATATAATTTTTAATCATTTTTCTGTTAACTATAAAAAGCACAACGCCACAGAGCTTTGAATCTCTCTGTGGCGTTGTGCTTCTCTCAATCGGTCACTTTTTGAAAGTGTCTTTATGTGAGCCTGCCCTTACAAGGCTTTTCGGGGCTTTTAAGCACACTTTCAAGCGCCTTTACAAAAGTGCTTTGAGATGCCAAATCGGGGTGAACATATATGTCTAACTGTGTAATGCTCTTTGCGAGGTGTTTTGTGAAATACCTTGTTATGTATTTGGAAACGGCGTTTTGATTTTTGTATTATCTTCGCAGATAATCAAGTCTATTTGCCTTTTTATAAGCCAATTCCAAAAATTGACAAATATCCAAATGAGAATAATCCCAATTCATCGGTTCTAAAGTTGCAGCTCCCCGGTATCCTGTTAAGGCGATTTTTTTCATAACTGTATTCCAGTTAACATTGCCGTCGAATGGCAATTGATGTTGATTACGGATGCCGCCGTTATCGTGTAAATGAATTGCCATCAGACGATTTACGTACATTCCCAACAAATCTTCATTCGGGGCATAATTTATATGATGACAACTGTCATAGCAAAACCCTGCATTATTTGAAGTGAATTTATTTAACACAGTTTTCAAATTTTTTATGTTACTTAAATTTTCAAAAGCAATCCGAATATTCTTTTGTTCTGCCTTGTTTATGAGTTCTGTCAGCCGTCTGATTCCTGTTTGATTCAAAGGATAATTATCATTCGGCAAATGTATCACCACGGTCGGTATATTGTATACGCAGCAATCTTCCACGCATTGCAGATAACTTTGAAATACGTTTTCTCCGTTCAAATTATCCAGCGACAGATTATTCTGTTCGTGCACGGGCGCATGGAGATTTTCTACAAATAACCCGGCATTTCTTGCCAGCCTTACATCCTCTTGATAACCGTCTCCTCTGCCAAACCGGTCGCTCCACCATAACATTACACAGTCAAAGCCCGCTTTTTTAATCAATTTGTATCTTTCTTCAAAAGAAACATCATATCCCGGACCGTAACCGAAGCAATCATATATCCCTGTCATTTTGTATCGCTCCTCATAAACACTCAAAGTTACCTGATTTCATTATAGCAAAAACACTTTCCGATATCAAAGAATTTATGCAAAAATTTCAATGGTGCTTTGTTTGTGTAATTCGGTATTTATGCGGCTTTTTATGCCTGAACGCAACGTTTTGAAACATTTTTATTAACAAAATTTTCTGTTTATTGACAACAAATAATATGTTATATATAATAGGAATCAATAAAGAACGGAGCGTGTTCACTTTGGATAAATACAGAATTATAGAAGTAAAACAGAGCGTTTTTGAAGATAACAACAAGGATGCCGATAAACTGCGCGGCAGGCTGAAAGACGAAAAAACGCTTCTTGTCAATCTTATGTCGTCACCCGGGGCGGGCAAAACAACCACGCTTACAAAGCTTATTGCGCTTTTAAAAGACGATTTGAAAATAGGTGTGATGGAGGCTGACATCGACTCTGACGTAGACGCAAAAACCATATCGTACACGGGCGCTAAGGTAATTCAGCTTCACACAGGCGGAATGTGCCATCTTGACGCGGATATGACGCGCCAGGGCATCAACGAGCTCGGCACAAAAGACCTTGACCTTGTAATTCTTGAAAACGTCGGCAACCTTGTGTGCCCCGCCGAATTTGACACGGGCGCGGCGTTTAATATGATGATTCTTTCTGTTCCCGAAGGGCACGACAAGCCGCTTAAATATCCGCTTGTTTTTGAAGTCTGCGACGCTATGATAATAAACAAGACCGACGTTTTGCCGTATTTTGATTTCGATATGGAAAAGGTCGGCGAATATGCGCGCAAACGCAACCCGAACATTAAAATATTCCCCATATCCGCAAAAACGGGCGAGGGCGTAGCGGCGCTTGCTCTTTATCTTAAAGACAGGGTAAAGCAGTGGCAAAAATAACGGCGGAGGAACGGTAATGCACGAATTAGGCGTTGTGTTTCATATTGCCGACAGCGTTGAAAAAACCGCAAAGGAAAACGGCGCGTCGCATGTAAGAAGAGTTGCGCTTGAAATAGGCGAGGTTTCTACGGTGATTCCCGATTATCTTATCGACGTGTGGAACTGGAACTGCAAAAAAAACGAAATGTTCAAAGACTGCCTTATTACGGTCGAAACCATTCCCGCGGTAACATTCTGCACCGACTGCGAAAAAAACTACGGCACACTTGAGCACGGCAAAATTTGTCCGTACTGCGGCAGTGAAAACACATATCTCGTCACAGGAAACGAGCTTATAATAAAAGAAATAGAAGTTGACGAATAAAATTTTCTGCGGATATTAAAAGAAAGGAAGCATTAAAAATGCCGGAAATGAGCAAAAAATATATCCCTGCGCACATGCACGACAAAAACCCGGACCCCAAGCTTTTGAAGTTTGTAAGGCGTGTTACCGACAGATTTGACGGCAAATTGAAGGGTATAAAGGTCGAAGACCCCGAATATTGGGGTTTTGCCTGCATTTTTGAAGATGAAATGACCGAGCTAGAAAGGGAAAATTCGCTTGACCTGCTTCTTGAAATGAAGGTAAGAGAAAAATATGCCTATGCCGATATGCTTAAAATGGCGGCAAAGCACGGTATGGACGAAAAAACGGCGTATGACGTTATAACAAAGCTTGCGGTGCTCGGCATGCTCGAATACGACTACGGCGACAAATATACTAAGGACGGACCCGTCAAAGGCACAACATATAACAAAGAGGACCGCCACTATTGGATACCGTTGTTCGTTCCCGGCTCCGCAGAATATACAAATATGAACACAAAGCTTATGGATAAACACCCGGAGCTTGCAATGTTCTTTGAAAGAATGACATTTTTGCCGCTTGCGGGCATCACCCAGATGGTGCCGCCCGGAGGCGCAGGTATCGGTATGCACGTTATACCCGTTGAAAAAGCAATTTCAATGGAGAATACCACTGCCGATATTGAGCATATTTCATATTGGCTTAAAAAATACGAGGGCCATATAGGCGCTTCGATATGCTCTTGCCGTTACGGCAGAAAAAAGCTTGACGAAGGCTGTGCCGACGACTATGACGGCTGGTGCATCGGCGTAGGCGATATGGCGGACTATTGCCGCGAGACGGGCAGAGGCCGCGACATTACATACGACGAGGCTATGGAGATTTTAAAGCGCGCCGAGGATAACGGTTTTGTTCATCAGGTGACAAACATCGACGGCGAAAACAAGATTTTCGCAATTTGCAACTGCAACGTCAAAATATGCAATGCATTAAGAACGTCACAGCTTTTCAACACGCCAAACCTTTCGGCTTCGGCTTACAGGGCGCATGTTAACAAGGCGGCGTGCGTCGCTTGCGGTCAGTGCGTTGAATACTGCCCCGCGGGTGCTTTAAAGCTCGGGCAAAAGCTTTGTAAAAAAGACGGCTCCGAGGTTACATATCCGAAACAGCAGCTCCCGGACGCAGTGAAGTGGGGCGAGGACAAGTGGGACGAGGATTACCGCGACAAAAACCGCATTAACTGCCACGATACGGGCACTTCTCCCTGCAAAACGGCCTGCCCCGCGCACATCGCAGTACAGGGCTATCTTAAAATGGCTTCGCAGGGACGCTATAAAGACGCGCTTGCGCTGATTAAAAAAGAAAACCCGTTCCCCGCGGTTTGCGGCAGAATCTGCAATCGCCGCTGTGAGGATGCCTGCACAAGAGGTATGATAGACAGTGCGGTTTCAATTGACGCCGTAAAGAAATTTATCGCGGCAAAGGACCTTGAAGAAGAGCACAGATATGTTCCCGAAATTGTTGTCGCTTCAAACAGAGGCCGCTGGAAAGAAAAAATTGCGATAATAGGCGGCGGACCTGCGGGTCTTTCGTGCGCGTTCTATCTTGCGCAGATGGGCTACTATCCCACCGTCTTTGAGAAAAACGAAAAAGCGGGCGGCATGCTTACTTACGGCATACCCTCATATAAGCTTGAAAAAGATGTTATCGACGCCGAAATAGAAATTATGAAAGAAATGGGCGTCGAAATTAAAACGGGTGTTGAAGTCGGCAAGGATGTAACCATAGCGGATTTGAGAAAAGACGGCTATAAGGCGTTTTATGTTGCCGTGGGCTGCTGCGGCGGCAGATACCCGAATGTGCCTAATGACCGCGCACAGGGCACAACAACTGCGGTGGAATTTCTTAAAAAAGCCAACACGGGCAACTGCAGTTTTGACGATGAAACGGTTGTTGTCGGCGGCGGCAACGTTGCTATTGACGCGGCAAGAGTAAGCGCAAGAAGCGGAGCCGAAAAAGTCACTATGCTTTGCCTTGAAAGCAAAGATATTATGCCCGCTACAAAAGAAGAGATTAAAGAAGCCGAAGAGGACGGCGTTGAAATCAAATGCGGCTGGGGCCCGAAAGAGGTAGTTGTTGAAAACGGCAAAGCAACGGCAATCGTTTTCAAGAAATGCACGCGCGTTTTCGATGAAAACAAAAAGTTTTCACCCGTATATGACGAAAACGAAACCGTTACCGTGCCCGCAACAAAAATAATTTTCGCAATAGGTCAGACGGTTGAATGGGGCGAGCTTTTAAAAGATACAAAGGTTGAGTATCACCACGGCAATTATCCCGTTGCCGATAAACTCACTTATCAGACTGCCGAAGAGGATATTTTTGTCGGCGGCGACGTTTACACAGGCCCGAAATTTGCAATAGACGCAATCGCCGCGGGACACGAGGCGGCAGAAAGCCTTCACAGGTACGTTCAGCACGGCCATATGACAATCGGCAGAAACAAGCGCGAGTTTATAGAGCTTAATAAAGACGATATAAGCGTAACCGACTATGACACCGCGGGCCGTCAGGAGGCGGGTATGCGCCCCGACGTTGACCCGAAAACGTTTAAGGACGCGCACGCAACGCTTACTGAGGAACAGGTGAAAAAAGAAACCGCAAGGTGCCTGGGCTGCGGCGCAACCGTTGTTGATGTGAACCGCTGCATAGGCTGCGGAATTTGCACCACAAAATGTAAGTTTGACGCCATTACTTTGCACCGCGACCACCCCGAAGCGAGCAAAATGGTTGTTGCCGAGGATAAATTTAAATATATCCTTCCTTACACGGCAAAGCGCGCGGTAAAAATTATTAAAAATAAAAAATCGGATAACCGATAATTTTTGATAAATCAAGCCGTTAAGATTTGTATTTTTAAATTAATAAAATCAGGCATAAGGGAACTGCATCGTTCGGCGCTCTTATGCCTGATTGTGTCTATTCAAATATAGCTGTATATAAAAATGTCTCCCCTGGGTCACATCGTTGAGAGGTGCGGGGAGTCCTGTTACCAATATTATAATCACGTTATGTGAATTTGTCAACCTTACAGGAATTATTTTTTGTAAAACAAAAGATTTTTTGTACCGAAATACCCGGTTTTTCACGCTGTTTTTACTTATTTATGCAGTTATTTAGTTGTATTAATTGCTTTTGGCGTTATGTTATGATAAAATCACGGTGTAAAAATGCGGGGTGTTAAAATGTTTAAAACAAAATCGTGCCGTCCCATTACATACTACGGCAGTGAGTACACTGCGGATATTCAACGAAAAAACGGAAAAAATCAGGCTATACTCTCAATAAACAGGCTGTTTGAAATTTTGCTTGAAGCGTGGTGCAAAGAAACGGCTTTTCCGAGTTGTCAGAAAGATTATGATTTTTATAACGACCCGACGTACGGGCAGTGCGCGATAACGGCAATGCTTGTTTGCGATATGTTCGGCGGAACGATTCATAAAGTGCGTGTAAGTGGCGGCGGAACGCATTATTTTAATAAGATTAACAATCATTATATAGATTTGACAAGCGACCAATTCGATTTGTATAATCTTTATGTTGATTACAGCCGCAACGAAGAAGTCCCGCGGGAATACTGCGGAAAAAATGCCGACACGCACAAAAGATATAAAATACTTGTGAAGTCTGTCGCAGAGCAGCTTCAAAAAGCGGAAAACGTCTGAATTTTGCAAATGCTTTTATAACGGGGGATAACCTATGTATTCGCTTTTACTTGTACTTATTTATATAGCTTTTATAAGTCTCGGCTTGCCCGACTCGCTTTTAGGCTCGGGCTGGACTGTTATGCACGCCGAAATGAACGTGCCCATTTCTTATATGGGCATTATTTCAATGATTATTTCAGGCGGAACGATTGTGTCAAGCCTTCTTTCGGATAAACTGACGCGAAAGCTTTCCACAAAAATCGTTACCGTGGGCAGTGTGTTTTTAACGGTAATTGCGCTTTTCGGCTTTTCTGTTTCAACAAGCTTTTGGATGCTTATAGCTTTTGCAATTCCCTATGGGCTCGGCGCAGGCGCGATAGACGCCGCTTTAAACAACTATGTTGCGCTTCACTATTCTTCAAAAAGTATGAGCTGGCTTCACTGCTTTTGGGGCGTCGGAACGATAGTAAGCCCGTTTGTTATGAGCTATGCGCTGACTTATTCCGTTTGGAACACGGGCTATCGCATAGTGGGATTTTTGCAGTTGGGAATAGCCTTGCTTCTTCTTTTGACATTGCCCGTCTGGAAGGTCAATAAAGACACCTCGGCGTCTTCCGGGAAAAGCATCGGCTTAATTAAAGCTCTTAAAATAAAAGGCGTGCCGTTTCTTCTTGTCGGCTTTTTTGCATATTGCGCGGCAGAAGCAACAACAATGAACTGGGCAAGCACATATTTTTCGGCGGTGAAAAATATGCCCGCAGAGCAGGCGGCAAGGCTCGCTTCGCTGTTTTATATCGGCATAACCGTCGGAAGATTTTTGTGCGGCTTTATTACTGATAAATTGGGCGACAAAAAAATGATTGAGCTCGGAACGGGCGTTTTGCTCTGCGGCGTTGTTTTGCTTTTTATTCCGACGGATTATATTATTGTTTCGCAAATAGGATTTATAATAATCGGTCTTGGGTGCGCGCCGATTTACCCCTGCATTATTCATTCCACACCGAGCAATTTCGGCGAAGAAAATTCAGGCGCGATAATCGGAATACAAATGGCAAGCGCCTATGTCGGTTCAACGTTTATTCCGCCGCTGTTCGGCTTGCTCGGCGGAATTTTGGGATATAAAATTATGCCGATTTATATTTTGGCATTCTTTGTTTTAATGATAGTTATGGTTGAAATGACGTTTAAAATCACGGGCAAAAAGCGTATAAGTAAATAAAGGTTTTGTTAATCGACGGTAGCTTCGGTTCGATTGACTTTATTGAATTGAGCCTGTATGTGTTAAAATGATGTGACCCAAAAAAAGAAGAGAAGTAACTTCAAAATATGGTATAATGGATTTGCCGAAAACATTAACCAAAGGAAGAAGTACTTCTCATGAATATGATAACACAAGAAGCAAGAAAAAAGCAAGAGATAGTTAAGCAAGCAATAAAAAACGGAAAAAATAAAAATTTTTAAATACCCTTGACAAAAGCTCGGGGCTTTGTTATAATGCCTGTCTGTAAAGCGAATGGTCTTTACACAACCCGTTCGGAGGTGATTTTGTGGCAAAGAATCTTGATGTGGTGCTTCTTACCGACTATTACGGCGAAATGCTTACCGATAATCAGCGCAAGTTTTTGGATTATTACTATAATGACGATTTGTCGCTTTCAGAAATTGCCGAGAACGAGGGCATAACGCGCCAAGGTGTCCGCGACGCAATAAAGCGCGCCGAAGCACAGCTTTTCGATATGGAAAAAAAGCTCGGCTTTGCAAAGCGTTCAAAACAGCTTAAAGAAAGCTTTGACGAAATTATGAAATGCGCCGACACCATCAACAATTACAATATGAACATTTCTCTTTCAAGAGAGATTAACGACGCGGTTGTGCGCATAAAATCAATAATCGTTTCGTATGATGAATAACTTAAGGAGGTATTCGTATGGCATTTGAAGGCCTTTCCGATAAGCTCGAATCCGCCTTTAAAAAACTCAGAAGCAAGGGTAGCCTTACGGAGGCCGATGTTCGCGAGGCTATGCGTGAAGTAAGGCTCGCACTGCTTGAAGCGGACGTTAACTACAAGGTGGCAAAGGACTTTACAAATACCGTAACCGAGCGCGCCATCGGCGCAAAGGTAATGGAAAGTCTTACCCCCGCGCAGATGGTAATTAAAATAGTCAACGAAGAGCTTACCGCTTTAATGGGCGGCACTCAGTCAAGACTCGCTTCTGCTTCGCATCCGCCGACGGTAGTTATGATGTGCGGCCTTCAGGGCTCAGGTAAAACAACGCACTGTGCAAAAATCGCTTTGCGGCTTAAAGAGCAGGGGCACAGACCGCTTCTTGTTGCCTGCGACATTTACAGACCCGCCGCTATAAAACAGCTTCAGGTTGTCGGCGAACAGATAGATGTTCCCGTGTTTGAAATGGGTCAGCAGGACCCCGTAACCATTGCAAAAGAAGCAATCAAGCTTGCAAAAGACCAAGGCTACGACTATGTTTTCCTTGATACTGCGGGCAGACTTCACATAGACACCGAGCTTATGCAGGAGTTAAAGAATATTAAAGCCGCCGTAAAGCCGCACGAAATTCTTCTTGTTATCGACTCAATGCTCGGTCAGGACGCCGTAACCGTTGCATCCGCCTTTGACGAGGCTCTCGGAATCGACGGACTTGTGCTCACAAAGCTCGACGGCGATACCAGAGGCGGCGCGGCGCTTTCTGCGCGCGCGGTCACTGGCAAGCCCATTAAGTTTGTGGGCGTCGGCGAAAAACTCAAGGACCTTGACGTTTTTCACCCCGACAGAATGGCAAGCCGCATTCTCGGAATGGGCGATATGCTTTCGCTTATTGAAAAAGCCGAAAACACGCTTAACGAGAAAAAGGCCGAAGAGCTTGAAAAAAAGCTTCGCGCAAACAAGCTTGACCTCAACGATATGCTTATGCAGTTTGAAGAGATGAAAAAAATGGGGCCGATGAAAGATATTCTTTCAATGATTCCCGGTCTCGGCAAAAAGCTTAAGGATACAGATGTTGACGACAGGCAAATAGACTATACCATGGCAATAATCCGCTCTATGACTTTAAAAGAGCGTGCAAACCCCGACATAATCAACCCCTCGCGCAAACGGCGTATAGCCGCGGGCTGCGGAATGCAGGTTGAAGATGTCAACAGACTTTTGAACCAATACCGCCAGATGCAAAAAATCTATAAGCAGCTTAACGGCAAATCGTCAAAAAAGATGATGAAGCGTATGCAGCGTATGGGTAACGTCCCCGGAATGGGCAATATGGGCGGCATGGGCGGCTTCCCGATGTAACGCCGTATTTTGTAGCAAACACGAAAACGTGATTGTATAAATATTTATAAATAATTTTCGGAGGTAATTAAAATGGCAGTAAAAATTCGTCTTCGCCGTATGGGCGCAAAAAAAGCACCTTTCTATCGTGTGGTAGTTGCTGATTCACGTTATCCGCGTGACGGCAGATTCATTGAGGAAGTAGGTTACTACAACCCCCTTGCAAATCCTGCTGAAATCAAGCTTGACGCTGAAAAGGTAACAAAGTGGATTGAGAACGGCGCACAGCCCACAGACACTGTTCGCGCACTTCTTAAAAAACAGAATATCATTAAATAATCAGGGTGTCGGTTATGAAAGAATTGCTTGAAACGCTTGCAAAGGGTCTTGTTGACTCTCCCGATGCCGTTCAGGTCGTGGCAGACGAGCCCGATGAAGACGGCGTAACGGTTTATCACCTTCATGTAGCCCCCGAGGATATGGGCAGAGTGATAGGCAAACAGGGCAGAATAGCAAAGGCCATTCGCACGGTAATGCGCGCAGCCGCTATCCGCAAAGATGTAAAAATTCTGGTCGAAATAGACTGAAAAAATGTGCCCTCCGATGTGCGGATTTTTCCGACGGAGGGCTTTTTTATTAAAATCTAAAATCGGAGAGTTTTTATGATAAAAGATTTTCTCGAACTCGGGCAAATTGTGTCAACTCACGGCATTCGCGGCGAAATTCGCCTTAACCCGTGGTGCGACGCACCCGAATTTGCAAAAAAATTCAAAACGCTTTATTTTGACGCAAACGGTGACACGCCCGTCAGCGTAAGGATGGCGCGCCCGCACGGAAATATTGTTATAATGAAGCTTGAATCGGTAGATTCCGTTGAGGACGCGGCGGCTTTAAAAAACAAAATTCTTTATTTTAAACGAAGCGACGCGCACCTTGAAAAGGGCAAATGGTTTGTAAGCGAGCTTATCGGTTGCGGCGTTTATGACGCCGAAAACAAAGATTTGCTTTACGGCGAACTGTTTGACGTTGCCCCGACGGGCGCAAACGACGTGTGGTATATAAAAACGCCCGAAAACGAAGAGGTGCTTATACCCGCAATTAAAGACGTTGTTATTGACTGCGACGTTGAAAACGGAAAGATTTTTATAAAACCGCTCAGGGGGCTTTTTAAAGATGAGGATTGATATTTTAACGCTTTTCCCCGAAATGTGCGACGCCGTTATGAGCGAAAGCGTAATAGGCAGGGCGCGAAAAAAGAATATTGTGGAAATCAAATTTCATCAGATACGCGAATTTGCCGTTAATAAGCACAATCAGGTTGACGACACGCCTTACGGCGGCGGCGAAGGAATGCTTATGATGGCACAGCCCATTTACGACACATTTATGAAGGTGTGCGGCGAGGTCGGCGAAAAGCCGCATTTCATATATATGTCGCCGTGCGGAAAAACGCTTACGCAAAAGCGCGTGAAAGAGCTGTCAAAGATGAACAACATCGCCATTCTTTGCGGCAGATACGAGGGCGTTGACCAGCGCGTTCTTGACGAGCTTGTCGATGAAGAAATTTCAATAGGTGACTATGTGGTAACGGGCGGCGAAATGCCCGCAATGATTCTTGCCGACGCCGTTTCAAGAATGATTCCAGGCGTGCTTTCGGACCCCGAGGGTTTTATGGGCGAAAGCCACTATTCGTCACTGCTTGAATACCCGCAATATACAAAGCCCGTTTCATGGCACGGCGTTTCGGTGCCCGAGGTGCTTTATTCGGGTCATCACGAAAACATAAGAAAATGGCAGCGCGAAAAATCGCTTGAAAGAACGCTTTTAAGACGGCCCGAGCTTCTTTCAAAAGCCGCTCTTACAAAAGAAGATTTAAAAATTCTTAAAAGAATTAAAGAAAACGGAATAGAAAGCGATAAATCGGAAATAGAATAAATAACACGCATATTAATTGTTCATATTGAATATCAAACGCGAAAAATTGTATTAAAATTGCACAAATCGCGGCTTTTAAATTCGCCGCAGTTTAGTATTCCGTATGAATTATTTAAAAGGTTGTCCTTTTTCGTTGACTTAAAAAAATTTTTTGATATAATATATTAGGCTTTATGAGAAATGTATATGGCTTGCGGCTTCTTTCATTGCCGTTTTGCCAAACCGATTATATCAATTAAATGTGGGAGACAAGTATTATGTACGTTAAAGATGTTACAGTTCAGAATCAGGTCGGGCTTCATGCACGTCCCGCAACCTTCTTTATTCAAAAGGCAAACGAGTTCAAGTCATCTATCTGGCTTGAGAAAGACGAAAGAAGAGTAAACGCAAAAAGCCTTCTCGGCGTGCTTTCACTCGGTATTATGGGCGGCACCGACATTCGCATAATCGCCGGCGGCGTTGATGAAGAACAGGCCGTAAACGCACTTGTAGAGCTTGTTGAAAGCGGCTTTGCCGAATAATTTTAATTTCAATACTTAACGGCGAAGGGCGACCTTTGCCGTTTTGTTTTAGGAGGGAAACACAGTGGATGAACGCCTGAGAAGGTTAAAAGACAAAGCAAATAAACTGCCGCTGACGCCGGGCGTTTACATTATGAAAAACGCTGCCTCCGACATCATTTACATCGGCAAGGCAAAGGCGCTTAAAAACCGCGTCAGCCAGTATTTCGGCTCGCAGGAAAAGCATTTGCCGAAAGTACGCAAAATGGTCGAAAACGTTGAGGATTTTGACTATATTCTTACCGACAGCGAGTTTGAGGCGCTTGTGCTCGAATGCAGTCTTATAAAACAGAATATGCCGAAATACAATATTCTTTTAAAAGACGACAAGGGCTACAGCTATATAAGGGTCACAAAAGGCGAGTGGCGCAACATTTATCCCGCGCTTCAGATTTTTGACGACGGCGCTGAATATATCGGCCCGTTTACACAGGGCTATTCAGTGACGCGCGCTGTGGAGGAAGCAAAGCGCATTTATAAGCTCCCGACGTGTTCAAGGGTGTTCCCGCGCGACATCGGCAAAGAGCGCCCGTGTCTTAACAGCCACATCGGCATATGCTGTGCGCCGTGCTCGGGGAAGCTGAGCCTTGAAGAGTACGAAAAAAACGTTGAGGGCGCGCTGTCGTTTCTTAAAAGCGGCAGCCGCGACACAATAAAAAGGCTTGAAAAAGAAATGGAAGCCGCCGCCGAAAATCTTGATTTTGAAAGAGCGGCAAAGCTTCGCGATACAATAAGAAGCATTGAAAAAACGGTGAACCGCCAAAAGGTAGTGTTCACAACATATAAAGAGCAGGATGTTTTTGCGATGAGCGTGTTTGAAGAACACGCCTGTCTTTCGGTTCTTCGCTTTTTTGACAACAGACTGTCGGACACGGAGCATTTCTTTTCCGAAGCGCTTGACAGCGAAGAAAATATGCTCTCGGAGTTTTTGACGTCTTATTATTCAATGAACCGCTCCGTACCGCCGCGTATTGAGGTTGAAAAAGCGCCTTACGGCAAAGAGGATATTGAAAAATGGCTTTCAAAAAAGCGCGGTTCTTCCGTCTCGATTGTCGTTCCGCAAAAGGGCGAACAGCAAAGACTTGTTGAAATGTGCAAAAACAACGCCACGCAAAAGCTTTGCGAAAAATATCTCGGAAGCGCCAAAGAGCGCTCCGCACTTGAAGAATTAAGCACAATGCTCGGGCTTGAAACAACGCCCGCATATATTGAAAGCTATGATATATCCCACACCGCAGGCAGCGACAACGTTGCGGGTATGGTGGTCTTTCTTGACGGAAAGCCCCTGAAAAAAGCGTACAGGCGATTTATGATAAAGGGCTTTTCGGGGCAGGACGACTACGCCTCTATGGCAGAGGTGCTTGACAGACGGCTTTCCGAATACGAAAAGTGCAAAGAAAAAGGAATTTCGGACGGCTTCGGGCGGCTTCCCGACCTTATTTTGCTCGACGGCGGCAAGGGTCAGGTGAACGCTGTTTTGCCCGTAATGAAAAAGCACGGCGCAGATGTTCCCGTTTTCGGTATGGTGAAAGACAGCAAGCACAAAACCTCGGCAATTTCAACGGGCGGCGGACGTGTTGAATTTAATTCAAAGCGCAAGGCGTTTTCGCTTGTTACAACCATTCAGGACGAGGTGCACCGTTTCGCCGTTTCATACCACAGAAAAAAGCATACAAAAAGAGCAATGGCTTCGGCGCTTACCGAAATAGAAGGCGTCGGCGAAAAAAGAGCGAAAAATCTTTTAATTAAGTTTTCGACTCTTGAAAATATAGAAAAGGCGACAGAAGAGGAGCTTCTTGATGTTCCCGGCATAACAAAGGCGGCGGCGCATAATATATTTATTGCGTTTCACGGCGAATAACTTGCCTCTTTCCAAAAAAACTTGACAAAAAGAGCGTTTTAATGTAATAATATTGTGATAACTGTTTCGGAGGTGTTCTTATGCGCGTTATAACAGGCCTTGCAAGGGGCAGAAAGCTTAAAACTCTTGAGGGCGACAGCGTAAGACCCACAACCGACAAGGTTAAAGAATCTGTTTTTAACATAATTCAGTTTGAAGTTGAGGGCAGAAATGTTCTTGACCTGTTTTCGGGCTCCGGTCAGCTCGGAATAGAGGCGCTTTCACGCGGGGCAAACGGCTGTGTTTTTGTTGACAGCTCCCGCGCTTCGCTTAAAGTCACCGAAGAGAATATCAAAACGGCGGGCTTTGAAAAAAGCGCAAGAACGGTGCTTTCCGATTCGCTTTCGTACCTTGACAGAACGTGCGAGCGCTTTGACCTTGCGTTTCTTGACCCGCCGTATAAAGCGGGGCTTATGAAAGACGCGCTTGAAAGGCTCTTTTTGCATATGACAAAAGGCTCTGTTATCGTTTGCGAAACCGACGCTTCCGAGGTTTTGCCCGAAACAATAGGCGATTTTTCTTCAAAACGCTATAAATACGGCAAAACAGCTCTCACCGTTTACAGAAACTGAAGGGGTTTTATTATGGCAAAAACCGTTATCTGCCCGGGCAGCTTTGACCCGCTGACAATAGGGCATCTTGATATAATCAAACGCACGTCAAAGCTTTTTGACAATGTAATTGTCGTTGTTATGCGAAATTACAACAAAGACAGCGGCTCTTTCACGGTTGAAGAACGCGTCGATTTTATAAAGCGCTGCACAGAAGACCTTCCCAATGTCACCGTTGACAGCTATAAGGGGCTTCTTGCAGACTATGCGCGGAAAAAAGGCGCGTGCGCCGTGGTAAAAGGTTTAAGAGCCATATCCGATTATGACGACGAGTTTCGTCAGGCGCTTACGAACCAAAAGCTTAATCCGGAGCTTGAAACTGTTTTTATGGTTACAAGCTCAGAATATATGTTTTTGAGTTCAAGCGTTGTAAAGCAAGTTTGCGCTCTGGGCGGCGACGTTTCAAATTTTGTTCCTGCCCGGATTCGTGACGATATTATTGCAAGACTCGGGAAAAAGCCCGATAACGATTGATTTGTTTGAAAGGATTGAAAGATTATGAGTATTGATACGTTGCTCAGAGATATGGATACCGTGCTTGACGAGGGAAAATCCGTTCCCTTTTCAAACAAGCTTATGGTTGACGTTGAAGAGCTTAAAAGGATTATTGAGGACATAAGACTCAATATGCCCACCGAAATAACTCAGGCGAAAAAAATTGCGACCGAAAGAAGAGATATTCTTAACGCCGCCGACGCCGAGGCTGAGGATATTCTTGCAAAGGCACGCCAGAAGGCTGACCTTATGGTTGAAGAGCATCAGATAACAAAAGAGGCTCGCGAGGCGGCTCGCGGAATTATGCAGCAGGCTAAAAACGAATCCGAGCTTCTTATTGAAAATTCCAAGGAGCGCGCCCGCGACATTATGGACAAAGCCGAAAAATGGTCGGGCGATATGCGCAGAAACGCAAGCAACTATGTTGAGTCAATAATAAGAGATACCGACGAAACCCTTACAAAGAGCGTAAACGATATAAGACAGCTCAGACAAAGCGTAAGAGACGCACTCGGCCATACCTCGGAATCAAGACCCAACATTGATTTATAATTAACTGTTATGGAAAAAGAAAAACTTTGTCTGCGCTGTATGCGCAAAATAGGCGACAATACCGTTTGCCCCTATTGCAAAAACGAAAAGTCGCAGCCGCAGGAGCCGCCCTTTTTGCCGCTTAAAACGGTTGTCGGCGGCAAGTACCTTATAGGAAAGCTTGTTTCGTCAAATGCCGAAGGCTCTACTTATTATGCATTTGACCTTTCGCTTAAACGCCCTGTAACGTTAAGGGAGTTTTATCCGCGCGAGCTTGTTGCAAGGGGCGAAGATAACTATTGCCTTGTAAACGTCGGCAAGGCTTCGGCTTTTATAGATGAAAAGTCGGAGTTTTTAAAGCTTTGGCACACTCTTGAAAATATCAGGGGCTACAGCGCGCTTTTTGAAATTTACGATGTTTTTGAGGACCTCGGAACGGCATATGCCGCATATGAGTATTCGGGCGAAATGAAAACCCTGCGCGAATATCTTCTCGCAACAGAGCAGGGCTTTCTTTCGTGGGAGGACACACGCGTGCTTCTTATGCCTGTGCTTTCGGGTCTTGAAGCCGTGCACGAAGCGGGTATAATCCACAGAGGAATTTCACCCGAAACGCTTCTTGTGTCGCTTGACGGCAGAGTGAAAATTTCGGGCTTTTCGGTGCCCGATTTAAGAAATGAAAAAAGCCCCCTTGAAGCGGAGCTTTTCGACGGCTACGCGGCGGTTGAGCAATACGGTTTTGACGGCAAACAGGGGCCTTTTACCGATGTTTACGCTTTTGCCGCGGTGCTTTACAGAACGCTTATAGGCAGTACGCCGATGAGCGCTTCGGAGCGTATCGCGAACGACAAGCTTATGATTCCGGCAAAATTTGCCGAAAAACTGCCCGCATATGTAATAAACGCGCTTGTAAACGCGCTTCAGATATTGCCTGCCGACAGAACGGCAACGGTCGAAGCCTTCAGAGACGAGCTTTCCGCTTCGCCTGCGGCTATGAGCGCGTCGGATATATACGAGCTTCCCGAAGAGCCGCGCCCCGCGCCGGTTCCCAATCCCAATCCCGCTCCGCCGCCCATTAAAAGAGAAGTTCCTCAAAAAGAGCCGGAGCAAGCGCCTGAAAACGACGAAGTACCCGACTCCGCAAAGGTCAAAAAAAGTACGGTTATCGCTTTTGCCGTGAGCATTGCGGTTTGCCTTGCAATACTTCTTACGGTTGTGCTTATACTTAAAAAGCCCGCAGGCAACGGCGACGCTTCGTCGGATACGTCTGCACTTTCTTCCGATGAAACCGAGCAGAGCGCAAAGACCACCGCAAGCGCCGACAGCGTTATAAGCATTACGCTGCCGTCATTTAAGGGCGAACAGCTTGAAGCTGTTAAAGACAACGAAAATTACAAAAGCGTTCTTAATTTTGAAACCGAATACGTTGACAGCGACGAGGACAGGGGCACGATTATTTCGCAGAGCCTGCCTAAAGGCACAAAGGTAACGTCGCTTAACAAGCGCACCATAAAGCTCACCGTAAGCGACGGCAGAAGCGTGCCTGCGGTTGAGAATATGAAGGTCGATGAAGCTGTTAAGGCGCTTAAAGACGCGGGATTTAAAAGCGTTGAAACCGAAAGCGGAAAGGTCGCTTCAAGCGAAAGCGAGTCAAACTCGGTTTACAGCGTGGTTTATCTTGACTCCGATAAAAACGACTGGGCGGCAATTCCGGGCGACAGACGTCTTTCGGTGAAAAATAAAATAATTCTTTATTATTACGGCGAGTTTACACCCGAAACCGAAAGTACACCCGAGGAAACCTCGGCTGTGTCGGAAAGCACCGCCGCAGTAAGCGAATAAGCGAATAATAAAAAAATGCTTGACAAACAGAAGTAAAGCTGTTATTATAATACGGCAATAAAGCAGAACTCTCCGTTCTCACCAAGCGAGCGTATTTCTTGGTTAATAGCCGGCACTTTTGTGCAACAGTGTTTTTTCGGCGTGGGCGGAGTTTTCGCCCACGCTTTTTATATTTTTTTGGAGGTGCTTAAGTATCAGCAGCAAGGAGACTCAGATCAACGAAGAGATCAGAGATAGAGAAGTAAGAGTAATTTCCGCAGACGGCGAACAGCTCGGCATTATGTCGGCAAGCGAGGCTTTAAAAATTGCGGAAAACAGAAATCTTGACCTTGTAAAAATTGCTCCCAACGCAACGCCGCCCGTTTGCAAAGTGATGGATTATAACAAATATCGCTTTGAACAGGCAAAGCGCGCCAAGGAAGCAAAGAAAAACCAAAAGGTTATGGAGATTAAGGAAGTTCGCTTATCTTTGAATATCGACACGGGCGATTTCAATACAAAAGCAAACCACGCCAACCGCTTCCTTGCGGACGGCAACAAGGTTAAAGTGTCGATTCGTTTCAGAGGCAGGGAAATGGCGCACACGGAAAACGGCAACGTAATTATGGACCGTTTTGCCGAGGCTTGCTCGGAAAAGGGCAACGTTGAAAAGCCCGCAAAGCTTGAGGGCCGCCAGATGCTTATGTTCCTTGCACCGAAGCCTGCCAAATAAATTTTGCACAAGCAAAGCGTTGTAAATTTAAGGAGGAAATATTATGCCTAAAATCAAAACTCATTCAGGCGCCAAAAAGCGTTTCAAAATGTCTAAAAACGGCAAGCCTATCCGTGGCCACGCTTACAAGTCACACATACTTACCAAAAAGACAACAAAGCGCAAGAGAAATCTTCGTAAAACCAATGTAGCGGACGTTACCAATCAGAAGCAGATCAAACGTCTCATTCCCTACAAATAAGAATCAGCTAAACGGAGGTAACTTACAATGGCACGTATTAAAGGCGCGACGATGACTCGCAAAAGAAGAAATAAAGTTCTTAAGCTTGCAAAGGGTTACTACGGCTCAAAGAGCAAGCTCTTTAAAACAGCCAAACAGGCTGTTATGAAAAGCGGCAACTACGCTTATATCGGCAGAAAGCAGAAAAAAAGAGATTTCCGCCGTCTCTGGATTGCCAGAATTTCGGCTGCATGCAAAATGAACGGCGTTAACTATTCAACGTTCATCAACGGCCTTAAAAAGGCAAACATCGAGCTTAACAGAAAAATGCTCTCCGAGATTGCTATTTCGGATCCCGCAGCTTTCACGGCTCTTGTTGAAAAGGCAAAAGCAGCTCTTTAATCAATTGTTTATTTGCGCTCGGTCAGAGTTTTGACCGGGCGCAAAGGTTTAAATCGCGCAGATTTCGGGAGGGCTTATGGAGCTTATATCAAGCAGAAACAACGACAAAATTAAATATGCCGTAAAGCTCAGGGAGCTTGCGCGGTTTCGCCGCGAAAACGGCGAATTTTTTGCAGAAGGTGCGCGTCTTTGCAGTGACGCCGCAAAAAGCGGCGTGACGATAAGGGCGCTTTTTGTGACTGAGGAGGCGCTTGAAAAATACGGCGAATACATAAAAGATATTGAAAATGCCGCAGAAGAAATATACACGGTTTCGGACGAGGTTTCCGAAAAGCTGTCCGACACAAAAAACGGGCAGGGCGTATTCTGTATCTGCAAAATGCTTGACAAAAATACAAATATAGGTAAAATAAAATATAATGGGAAATATATTGTTCTCGAAGAAATTTCAAATCCGCAAAACTTCGGGGCTATCTGCCGCACCGCCGAGGCCTTGGGGCTTGACGGCGTAATAGTCGGCGGCGGGTGCGATATATATAACCCGAAAGCGTTGAGGGCGTCTATGGGCTCTCTTTTCAGGCTTAACGTTTTTTCGTGCGACACGCTTAAAGAGCTTTTGTGCGGCCTTCAAAAAAACGGTATGAACGTTTATGCCGCAGTGCCCGACCGCGGCGCTTTGGCTGTGACGCACGCAGATATGACAAAGGGAACGGCAATTGTAATCGGCAACGAGGGCGACGGTATTTCGGACGAAGTGAAAAACGCTTCAACGTCTCTTATAACCGTGCCGATGAAGGGCAGGGCAGAGTCTTTTAACGCGTCTGCCGCCGCTTCCATAGTTATGTGGGAGATGATGAGATGAAAAGCTGTCCGCCCGAGTATTGGATATGGCTTCAAACGGCTCTCGGCGCGGGCGCGCGTACCGACGAGCTTATTGCGTATTTCGGCGACCCCGAAAAAATGTATAACGCAGGCTCGCCCGAATGGCGGCTTTCGGGGCTTTTGACCCAGCGCAAAATAGAAAAGCTCAAAAGCTTTTCACCGTCGCAGACAAAACCCGTATTTGACGAATGCCGAAAGCGCGGCTACAAAATCATAACGTTTGACGACGACAGATTCCCCGAAAGGCTTAAAAAGCTTTGCGATATGCCGCTTGTGCTTTATGCTTTCGGCGATGAGAGCGCGCTTTCAGACGAAGTGTCAATCGCGATGGTCGGCACGCGCAACGCAAGCACCTACGGCATAGAAACGGCTCAAAGGCTTTCGTTTTCGCTCGCTTCTGCGGGCGCAACAATTGTAAGCGGCGGCGCGCTCGGCATTGACAGCGAAGCCCACGCGGGCGCAATGCTTGCAAACGGCAGAACGGTTGCCGTTCTCGGCTGCGGGCTTTCGTACAACTATCTTTCGGAAAACGCCTCGCTTCGCCGTGCAATTGCGCGGCACGGCTGCCTTGTTACCGAATATCAGCCTCAAAGCCCCGCTTCAAGGGTCAGCTTTCCCATAAGAAACCGCCTTATTTCGGGTCTTACGCTCGGCACGGTGGTTGTAGAAGCCGGCATAAAAAGCGGCTCTCTTATTACTGCAGACAAGGCGCTTGAACAGGGCAAGGATTTGTTCGCCGTTCCGGGCGATATTGTGCGCTCGTCGTTCGACGGAACAAATCATCTTATTTCACAGGGCGCAAAGCCCGTGTTTTCAGCCGCGGATATTCTTTGTGAATATGAATATACCTACGGCGGTTTAATCGATTTCGGCAAATGCCAAAAGCGTATTTCCGAAATTCCGTATGTCGATTACAGGCATTACAAAAAGAGAAAAGAACAAACAAAAGAGGAAAACGGCGGCAAGCTCTCTGTTACAGCCGCCACCCCCGCAAACGAAAATACAAAAAAGCAGAAACCGGAAAACGCCGAAAAGCCCGAAGAGAAAAAACCGATTTCTCTTGACGGCGTTTCATATGAAGCAAAGTGCATTTACGAGCTTCTTTCAGACGGCGGGCTTCATATTGACGACATTGCGCTTAAAAGCCGTTTGCCTATGAAAACGGTGCTTTCGGCTCTTACAGAGCTTGAGCTTGAAGGCGCAGTCGAACAGATTCAGGGGAAAAAGTACATAATAAAATAAATTATCTCAAATAAATCGGAGGGAATTTAATGTCAAAGCTTGTTATTGTTGAGTCGCCCGCAAAGGCGAAAACAATTAAAAAATATCTCGGCAAAGATTTTGATGTTACGGCTTCAATGGGTCACATAAGAGACCTTCCCGCGGCAAAGCTCAGCGTAGACGTCAAAAACGATTTTGCCCCCAAATATACGGTAATCAAAGGCAAAGAAAAGCTTGTAAAAGAGCTTAAAGAAAAAGTCGAAAAATCAGACACAGTGTATCTCGCAACCGACCCGGACCGCGAGGGAGAAGCTATTTCGTGGCATCTTGCTTCTGTTTTGGGACTTAATCTTGACGAGAAAAACAGAGTAAAATTCAACGAAATCAACGAAAAAAGCGTTAAAAACGGCTTGGCGCACCCCGAAAAGGTGGATATGGGTCTTGTTGACGCACAGCAGGCGCGCCGCATATTGGACAGGCTTGTCGGCTATCGCCTCAGCCCGTTTATTTCTCAGAAAATTCGCAGGGGACTTTCAGCCGGGCGCGTTCAGAGCGTTGCCGTAAGGCTTATTGTTGACCGCGAAAAAGAGATTGAAGCCTTCGTTCCCGAAGAGTATTGGACTATCGACGCAAAGTTTATTTCAAACAGGCGTATTTTCAAGGCGTCTCTTACGGCAGACGAAAACGGCAAGGTCAAAATTACCGACAAGGCGGGCGCGGATTCGTATCTTGAGCGCCTTTGCGACGCGGTATATACCGTCGATTCAATAAAAAAGGGTAGCCGCAAAAAACAGCCTTCGCCGCCGTTTATAACTTCGTCAATGCAGCAGGAGGCTTCAAGAAAGCTTAATTTCCAGGCGCAAAAGACAATGAAAATAGCTCAGGAACTTTACGAGGGCGTTGAAATAGAAGGCCTCGGAAGCGTCGGTCTTATAACCTATATGAGAACCGATTCGCTTCGTATTTCTGAGGAGGCGCGTGCCGCCGCAAACGAGTTTATAGCTTCGGAATACGGCGAAAAGTACCTTCCCGAGAAGCCGCGTTATTTCAAAACGCGCGCAGGCGCGCAGGACGGCCACGAGGCTATTCGCCCCGCAAACGTTGCGCTTACCCCGGAGAGGGTGAAAAGCAGTCTTTCGACCGACCAGTATAAGCTTTATAACCTTATTTGGCGCAGATATGTCGCAAGCCTTATGGCGGCTTGCGTTCAGGATACCGTCAAAACCGAGGTGAAGGCTCAAAAAGAGGGCACAGAGGGCTTCTGCATTTTCTCGGCAAGCGGCTTTACCGTAAGATTTGACGGCTACACCGCAATTTATGAGGACAGCCAGAACGAGGACGGCGACGAGGGCGCGAACATTATCCCCGATATTAAAGCGGGCGACACGCTTAAAGCAAAAGAGCTTCTCGGCAATCAGCATTTCACACAGCCCCCGGCGCATTTCACCGAAGCTTCGCTTATCAAAACGCTTGAAGAAACGGGCGTTGGACGCCCCAGCACATACGCTTCTATAGTAAGCACCATAATTAAAAGAGAATATGTCAAGCGCGAAGGCAAGCTTTTAAAGGCTACGGAGCTCGGCTGTGCCACAACGGACCTTTTGAAAGAGCGCTTCCCGAAAATAGTAAACACAAAGTTTACCGCATCAATGGAATCAAAGCTTGACGATATTGACAGCGGCAAGTGCAATTACGTTGAAATGCTTCACGAGTTTTACGACGAGTTTGAAGATACGCTTACTAAGGCAAAAGAAGATATGCAGGGGCAAAAAATACAGCTTCAGGAGGATATTACCGACGTCAAGTGTGACAAATGCGGCAGAAATATGGTAATTAAAACCGGCCGCTTCGGAAAATTCCTTGCTTGCCCCGGTTACCCCGAGTGCAAATCAACAAAGCCTTATGTCGAGCCGACCGATGCAAAATGCCCCGTATGCGGCGGCGACGTAATCGGTAAAAAATCAAAAAAAGGCCATCTTTTCTTCGGCTGTTCAAATTATCCCGAATGCAACTTTATGACGTGGGATAAGCCCACAAACGAAAAATGCCCGAAGTGCGGCAAATCGCTGTTTAAGGGCAAAGGCGGTATGCTTAACTGCCTTGATGAAAAGTGTGGATATTCTGTAAAAGCTCCGCGCAAAAATGCAAAGAAAACACAGGAAGATTGATATGTCAAAAAAAGCAACGGTAATAGGCGGCGGTCTTGCCGGGGTCGAGGCGGCTTTCGCTCTTGCAAAGCGCGGCGTAAAGGTTACGCTTTATGAAATGAAGCCCGAAAAATTTTCGCCCGCTCACAAATCCCCTTATCTTGCAGAGCTTGTCTGTTCAAACTCTTTAAAGGCTCAAAGGCTCGGCTCTGCCGCAGGGCTTTTAAAAGCCGAAATGCGTTATTTCGGCTCGCTGTGCCTTGAAGCCGCCGACAAATCAAGCGTTCCGGCAGGCGGCGCGCTTGCCGTTGACCGCGACCTTTTTTCAAAGTATATAACAGAAAAAATCGAAAATAATGAAAATATAACGGTTGTGCACAAAGAGGTCACAAAAATTCCCGACGACTGCGTTGTGATAATAGCGGCGGGGCCGCTCGCTTCCGAGGCGCTTTCAAAAGAGATTTTTAAGCTTTGCGGCAAAAAGTCGCTTTCGTTTTACGACGCGGCGGCGCCTATTGTGACGTTTGACAGCATTGATATGAACGAGGCGTTTTTGCAGTCGCGCTATGACCGCGGCGGCGAAGACGACTATATAAACTGCCCGCTTGACAAGGCGGAGTACGAAGCGTTTTACGAGGCTTTAATAAACGCCGAAAGCGCAGAACTTCATTCGTTTGATAAGCGAAAAGACGTTTATGAGGGCTGTATGCCGATAGAGGTTTTGGCGTCACGCGGGAAAGACGCCATGCGTTACGGCCCGTTAAAGCCCGTGGGGCTTTTGAATCCCAAAACGGGGCACAGACCGTGGGCTAACCTTCAGCTTCGCAAAGAAAATAAAGACGGAACGATGTACAACCTTGTCGGCTTTCAGACAAATCTTAAATTCGGCGAGCAAAAGCGAGTGTTCTCTATGTTCCCTGCGCTTAAAAACGCCGAGTTTGTAAGATACGGCGTTATGCACCGAAACACTTTTTTGGATTCCCCCGGGCTTTTAAACCCCGATTTCAGTATGAAAGAACACCGGAACATATATTTTGCGGGGCAAATTTCGGGCGTAGAAGGGTATATGGAGTCGGCTTCATCGGGCATACTTGCAGGCTTTAACGCCGCAAGGCGCATTTTCGGCGAAGAGCCGCTTATACTTCCGAAAATAACCATGATGGGCGCGCTTTCGCAATATATAAGCGACGAAAGCGTAAAGCATTTTCAGCCGATGGGCGCGGCGTTCGGAATAGTTACGCCGCTTGAAATGAAAATTAAGGATAAAAAAGAGCGTTATGAGCTTCTTGCAAAAAGAAGCACCGATTATTTTGACACCCTTTTTTCCGGAGAGCAGAGTGCATCAAATGGAACTGAATGAATTTGAAAGCAAAATAGGCTACGAGTTCAAAAACAAAGAGCTTCTTTTAACGGCTCTTACACATTCGTCATATGCAAACGAGAAAAAACTGCCGCACGATAACGAGCGCCTTGAATTTCTCGGCGACTCGATATTGGGCTTTGTCACTGCCGAATATCTTTTTTCGGAGTTTAAAACGCGCCCCGAGGGCGAGCTTACAAAGCTTCGCGCGGCGGTCGTGTGCGAAAAGTCGCTTTTCGGCTTCGGAGAAAAAATAGGGCTTGGACAGTTTATAAGGCTCGGACACGGCGAAGAGCTTTCGGGCGGGCGCAACAGACCGTCGATAGTGTCCGACGCGTTTGAAGCGGTTATTGCCGCCATGTATATCGACGGCGGCTTTAAGGCGGTAAGACCTTATATTCTCGGATTTATAAAAGACGCCGTAAAGCGCGAAGCCTCCTTTAAAGATAACAAATCGCTTTTGCAGGAGGAAATTCAGAAAGAAAAAGAAAACACCCTGACTTATGAAGAGCTTGAAGAAACAGGCCCTGCGCACGCAAGGATGTTTGTCTTTCAAGTGAAGCTCAACGGCGAAGTTATAGGCAAGGGCAGCGGCAAAACGAAAAAAGAAGCCGAGCAGGCTGCCGCGGGCGCGGCGCTTTCGGAGCTTTCAAAATGAAGCACGCCAATATTTCGCTGTTCGTGCCGCACGCGGGCTGTCCGCATATGTGCTCGTTTTGCAATCAAAAAACAATTTCAGGTAAGACGGAAATTCTCACGCCCGAAGAAGTAAAAAACACCTTAGAAAAGGCGGCGCTTGACGGCACATCGCCCGAAAATACCGAAATAGCCTTTTTCGGCGGAAGCTTTACCGCGATAGAACGCGGCTATATGATTTCACTTCTTGAAGAAACGGTGCCGTTTATAAAAAACGGGCGGTTTATGGGCATAAGGGTTTCGACAAGACCCGACGCCGTTGACAGCGAGGTTTTAGAGATTTTAAAGTCCTACGGCGTAACGTCAATAGAGCTTGGCGCGCAAAGCACCGACGAAGACGTTTTAAAAGCCAATATGCGCGGCCACACCGCAGATGATATTTTTAAGGCAAGCGCTCTTATAAAGCAAAGCGGCTTTTCTTTTGGGCTTCAGATGATGACGGGGCTTTATTGCGACACAAATGAAAAATGCATTAAAACGGCGCGCGACTTTATTAGTTTAAGACCCGATACCGTTCGCATTTACCCTACCGTTGTGCTTGAGGGTACATATCTTGAAAAGCTTTTTAAAAGCGGTCTTTATAAGCCTCAAACGGTCGAAGAAGCCGCCGATATTTGTGCGGTGCTTTTAAAAATGTTTTATGACGAAAACATAAAGGTGATAAGGCTCGGGCTTCATTCGGGCGGCAATGTCGAAGAGGGCTTTGTCGGCGGGCCGTACCACCCCGCGTTCGGCGAAATATGCGAATCGAAAATATATCTTGAAGAAGCGAAAAAAGCGCTTTATTCAAAATTTAAAGAGAGTAAAAACGAAGTTAACGAAGCCGAAATTTTCGTTAACGACCGTGAAATATCAAAAATGACGGGGCAAAAACGCGGCAATATAAAGCTCTTAAAGGATTTGGGCTTTACTGTTAAAATCAAGGGCTACCCGTCGCTTTCAAAATACAGAGTAACCGTGGCTTAACGCGGTAAAAGGAGACTGTATGTATTTAAAATCAATTGAACTGCAAGGGTTTAAGTCGTTCCCCGACAAAACCGTTTTGCGGTTCGGAAAAGGAATAACCGCAGTTGTCGGACCTAACGGAAGCGGAAAAAGCAATATTTCGGACGCTATGCGCTGGGTTCTCGGCGAGCAGTCCACAAAAAGTCTGCGCGGCTCTAAGATGGAGGATGTTATTTTCAGCGGAACGGACGCGCGCAGAGCTGTCGGTTTTGCCGAAGTTACGCTTTGCCTTGACAACACCGACCGCGCGTTGAACTGCGACCGCGACGAGGTTACGGTAACAAGGCGCTATTTCCGCTCGGGCGAAAGCGAATATAAGCTTAACGGCGAAACAGCAAGGCTAAAAGACGTGCACGAGCTTTTTATGGATACGGGGCTTGGGCGCGACGGCTATTCTATGGTAAGCCAGGGCAAGGTTGAAACGCTGATTTCCGGCAAATCGGGCGAACGCCGCGATATGCTTGAAGAGGCGGCGGGCATTTCGCATTACCGCTACAGACGTCAGGACGCATTGCGCCGACTTGACCAGGCAGAAGAAAATCTTTTAAGACTGCGCGATATTTTAACAGAGCTTGAAACGCGCGTCGGCCCTTTGAAACAGCAAAGCGAAAAAGCAAAAAAATTCCTTGAATATTCAGCCGAAAAAAAGACGCTCGACATCGGGCTTTGGCTTTATACCATTTCAAAAACGCGCGACTCCCTTCGTGATTACGAAAAGAAAACCGCCGTTGTCGAAGCGCAGTATAACGATGTTTGCCGTATTCTTGACGAAACCGAAGAAAAAACCGAAAGGGCTATAGAAGAAGCTCAGCGCGTTACCGTTCTTATTGACGAAATGCGAAGAGCGGCGTCTCAGCTTGACGAACAGGCGGCGTTGATAGAAAGCAAAATTGCCGTTCACGAAAACAGCATTTTACATAATAACGAAACAATAGAAAGAATAGAGCGCGAAAAAAACGACGAAACAGATACAGACGCACAAATTTCGTCGCAAATAAGCGAAACCGAAGAAGCGATAGCATCATTAAAAAGCTTTATCGAAGAAAAAAGGCACAGCCTTGAAGCGCTTTCGGGCGAGCTTGATACGCTCGGCGACAAAACAGGCGAATTTGCCGAGAAAAACGCGGAGCTTTCTGAAAGCGTTTCGCGCCTTTCGCTTAAAATTGCCGACAACCGCGTGAGCGCGTCCGCTTACAGAACGTCGGCAGACGAAATTTCTGCAAGACTTGAAACTCTCGGCGCTCAAAAGACGGGCAGAGACGCAATAATAGACGGTCTTAAAAAGGAAAAAGAAAAAACGCAAGAAGAGCTTTCAAGTGTTGAAGAAAAGCTTTCCGATTTAAACAACTCGTTAAGCGGACTTGAGCTTTTGTGCGAAAAAAGGCTTTCAAAGCTAAATGACTTCGGCGAAAGAGAAACCGAGCTTAAAAACGAATTGCACATAAAAGAGTCAAGAAGGCAGATGCTTTCTGAGCTTGAAAAAAATATGGAGGGCTATCAGGGCAGCGTTAAGGCGGTTATGCGCGAGGCACGGCGCGGTGCGCTCGGCGGCATTAACGCACCTGTTTCTCAGCTTATAAAGGTTGGCGAAAAATATTCGCTCGCCGTTGAAACGGCTCTCGGCGCGCAAATTCAGAACATTGTAACCGAAAACGAGAATGACGCAAAGCGCGCCATATCGTTTTTGAAAGACTCCAAAGCCGGCAGGGCGACGTTTTTGCCGCTTACCGCAATCCGCGGCAGAGAGCTTGACGAAAAAGGCCTTGACGACTGCTACGGCTATGTCAACATTGCTTCCCGGCTTGTTGAATACGACCCCAAATACCGCGAAATAATCAATTCGCTTCTCGGACGGTGCGTTGTTGCGGAAGACCTTGACGCCGCAGTGGTTATAGCGAAAAAATATTCGCACCGTTTTAAAATAGTTACGCTTGACGGGCAGGTTATAAACGCGGGCGGCTCTATGACGGGCGGTGCAAAGCTCCAAAACGCGGGCATTTTAAGCCGCGGCAACGAAGCCGTGCGCCTTAAAACCGAGTGCGAAGAGATAGAAGAAAAGCTTTCACAGATAAAAGAAGAGCTTCAAAAAGCACGCGAAAACCACGCCGCAGTGAATGCGGAGCTTACCGGGTGCCGCAGCGAAATAACCACTCTTTGCGAAAATAAAATAAGAGTTGAGGGCGTTCTGACCTTAAAAAACGGTCAGCTTTCATCGCTTCTTGACGCTCAAAAAGAGGCCGACGAAGAAAGCGAAAGCCTTGCTTTGAGAAAAGACGAGCTTTTAAAATCGGCAAAGGAATGCGAAAATACGCTCGTTTCTTTGCAAAACGAGTTGAGCGTTAAAGAAAACGAGCTTTCTTTGGTTACGGGCGACCGCGAGGCTGTTCAGAAGCGCCGCGAGGAACTTACGGCGGCGGCTTCGGAAATAAATCTTGCAATTGCCACTGCTCAAAAAGAGACGGAAGAGAAAAACGAAGCCGTTTCGCGCCTTGTCGGCAGAAGCGTGAGCCACAAAGACAGGCTTTCACAGCTTGACGGCGAAATTTCGGAGATTGAAAACAAAAACAAAGAGCTTAATAACGCCATACTCGTGTTTAAAGACGAGCTTCGCGAATTAAAGGACGGCAACATTTCGTCAAAAGAAAAAATTGAAGCACTTATAAAAGAGCGCGAGGGCTACGAAAAAGAAAGCGCGCTTTTAAGAGTAACCGAAAGACAGAAAAACGACGAAAAAGAAAAGCTCGGCGGCGAAAAGGCGCGCCTTTCGGAGCGCCGCGACGCTATGGAGCGTGAGCTTGAGGACACCGAAAACAAGCTGTTTGAAGAATATGAGCTGACCCGCCGCGAGGCAGAGGAGCTTAATATTGTTATTGAAAGCGTAACCGACTCAAGAAAGCGCGCTTCAGAGCTTAAAGCAAAAATAAAAGCGCTCGGCACGGTGAACGTCAGCGCAATCGAAGAGTATAAAGAAGTTTCGGAGCGCTACGAATTTATGCACTCTCAGGTGAGCGACGTTGAAAAAGCAAAGGCCGAATTAATACGCCTTATTTCGGAGCTTACCGAAAAAATGGGCGTTCAGTTCAAAGAGCAGTTCAACAAAATCAATCAAAGCTTCGGCGAAACGTTCACAGAGCTTTTCGGCGGCGGCAAGGCGAGCCTTGTGCTTACCGACGACAATGTTCTTGAATGCGATATTGATATAAAGGTTCAGCCCCCGGGCAAAAATGTTCAGAATATTTCGCTTCTTTCGGGCGGCGAAAAGGGACTTTCGGCTATTGCACTGTTGTTTGCAATATTAAAAGTCAATCCGTGCCCGTTCTGCATTTTCGACGAGGTTGAAGCGGCGCTTGACGACGTTAACGTCGTAAGATATGCGTCTTACGCAAGACGTATGACCGACAGCACGCAGTTTATACTTATAACGCACCGCCGCGGAACAATGGAAGAAGCCGATATGCTTTACGGCGTAACAATGCAGGAAAAAGGCGTTTCAAAGCTTTTGGAGCTTAAAACCGCCGAAATGGCAAGGCAAATGGGTCTTGAATGATATTAAAGTAACTGCCGCAAGAAGCGAATATTGACAGGGGTTTTGTCAATATTCCCTCCCAATCGCGGCTGAAAAAACGGTGCGGCAAACGCCGTAACCAAAGAAAGGTTGTGCTTTTTTGGGCGTTTTTAAAAAGATAAATTTCGGATTAAGAAAAACAAGAAACAACGTTTCGGGCGCTATAGACAACGTTCTTGACAGCTACACGTCAATCGACGAGGGACTTTTCGACGAGCTTGAAGAGGCGCTTGTTATGGGCGACGTCGGCGTTTCGACCGCCTCCGAAATAACACTGCGGCTTAACGACCGCGTAAGAAAAAAAGGTATTAAAAATCCCGCGGACGTAAAAGCCGAAATCAAAGAGATAGTCGCCGAAATGCTTGAGGGCGGCGAGGATATGGGTCTTATAACGATTCCGTCAATAATCCTTGTGATTGGCGTTAACGGCGTCGGCAAAACCACCACCATAGGCAAAATGGCGGCTATGTATAAAGCGCAGGGCAAAAGCGTTATTCTGGCCGCAGCCGACACCTTCAGGGCGGCGGCAATAGACCAGCTTGACGTTTGGGCACAGCGCGCAGGCGTTGATATTATCAAGCACAAAGAGGGCGCAGACCCCGCGGCTGTTATATACGACACGATTGCCGCGGCAAAGGCAAGGGGTACGGAAATTATTATTTGCGACACCGCCGGCAGACTTCACAACAAGAAAAATCTTATGGAGGAGCTTGCCAAAATATACCGCGTTATCGACCGCGAATTGCCGTATTCCGACCGCGAGGTTCTTTTGGTGCTTGACGCCACAACGGGTCAAAACGCCGTGAACCAAGCGCGCGAGTTTGCAAAAATTGCCGAAATTACGGGCATAATTTTAACAAAGCTTGACGGTACCGCGCGCGGCGGCGTTGTTCTTTCAATTAAAAACGACCTTAAAGTGCCCGTTAAATTTGTTGGCGTGGGCGAAGGTATAGACGACCTTCAGCCGTTTAACCCCAAGGCGTTTGCCGAAGGGCTGTTTGAAGCCTTGCCCGACGACTATAACGACGACGATATAGACCTTGAAAAGATTCGCGGCGAATATAGGCCAGAAGAAGCGGACGGCGGCTTTACAAACGAGCTCAAAGAAGCGTTTTCACAGGTTATGGACGCTATCGGCGAAATAAACGGCGAGTCCGAAGAAGCACCCGAAAGCGCAGAAAACACCGGCAAAAATAACGCGGCGGAAGATGTCGCAGACGACAGCGCAAAAGACGAAGATTTAAACACTTCAAGTCTTGAAGAAGCAAGCGAAAAATTAAGCGGCGGCACCGACGCCGAAACGGCACCCGAAAGCGGCAATTCGATTGACGTCACTCGGGACAGCGAAACAGACGGTGAAACCGAGGCTGAAGCTGCCGAGGAGACCGCCGAGGAAGCTTTTGAGCCGGAAGAAAAAGAAGAAAAGCCCCAAAAGAAGAAAAAAGGCTTCTTCGGGAGACTTTTCGGATGATAAAAGAAACTTTTTTAATTGCAACCCACAATATGAAAAAGCGCGACGAGCTTGAAAGGATTCTTTCGCCGCTTAAAATAGATGTAAAAACCGCCGAGCAGGCGGGCGTTGAAATCAGCGACGTTGAAGAGACGGGCGAAACCTTTTATGAAAATGCGCTTTTAAAAGCGCGCTCGGGCTGTCTTGAAAGCAAAATGCCGTGCATTGCCGACGATTCGGGGCTTTGCGTCGATTATCTTGCGGGCGCGCCCGGGGTTTATTCGGCGCGCTTTGCGGGCGAGCACGGAAATGACGATAAAAATATCGACAAGCTTTTAAGCCTTTTGTCGGGCGTTCCCGAAAAAGACAGGGGCGCAAAGTTCGTTTCTGTTGTGTGCTGTGTTTTTCCTAACGGCGATATTATTTCGGCGCGCGGCGAATGCTTGGGAAAGATTGGCTTTGAAAGAAGGGGCAGCGGCGGCTTCGGCTACGACCCCGTATTTTATGTAGGCGATAAAAGCTTTTCAGAGCTTCTGCCCGAAGAAAAAGACGCTTTGAGCCATCGCTCTGCGGCGCTTAAAAATCTTGCCGAAAAGCTTTCCGAATATTATGCCGACAAAGGCTGAAATAGGCATAAGAGCGTATTGGTTCGACTCTCTTATGCCATAACGGTAATTACCCACCCGGGGTCGGCGACGTCGATTAACATTTCGGCGCCGTCAGCCTCGGTCTTTTTTGTTTTGAGCGTGTTTTCTTTAAGCGCTTCTTTAAGATTTAAAGACGAAAGAAGCGCTTCGCCCTTATTTTTATCAACATAAAACGATTTTACGGAGTTTTCCAAAAATAAATAAACGTCATCGTTATCTTCGGTGCCTTTTTTTCCGCAAAGGCTCATTTTAATAAGCTCGTATTCTTCGTTTCTTGTAAGCGTCAAAAAAATCTCGCATTCGGGAAATTTGAAAAACCGCGTGAAGGTGCATTCGCTTGAATTATTGATGTAGCCGCTCACGGAAAAGTCTTTGCAGTCGTATGCCGTGTTCATTCTTTCGGTGAAGCCCTTGAGGTTATTTCCGTCGGCAGTAAAGGAGCAACTTGTAAATAAAAGCAAAAAAACGATAATTAAAGCAAGATATTCGTGCATATTTTCACCCCAAAATTAACATTGATTTAACAAATAAAAACCGGCGTAACTGTATAATATTTTATTATATCGAAAATTGTTTTATTCTTTATTTTGTGTTTAGGGAATTATTTATGAAAAAAATACTGAAAAAAATAACATCGGTGCTTCTTGCGGCAATTCTTATTGCCGCGCCGCTGTCATGCACGGCTTCGGCGTTTTCTTATCCCGAAAATGTCTCTGAAAGCGACGCGCTTTCAGCTGTCGGCGCTACCGACAGGCTCGTTAAAGCGGCGGCTGAAAATTTTTCGGGCAAATCGCTTAAAGAGCTTATGTTGCCGAAGCTTTATAGCAGTGAAACGCTCTCAATGCTTCTTGTCGGCGTGTATTCGTCAATTGCTGAAAACGCCGCCGAAATCGAAAGTATAGGCATAGACGTTTCCGTGAAAAAAGTTGCCGAAGGGCTTTCCGATTATCCGTCCGTTAAAGAGGCTCTTTTAAAATATTCCGCATGGGGCGACGTGAAGCTTGACGGCGCAGATTGGGGCGTAAATGACCGCGAGGGCTTTTCAAAGGCGGTTGCGGCTTCGCTTTCGCCGTTTAACGATGTGCTTTATACGCTTTTGTGCTCGGGCACCTTTAAAATCAAGGTTATAAGAATCAAAGGCGCGAACGGCTACGAAAACGCAATAGTGCCGATTCTTTCGGCGCTCGGCTGTGAGTCTCTTATTTCTCAAAGCGAGTTTTCTTCGCAGGCAGAAGAAGACAAAAATAAAATGATTTATAACATTCTTTTGCCGCTGCTTTTAAAAATCGAAGAGATTTGCGACGCGCCCGCAGACACGCTTTGCGAGAGTTTGCCGTGCTTTGCGAATTTTGTCGAAAGCGGCGAACTCAAAAAATGCACCGACAGTCTTTTTTCGCCGATAACCTCAAACAGACTTGTCGAAGCGGCTGTATTTTTAAAGCTGTTTGACCTTGAATCGTTTGACATAGACGTTGAAAAGGCAATTAACGACGGTCTCAATGAAGCGGCAAAGCAATACGGCCTGACGATTAAAAATATTAAGCTTTCGCACCTTGCCGAGTGCGGCGGCAAAACTCCCGCCGATTCTGACAAAGGCAAGGCTTACGTTGTGATTTTAAGGTGGCTTTTTGACAATTTAAAGCTCAATAAAGAAAAGCTGCCGTCGCTTTTGAAAGAGCAAAACGCGTCGTTTGAAATTCCCGAAAAAACGCTTTCGCAGTTTTTGTCAAAGGACACGGATGAGCTTGTTTCCCTTGTAATATCGCTGTTTTCGCCCAAAAGCGCCGAAAGCGCCAAGGCAATGAGCTTTCCCGAAATCAAAAAGACCGAGGTAGCTTTCACAAAAAATCTTACAGCCGAAAACTACGAAAAGGTTCTTAACAATATCGACGGCGTGCTTGACGAGTTCACCGAAGAGGGTAAGACCTATAAAAGTGTAAAATCAATGCTTTCGCACACGGTTTACACAAACGAAAACATTACAAAGCTTGTCGTTTCGCTTTATTCGGAGCTTGAAAAAGCAGGGCTTTCGGAAGCTTTGGGCGTTATGGGGATAGATATTTCGCCAAGAGGCGTCGCTTCGCTTCTTAAAGAAAACAGCTATAAAAACGTTAAAAACGCGCTTTCAAAAAGTGAGTCGTGGCAAAAGGTTTCTTTAAATGTCGGCTGGGGCTTTTATGACGGCAACAGAACGGGCTTTCAAAGCGCCCTTACCGCGTCGTTAAGACCGCTGTTTCCGATTTTAAGAATGCTTCTTGCGGGCGAGGACCTTGTGCTTCTTGACAGCATTAAAATTAAAGGAGCGGACGGCTACAATACGGCGGTTATTCCGATTCTTGAAGCGCTCGGCTGCGAAAGCGGCGATATAAAAACATATAAGCAATATCTGAAAAACGCTTCGACCGACGGCGTTATCAAAGCTGTTCTTGACCCGCTTTTCAATTTGGTTGATGAGATTTTTGAAAAACCCGTTTATACTTTGACGGGGATTTTGCCGAATATAATGTATTTTATTGACAGCGGCAATTTTGAAACCTGCCTTAACAATCTTCTTTTGCCATTAAGCGGCATTACCTCCGCTTTCGGCGACGGTGCGGGGCTTGATGTTTCTTCGGTTACAAAAAATCTCGATTTCAATTCTCTTCTTACGTCTTTTATGAAAGGCTCCGATGTAAAGCTTCCCGAGTTTGACTTTAAGTCGCTTTCGACCTACGGCACAATAGAGCCGCACACGTCAAAAAGCATTGTCGGCGGCACACCCGTAAGATTTTCTTATGTTAAAGCCGATAAAACGGCGGTGCTTATAACGGTTTTAAGAGTATTTGTAGACTTTTTAAAAACGCCGGGCAACGAATCGCTCCTTTCGGACGCTATGGGAAACGGCTCTGCTATGTCGCAGTATTCTTCGTCGATTACAGACGAGCTTAAAAATATGACGACCGACGAAACTATTGAGTGGCTTTACAATTTGCTGTTTAAAGAGCGCGCTCAAAAGGATATCAAAGAGGGCGAGGTTTACAGCCCCACGATTATTTACGAAAAGGGACCCGATAAATCGCTGTACATTAAAATCGGCATAGCCGCAGGTGTTATTCTTATTGCGGCGGCAGTTGCGGTGTTTATAAATCGCAAACGAATTTTTTCCGCAGACGCGGTTTCGGTGAGGTGAAAAAATGCTTGTATTAAAAAATATTGTTAAAGATTATGTTACCGGCGACACAACGGTAAGGGCGCTTAAAGGCATAAACATCAATTTCAGAGAGAACGAGTTTGTTGCAATTCTCGGCCCGTCGGGCTGCGGCAAAACAACAATGCTCAACATCATAGGCGGTCTTGACAGATACACAAGCGGCGACCTTAAAATCAACGGCAGGTCTACAAAGGATTTTGACGACAGCGATTGGGATACCTACCGCAACCATTCGATAGGATTTGTTTTTCAAAGCTATAACCTCATTCCGCACCAAACCGTGCTTTCAAACGTTGAATTGGCGCTTACTCTTTCGGGCGTTTCAAAAAAAGAGCGCCGCAAAAGAGCGATGGAGGCTTTAAAACAGGTCGGTCTTGAAAATCATATGAACAAGCGCCCCAATCAGATGTCGGGCGGTCAGATGCAGCGCGTCGCAATAGCGCGTGCGCTCATAAACGACCCAGATATTCTGCTTGCCGACGAGCCCACGGGTGCGCTTGACAGCGAAACAAGTGTTCAGATAATGGAGCTTTTAAAGGAAATTTCAAAAGATAAGCTCATCATTATGGTTACGCACAACCCCGACCTTGCCTATAAATACGCAAACCGCATAATAAAATGCCTTGACGGCGAGGTTATTGACGACTCAAATAAATTTGAGCCGACTAAAGAAGATTTTGAAGCCGAAAAAAAGCTTTCCGAAAAAGAAAGCGAAAAAGGCAAAGCGTCAATGTCGTTTTTCTCGGCGTTTTCGCTCAGTATAAACAATTTAAGAACAAAAAAGACGCGAACGTTTCTTACCTCGTTTGCGGGCAGTATAGGCATAATAGGAATTGCGCTTGTGCTTGCCTTGTCAAACGGTATTCAGGCGTATATTGCGCGCGTGCAGGAGGATATGCTTCTTTCTTACCCGATGTCGGTAGAAAAGCAGACCGTCGATTATGAAAGCATTTTAACGTCGTTCACGGGTATGACCCCCGGCGCTGTCGCGCGCGACGAAGACGAGCTTGACAGAGTATATGTTAACCAGTCGCTTATGCAGATGGTAAACGCGTTTATTTCCGAATCCTCTTCAAACAACCTTGAAAACTTCAAAAAATATGTTGAAGATAATCAGGAGGAGTTTGACAAGGTCTGCAACGATATTAAATATAACTACAGCACAACGCTCAATATTTACCGCGCTGATACCGAAAACGGAATTATAAAGGTGAACCCCAGCACCATGATGGACACTTTCACCGAAAGCAGCGGAATGGCAACGTCTATGGGCAGTATTGATATGAGCTCCATGACGCAGATGTACAGCGTTTGGACTGAGCTTATAGGCGACGAAAAGCTTCTTGAAAGCCAATATGACATTCTTTCCGGCAGAATGCCCGAAAAGTACAACGAAGTTGTGCTTATGGTAGACGGCAACAACGAGGTTAACGAGCTTGTTGTTTACGCCCTCGGTCTTAAAGACCAAAAAGAGTTTACGCAAAACATTATGTCGGCTCTCGCAAGCGGCGAAACGCTTGAATCTGACGAAGCTTCCGAATATTCCTACGACGATATTCTCAATATGAAATTCAAGCTTGTATTAAGCGCCGATTATTATGTCAAAAACGACAAAACAGGTCTTTGGAGCGACAACAGCTCAAACGAATATTTCCTTAAAGACCTTATCGACAGCGGCGAAGAGATAAGCATTGTCGGAATTTTGCGCCCGAGCAAGGATAACACGCTTTCTATCGGCACGGGCGGCATCGGTTACACGCGCGAGCTTATGGAATACGCCATCAATAAAACGGCTGAAAAAGAGGTTGTTAAAGAACAGCTTGCCGATACTAAGAAAGACGTTTTGACAGGCCTTGAGTTCTCAAACCTTACCGTTAACGATTTTGACCTTGCCGATATAGACCTTTCGGTAATAGACTTCAGTTATCTTGACTACACGCCCTTCCTTTCTATGGCAGAGGGAATGGATATGTCAAATATGAACCTTGCGGATATGTCGTCGATGTTCGGCTTTGACGATATGTCAAAACTTCAGAAAAAGCTTATGGAGGGCTATTTAAACGACGAACAGGTGCTTGCCATAAAGCAGGCTTATGTTGACACAATAACGGCGTCGTGCTCGCTTTCGGGAACGCTTTCGTCGCTCGGCTACAGCACGTTTGACAGCCCAAGCTCCATATACTTTTATCCCAAGAGCTTTGAAAGCAAATCGGAGCTTAACGACCTTATAAACTATTACAACAATAAGGTCAAAGAGGACGGCCACGAAGAGTGTCAGATTAAATGCACCGACTACATCGGGCTTCTTATGTCGAGCATAACGACGATTATAAACATCGTGACATATGTTCTTGTGGCGTTTGTTGCTATCTCGCTTGTCGTTTCGTCGATAATGATTGGCATAATCACCTATATTTCGGTGCTTGAACGCACAAAGGAAATAGGTATTTTAAGAAGTATCGGCGCTTCCAAAAAGGATATTGCGCGCGTGTTCAACGCCGAAACCGCCGTTATAGGCCTCGGCGCGGGCATAATCGGTATTTTGTCAACACTGATACTTGAAATACCGATAAACCTTATTTTGAAATATGCAACGTCAATTCCCGCCGCCGCTTCGCTTCCGGTACTCGGCGCTGTAATTCTTGTTGTAATAAGCGTGACGCTTACGCTTGTCGCGGGACTTATTCCGTCAAGAATAGCGGCGAAAAAGGACCCGGTAGAGGCTCTTCGCACAGAGTAACCCAAACCGCAAAGAAAAGCATTTGTGTTTTTCTTTGCGGTTATTTTTAATACATAATTAAGCGCGCTTCGGTGCATTATTTTATTGATTGCTACGAAATTCGCATTAATTAAATATTTTGTTTTCTCTATAGTTGATTTTCGGTCGATTTTAGTATAATATGTATAGTTGAAATGGAATAACCATAGGTTTTCAAATAAATTTTTGGAGGTTTTGTATGAATTACAAGCTTACTAAGCGTCAGGCAAAAGAGTTGCTTGAAAACAAGCTTCTCCACTTTTTCGGCGTTTCCGCCGAGAATGCCACATACGAACAGTTTTATAAAGCGATAGCCATGATTTTGCGCGATATGATGGGGCAGGGCAGAGCCGAGCTTTCGTCAAAAGCCGACAAAGAGGGCAGAAAACGCGTGTACTATCTTTCAATGGAATTTTTGATGGGCCGCTCGCTCAAAAACAGCCTTTATAACCTTAATCTTACAAACGTTTTCGGCAACGTGCTTTCCGATTACGGCATAAAGCTCGAAAATCTTTATGACTGCGAGCCGGACGCGGGTCTCGGCAACGGCGGTCTTGGCAGACTTGCCGCGTGCTATCTTGACGCGCTTGCAACCCAAGGGTATCCGTCGCGCGGGTATTCTATTCTTTATGAATACGGCATTTTCAGACAAAAGCTTATTGAGGGCAGGCAGACCGAGCTGCCCGATAATTGGCTTCCCGGCGGCGATGTTTGGCTTGTCCCGCGTGAAAGCAGCAGTGTAGAGGTTGTTTTTGAAGGCAACCTTAAAGAATCGTGGGAGGGGCAGTATCATCACGTTGAAATTGAAAACGGCAACGTTATTCAGGCTGTGCCTTACGATATGTTTGTTGCCGGCAAAGACGGCAAGGGTATAAGCGTTTTAAGACTTTGGAGCGCCAAAGCGCCCGAGTTTGATATGAAGCTTTTTAATCAGGGCGACTATATGCGCTCTATGGAGCGTCAGGCTATGGCAGAGGTCATAAGCAAGGTGCTTTATCCTATGGATAATCACCCCGAGGGCAAGTCGTTAAGGCTTCGTCAGCAGTATTTCCTCGTTTCGGCTTCGGTGCAGGATATTATAAGGCATCATTTAAGAGTATACGGCACGGTTGACAATCTTCCCGAAAAGGTTGCCGTGCACATTAACGACACGCACCCCACAATGGCAATTCCCGAGCTTATGCGTATTCTTCTTGACGAGTGCGGCTACGGCTGGGACGACGCGTGGAATCTTGTTAAAAACACCGTTGCCTACACAAACCACACCGTTATGAGCGAAGCGCTTGAGTGCTGGAGCGAAGAGCTTGTCAAACGCCTTATTCCGAGAATTTACGAAATAATTAAAGAGATTGACAACCGCTTCAGAGCATATGTTTGGGAAAGCACCCACGACGCAGATTATGTCGAGCGCACCGCAATCATTTCGGGCGGCGCGGTAAGAATGGCAAATCTTTGTGTTGCCGCCTGCCACAGCGTAAACGGCGTTTCGGCGCTTCACAGCAAAATTCTTATCGATTCGCTCTTTAAGGATTTTTACAAGCTTACGCCCGACAAGTTCACAAACGTTACAAACGGCATTGCCCACAGACGTTGGCTTTGCCAGTCCAACCCCGAGCTTACCGCATATTTGAAGGAGCTTTTGGGCAACGACAAGTTTGTTTATGACGCCGAATGCCTTTCAAAGCTTATGGATTATAAAAACGACAAGGCTGTTTTAAAAAGGCTCGGCGAAATAAAGCTTAAAAACAAAGAGACGTTCGCTTCGCATATTTACAAAACAACGGGCATTGAGCTTGACGTTAATTCAATCTTTGACGTTCAGGTTAAAAGGCTTCACGAGTACAAGCGTCAGCATCTCAACGCTTTAAGCATTGTTGCCGATTATCTTGAGATAAAAGACAATCCCGACGGCGAATTTGTTCCGCACACGTTCATTTTCGGTGCAAAGGCAGCCCCCGGTTACTTTATGGCACAGCAGATAATAAGCTTTATTCTTGCGCTTGCCAACCTTATAAACAACGACCCCGACGTTCGCGGCAGAATTAAAATTCTCTTTGTTGAGGATTATAACGTAACAAATGCCGAGCGCCTTATGCCCGCGGCAGACGTTTCGGAGCAGATTTCGCTTGCAGGCAAAGAGGCAAGCGGCACGGGCAATATGAAGCTTATGATGAACGGCGCTTTGACCCTCGGCACGCTTGACGGTGCAAACGTCGAAATTCACGACGCTGTCGGCGACGACAATATGTTCCTTTTCGGAATGACCGCGCAAGAGGTTGTTTCGCTTAAAAACAGCGGCTATAATCCCCAAAGCTTCATTTCAAACAATGCAGAGCTTCGCCGCGTGCTTGATTTTATCTCGGGCGGAATAGGCGGCAAGGACTTTACAACAATAAGCGGCTCAATAGCGCATTATGACCCGTTTATGGTGCTTGCGGATTTTGCCGACTACAGGCGTGCGCAGAAAAAAATGCGCGAAACATTCGTTAATAAAGAAAAGTGGAATAAAATGTCACTTGTCAATATAGCTCTTTCGGGCAGATTTTCTGCCGACAGGGCAATTAACGAGTACGCCGAGCATATATGGAATGCACAAAAAATGTGAGTGATTTTCGGCTTTTTGCCGAAAATGAGGTTTTGCCCCTTTTAAATGGCTGTTTTGAAAGATTTTTCTATTGACATTTTGTGAAATTTAGGTTAATCTTAACGTGTGAATGCTCGCCTGTAAGGTGGATTCAAAATATTATCAGCTTCAAAAAGTGAAAGGGGCAAACTCCAATGAAAAGTTCCGATTTAAAGGTTGTTGCAATTATACTTGCAATAGCGCTTTTCTTCACAATCGTTACGAGTAACGCTGTTTCTATTGCTTCCGTGGTTCTCCTTGCAAAAGGCGACAACGGCTCAACCGTTGTTGACAACAACGGCAACAACGGCAATAACGGCGGTAACAACAGCACACCTGCCGACAACAACGGCAACAACAGTACGCCTGCCGACAATAACAACAACGGCGGCGACAGCAACACGCCTGCCGACAATAACAACAACGGCGGCGACAGCAATACGCCTGCCGACAATAACAGCGGCAACAACAGTACGCCTGCCGACAATAACAACAACGGCGGCAACACAAACAGCAACGAATGGGACAAAACAAAGACCTTTAACTTCTATAAAGCCGCTTGCGACAAAATCACAAGCACAGGCGCTGCCGGCCACACAAGAAAAGAGTGGCAGGAAATTGCCGCACTCAATCTAGGCAAAGCTTCAAGCTTACTTAAGCCTGTTATTCAAGGCTTTATGAAGACCGAAGACCAGGCGAGCGAAGCCGTTTCGGAAAAAGGCTCGGACGACGCCAAGAGACGTATGGCTCCCTGCGGTGCAGATATTTCTTATGTTAAGAGCGCAACCAAAAAAGACCTTTCAAACGGCAACTATCAGATAACAATCGTTATGAACGACGAAAACACTCCCAAAAAGGGCAGCAAGGGTATTGCCGCTATGGCAACCGGCATCCTTTATATGGAGGACGTTGAAGATACCGTTAAGAACGATTCGACAGTAAGCGGTATTGTTAAAAGCCTTGACAAAGCCGAAATCGTTTATAAGGCATACACAATCGTTGCCGAAATGACAAAGGACGGCAAGTTCGTTTCTATCACCCACACCACAACGGGCGATATTTCCGCTTCTGTTACGGTTAAGTTGTTTGGCAACATTTCCGGTGACGGTACACTCAACTTCACAAGTAAATGGTACGATTTCAAATATTAATCTGCCGTTAGCTTACTTATTCGCAACCCGCTTTAAGCGGGTTGCTTTTTTGTATTTTAAACCAAAAAACTTTTAAAACGCTTGACTTTTTGTTTAATTTATTGTACCCTTAATATGATAAATTTATTAAGAGCGTGTGAACAACACGCTTTTTGTAAAATGAAAGGGGTATATACCTAATATGAAAAGCTCCGATTTAAAGGTTGTTGCAATAATTCTTGCAATAGCGCTTTTCTTCACAATCGTAACAAGCAACGCCGTTTCAATAGCTTCCGTTGTGCTTCTTGCAAAGGGCGGCACCGCAGAGGAGGGCGGCTCACAGCAAGGCGGCTCCGCTCAGGGCGGCGACACGCAGACGGGCGGCTCACAGCAGGGTGGTTTCTCACAGGGCGGCTCACAACAAGACGGCTCTTCTCAGGGCGACGCACAGCAGGGCGGGTCTTCTCAGGGCGGCGACGCACAGGCAGGCGGCGCACAGGCGGCGTCAAACAGACTGGCGGCTCTTCTCAGGGCGGCTCACAGCAGGGCGGCTCGCAGAGCGCAAAAAAGAGCGCCGCCGAGGTTCTTAAAGCCTACACCGTTGCTATGGATAAGGCGAAGTCCGAAAAGCCCGGCTTCACAAAGCTTGAGTATCAGACTCTTCCGAGCGGAGCTAACGAGCGCGTTGTATCCGAGGGTGCAAACCTTGTCGGCACACTTCTCAACCTTGTTGACAGTCTCGGTATTATGACGACCGAAGATAAGGCTCAGCCAGAGCTTCACAATAAGGGCGACGACACAAAGTGGTTCCCCGTTTATCAGGGCCAGAAGGGCTGCTATCTTACAGATGCAAACGCCATTCAGGACTATAGCTATGAAGAGCTTTCAAACGGCAACGTTAAAATTACAATAGTTCTTAAAGCAGAACAGAACCCCGAGCCGATTTCGGACGGACTTTCTGTTCCGCCGAGCAACACCGGCTGTATGTTCTCACCTATCGCAAAAAAGGACATTGACAACACCATTAACGGCGGTGCGGTTCAGGCGGTTATTAAAAACGTTAACTACAGTCTTAACTATCACGACTGCAAGGCGATTCTTGAATACAATCCCAAAAACAATCAGATAGTAAAGCTTGAGCAGTATATGAACGTTGCAATTTCGGGCAGCGGAAAAATATTGGGTCTGAAACAGATAACAATTGACAAGCAGGAGCTTTACAATACGCTCATAATAACCGATTTCAAATACTGATTATCTTGTCACGGCAGAAGCAAAGTGCTTCTGCCGTGATTGTTTTTCTTTTTTGCCTTTTTGCGCAGAAATTCAGGAATTTCGTTAAACTGCCCAAATGAACAAATTCTGTTTTGTGAATATTTTTGGAAAATTCGGTTTTGCGGTTTTTGTTTTTGTATAAATTGTTGACATCCTGAAAACAGAATGTTAATATTAGAGTATAAAATCAAAAAAAGGAGTATCTCAAATGAAAACCTTTAAAAAGGCGCTTAGCGTCATTCTTTCGGTTTCGCTTCTTTTGGGCGTGTTCGGCATTTCTGCCTTTGCCGCCGCCGAGACCGATTACACAATTATAAACCCCTATGAAAATGTTGATTGGGCAAAAAGCACAACCTACAAGGCGTGCCTTCACGCTCACACAACCGCTTCCGACGGCGACGTTACATTAAGCGATATGGTCGAAGCCTATTATCAGGCGGGCTATGACATTCTTGCAATAACCGACCACGGCGTAATTAACACCGGCTGGCGCGACGACCGCGAAACTCACGGCATTTTCAACGGCTTCAGAAAAGTTGAGCCTATGAGCGAAGAACAGTATAACCGCATCACCACCGGCTCCGACAGAAACGGCAGGGGAATGACCGATATAACAGGCGGCATCGAGTGCAACATGGCGGTTATGTCAAAAACCCACGTTAACGGCTATTTCACAACCTACGGCAGCGGCGTTTGGGGCACCGAAAACGATTACAAAACCGCTACTGTCGAAATTGAAAAAGCAGGCGGCTATTCCGTTCTTAACCACGTCGGTGATTGGGTCAATTCAAATAACTTCCCCGAGCGTTCTCATTGGGATTCTTACATTCACTATTTTGCCGACATCTTCACAACCTCAAAATCCTGCCTCGGTATGGAAATTGTTAATAACACCGACAACGTTACGCGTTCCGACCGCGCTCTTTGGGATGAGCTTTTGCAGGTGGTTATCCCCACAGGCAGAAACATCTGGGCGTTTGCAGACGATGACTCCGAGCAGCTTTATGAAGTCGGTAGGTCCTTTGAGCTTTTCCCGCTTGAAGTGAACAGCGAAGAAACCGTTAAACAGGCAATGCATGACGGCGCCTTGTTTGCCGCCAGCAAATTTTACAACCCCGAAAAGGGCATGGGCGACAAGTTCGAGGGCAACGGCGAAGTTCCGATAGTTACCGACATCAAGATTAACGACCGTCAGAACACAATCTCCGTAAGCGTTGACCCCGCAAGAGATTGTCAGAAGATTGAGTGGATTGCTGACGGCAAGGTTATTTCAAACGACTACACCATAGACCTTAACGATTACGAAGACGAGCTTGGCTGCTATGTACGCTTCCAGCTCTTCGGCGAGGGCGGCGTAACCTATTCACAGGCGTTCGAGCTTCGTTACGACGGCAGAGAAGATAAGCCCGTTCCGGATTCGGTAATTCCCGACAACGGCGACGCGGAGGTTTTCCTTAACATCTATCACACGCTTCCGTTTGCACTTGCGGCTTTTATAATCGAAAAGCTCGCTAACCTTTTCCACATAATCTGATTACAGAAGAATAGACTCTCTTGGGAGGTATATTTATGAAAAAGGCAAAAAAACTTCTTTCACTGGTTTTAGCGGCTGTACTTTTGATGTTACCGTTTACAATCGGCGCAGAAGCGGCGATAAAATCAAAGTACATCATTCACAACCCCTATGCTTCGGTTGACTTTAACAAGTGGAAGCCCTACAAAGCACAGCTTCACTGTCAGACAAACGCTTCGGACGGTTATCTTACCGTTAAAGAGGTTGTTCAGAAGCACTATGACTACGGCTACAACATTCTTGCAATAACCGACCACGGCACAATTAACCGCGGTTGGAACAACGAGCCGCAGCTTGTTCCGATTATAAGACTTGTTAAATATGACCGCACACATCTTGCAAAGATTGACCCGCTTTCACAGGAGGAATACGAGTCCTACATCAACGGAACGGCAAAAACCACAAACGGCGAAAAGCGTTTCGGCGGTATGATAGACGTTCCGCAGGGCATCGAGCTCAACGCGGCAACACCCGTTTGCGACTGCCACCTTACAGGTTATTTCTCGGACTACGGCCAGGGACTTATCGGCGTTTACGGCGATTATGAAACACCCTCGGCGGGCGTTAAAGAAGCGGGCGGCATTTCAATGCTTTCTCACGTCGGCGAATACGTTTATCCCGACAAGGACTCCGCAGACCACGTCGGTCAGCCAGTTGACGAGTATTTTGTTAACAAATTTGCCCGTCTTTTCATCGACAACGCAGGTTCAAGCGTTGGCATGGGCATAAACAGCGCAACCGACGCGCACACCCGCTGCGACCGTATCCTTTACGACCAGATTCTTAAAAAGACAATCCCGAACGGCGTTGTTCCGTGGGCTTTCTGTTTCTCGGACTCTCACAACGAACGCTCTCTTAACGACGCGTACACAATTCACTATATGCCCGAGCTTTCAAACTCCGAATTGAGAAAGAGCATGGAAACAGGCACGCTGTTTGCGGTTTCGCACTATTCAAACGGCGTTGAGCTTAACGGTATGCAGGAAATACCGGGATATAATGAAGAAAAGGTTAATTGGCAGTCAAACGACACTCCGCTCGTTACAAGAGTAAGCGTCAACGACACGCTCGGAACAATTTCGGTTCTCGGCAAAAACTTCAACCAGATTACTTGGGTTGCCGACGGCGAGGTTATAAAGCGCGGCGGACTTGAAGCTCTCACAATCAACCTTAACGACTATGACATCAACTATTTCGTCCGTTTCTATATCACAGGGCCCGACGGAATATGCTATTCTCAGCCGTTCGTTGTTGACAAAGAGGGCGAAACCCGCGAGCCGGTTCTCGTTCCCGAAACAAACGACACTTCAACAGCGCTTCGCAAGCTCGTTACCGTGCTTGACGACCTTATCTTCTCAAAGAGCGTTATAGTTGCGATATTCAAGTATTTCGTTCTCGGCTATGTTGATAAATAATTAAACACACCTTTTAACACTTTTTCGGCTGTTCCTTTCGGAGCAGCCGGAATTTTGCGTTTTAAAGACTTTGCCCACATTCGGCGGCGCTCTTTTGCACGCGGCACATTAATCTCGTCACAATCTCGTCATTTTGCTTGACGGAATGATGTGATTGTGACGTATTCCGGCTGCCGTGTAATCCGTGCGAATTTTGCTTTTCTGAATGTTTTTTGAGTTTTTTTGAAAAAACGCCGATAAATCTATTGACATATTGCCCCGTGTGGTCTATAATCTTATAATCTATAATAATGGAATAATGCCGCATCTTGTTTTTAACGGCAGTGATTTCATATGATTTACAGTGTTAATTATTTCTTTTTTCAGCCCCAAAGGTGAAAAAGAATTTAAAATAAGAACGGAGTGATGTGTCTTATGGCTAATGTGAAACCCGTGAAGCTCGGAAAGAACACAAGAATGAGTTTTGCAGGTATCAATGAGGTTATGCAGATGCCCAACCTTATTGAGGTGCAAAAGAACTCTTACAAGTGGTTTCTTGACGTCGGGCTAAGAGAGGTTTTCCGTGATATTGACGAAATCACGGACTATACGGGTAATCTTGTACTTACCTTTATAGATTACCGTATGGACGAAAAGCCAAAGTACAGCGTAACGGAATGTAAGGAGAGAGACGCAACATACGCCGCCCCTCTTCGCGTTATCGCAAGACTTTATAACAAAGAGACAGGCGAAATTAAAGAGAACGAGGTTTATATGGGCGACTTCCCCATAATGACCGACAGCGGCACGTTCGTTATAAACGGCGCCGAGCGCGTAATCATCTCTCAGCTTGTCCGTTCGCCCGGTGTTTATTTCGGAAACACCTTTGACAAAAACGGTAAAAAGCTTTTCACTTCTACCGTTATCCCCAACAGGGGCGCGTGGCTTGAATACGAAACCGACCAGAACGATATTTTCAACGTTCGCATTGATAAAAACAGAAAGCTCCCGATAACAACCTTTATCAGAGCTTTGGGTCTCTCTTCAAACCAGGACATTCGTGACTTTTTCGGCTATGACGACAGAATAGAAGCCACACTCGAAAAAGACACCACACAGAATACCGAAGAAGCTTTGCTTGAAGTCTATAAAAAGCTTCGTCCCGGCGAGCCGCCCACGCTTGAAACAGCTCAGGCGCACCTTGACGGACTTTTCTTTGACCCGCACAGATACGACATTTCACGAGTCGGCAGATACAAATACAATAAAAAGCTTGCCATAGCCGAAAGAATAATCGGCGGTACGCTCGCTTCCCCTGTGTTTGACCCGCTCACGGGCGAGCTTCTTGCCGACGAGGGCGAAAAGCTTTCTAAAGACAAGGCATATGAAATCGACAAAGCCGGCGTTAAAGAGGTAATCCTCAAAACCGAAGAAGAGGGCAAAACCGTAAAGGTAATCTCCAACGGTATGGTTGACCCCTTGGACTTTATCAAAGACGTTACAAGAGAACAGCTTGAAGAAATCGGCATCAACGAAAAGGTAAGCTTTGCCGTACTTTCGGACATACTTAACACCTGCGAATCTACAGAAGAGCTTCTTTCCGAGATGAAAGACCGCAGCGACGAGCTTATTCCCAAACACATCACAATCGATGATATTTTTGCTTCGATAAACTATCTCAACTGCCTCGGCAACGAGCTTGGCACAACCGACGATATAGACCACCTCGGCAACAGACGTATCCGCTCTGTAGGCGAGCTTCTTCAGAACCAGTTCAGAATCGGCTTTACGAGAATGGAAAGAGTCGTTCGCGAGCGTATGACGCTTCAGGCGCAGGAGCCCGACAAGGCAACTCCCGCGGCGCTTATAAACATCAGACCCGTTATTGCGGCAATCAAAGAGTTCTTCGGTTCTTCACCGCTTTCGCAGTTTATGGACCAGACGAACCCGCTTGCCGAGCTTACTCACAAGCGCCGTCTTTCGGCATTGGGACCGGGCGGTCTTTCAAGAGACCGCGCAGGCTTCGAGGTTCGTGACGTTCACTACAGCCACTACGGCAGAATGTGCCCCATAGAGACCCCCGAAGGACCCAACATCGGACTTATTTCTTATCTTGCAACATTTGCAAGAATCAATAAATACGGCTTCATTGAAGCTCCTTACCGCAAAATCGACAAAGAAAAGGGCATTGTGCTTAAAGAGGTCGAGTATATGACCGCCGACGTCGAGGATAACTACTGCGTTGCACAGGCGAACGAACCGCTTGACGACGAGGGCCATTTCCTTAACGACCGTGTAACCGTCCGTTACCGCGACGAGTTCCGCGAGGTTGCTCCCTCTGTGCCCGATTATATGGACGTTTCGCCCAAAATGCTCGTTTCGGTTGCAACGGCAATGATTCCCTTCCTTGAGAACGACGACGCAAACCGTGCCCTCATGGGCGCTAACATGCAGCGTCAGGCAGTTCCGCTTCTCAAGACCGAATCCCCCATTGTCGGCACGGGTATGGAATACAAGGCGGCTGTTGACAGCGGCGTTGTTGTTCTTGCAAAACGCGCGGGCACAGTCCAGAAGGTAAGCGCCAAAAAGGTTGAAATTCTTGCCGACAACGGCGAAACGGATACCTATGAGCTTATTAAATTTATGCGTTCAAACCAGGGCACCTGCATAAATCAGCGCCCGATAGTTAAGATAGGCGAGCGCGTTGAAGAGGGCACCGTTATTGCCGACGGCCCCGCAACGAGCAACGGTGAAATTTCTCTCGGCAAAAACGCCCTTATAGGCTTTATGACGTGGGAAGGCTACAACTACGAGGACGCCGTTCTTCTTAACGAAAAAATGGTTCGCGACGATGTTTTCACGTCTATTCATATAGAAGAGCACGAGGTTGAAGCGCGCGATACAAAGCTCGGACCGGAGGAAATCACAAGAGATATTCCCAACGTCGGCGAGGACGCACTTTCAAACCTTGATGAAAACGGTATAATCAGAGTCGGCGCAGAGGTTCATTCGGGCGACATTCTTGTCGGCAAGGTAACGCCCAAGGGCGAGACCGAATCCACCCCCGAAGAAAGACTTCTTCGCGCAATATTCGGCGAAAAAGCCCGCGAAGTCAGAGACTCTTCGCTTCGCGTTCCGCACGGCGAATACGGCGTTGTTGTTCAGGTTGAAGTGTTCACAAGAGCCAACAGCGACGAATTAAGCCCCGGCGTAAACAAGGTTGTTCGCTGCTACATCGCCCAGAAGCGTAAAATCAGCGTCGGCGATAAGATGGCGGGCCGCCACGGTAACAAGGGTGTTGTTTCAAGAATTCTTCCGCAGGAGGATATGCCCTTCCTTCCCGACGGCACACCGCTTGACATAGTTCTTAACCCCCTCGGCGTTCCCTCACGTATGAACATCGGTCAGGTGCTTGAAGTTCACCTCGGCTACGCCGCAAGAGCGCTCGGTTACAAGGTTATGACCCCCGTATTCGACGGCGCTCACGAGGACGATATAAGAAGTATGCTCAGCGAAGCAAACCTTTCAACCGACGGTAAAACATGGCTCACCGACGGCAGAACGGGCAGAAAGTTCGATAACCCCGTTACAGTCGGCATAATGTATTACCTTAAACTCCATCACCTTGTTGATGATAAGATACACGCACGTTCAATAGGACCGTATTCGCTCGTTACACAGCAGCCCTTGGGCGGTAAAGCTCAGTTCGGCGGTCAGCGTTTCGGCGAAATGGAAGTTTGGGCGCTCGAAGCTTAAGGCGCCGCCTATACTCTTCAGGAAATACTCACCGTCAAGTCGGACGATGTTGTCGGCAGAGTTAAGACATACGAATCCATTGTTAAGGGACTTAACGTTCCGAAGCCCGGCGTGCCCGAATCATTCAAGGTTCTTATTAAAGAGCTTCAGTCGCTCGGTCTTGATATTCGCGTTCTTGACAAGGATAACAACGAGATAGAGCTTAAACAGAGCTTTGACGAAGAAATCGGTATTCCGGTTGTTGACGACGACACATTCAAGAACGTTAACGACGCCGAGGACGCCGAAGGCTATTCGATAGAAGAGCCGGATGAAGACGAGTTCGGCGATGATGACGACGATTTTGACGAGGACTTCGCAGAAGAAGGCTTTGAAGATGATGACGACGAGGATGTTGAACTCATCTGACGCCGCGCCGTTTGCTGAAATCCGATTTTGACAGGAAGAAGGGTTAATTATATATGGATAAAGATTCCAGAACCGAGCTTGTTGATGAAGGCAACAACATCGACTTTGAATCCATAAAAATAGGACTTGCCTCGCCCGACCAGATAAGAGCGTGGTCTCACGGCGAGGTCAAAAAGCCCGAAACCATAAACTACCGCACACTCAAGCCCGAAAGAGACGGCCTTTTCTGCGAAAGAATTTTCGGACCGACAAAGGACTGGGAGTGCCACTGCGGTAAATATAAAAAGATTCGTTATAAAGGCAAAATATGCGAACGCTGCGGCGTTGAAATAACAAAAGCAAAGGTAAGACGCGACCGTATGGGTCACATCGAGCTTGCCGCGCCCGTTTCGCACATTTGGTACTTCAAGGGCACGCCCTCAAGAATGGGTCTTATGCTTGACATTTCGCACCGCGACCTTGAAAAAGTGCTCTATTTCGCCAAATATATCGTAATCGACCCGGGCGACACGCCCCTTGAAAAATATCAGATACTCAACGACAAAGAGTATGACGATATGGTTTTAAGATACGACGCAGACTCGTTTAAAGCGGGTATGGGCGCCGAAGCAATCAAGGAATTGCTTTCGGAAATTGACGTTGAAAAGCTTTGCGCCGAGCTTCGCACAGAGCTTGAAACAGCGGCAGGCCAGAAAAAGGTTCGTATTCTTAAAAGACTTGAAGTTGCCGAGGCATTCAGAGCGTCGGGCAACCGTCCCGAGTGGATGATTCTTGACGCAATCCCCGTAATTCCGCCGGATATCCGTCCTATGGTTCAGCTTGACGGCGGCAGATTTGCAACCTCCGACCTTAACGACCTCTACAGACGTGTTATCAACAGAAATAACCGTCTTCAAAAGCTTCTTGAACTCGGCGCGCCCGAAATAATCGTTCGCAACGAGAAAAGAATGCTTCAGGAGGCTGTTGACGCACTTATAGACAACGGCAGACGCGGCAGACCCGTAACAGGTCCCAACAACCGCGCTCTTAAATCGCTTTCCGATATGCTTAAAGGTAAGCAGGGACGTTTCAGACAGAACCTTCTCGGCAAGCGTGTTGACTATTCCGGCCGTTCGGTTATCGTTGTCGGACCAGAGCTCAAGCTTTATCAGTGCGGTCTTCCCAAAGAGATGGCTCTTGAGCTTTTCAAGCCCTTCGTAATGAAGAGACTTTGGGAGCTTGGCATTGCCAACAACATAAAGTCCGCGCGTAAAATGGTTGAAAGAGCAAAGTCCGAGGTTTGGGACGCTCTTGAAATCGTTATTAAAGACCACCCCGTAATGCTTAACCGTGCTCCCACGCTTCACAGACTCGGTATTCAGGCTTTTGAACCCGTGCTTGTCGAAGGCAGAGCAATTAAGCTTCATCCCCTTGTTTGTACCGCCTTCAACGCCGACTTCGACGGCGACCAGATGGCTGTTCACGTTCCGCTTTCGGCAGAGGCTCAGGCAGAGGCACGCTTCCTTATGCTTGCCGCAAACAACCTCCTTAAGCCCTCCGACGGCAAACCCGTTGTTGTTCCCACGCAGGATATGATACTCGGCTCTTATTACCTTACCCTCGTAAAACCCGAGGAGACAGGCCACGGCAAGGTATTCACAAGCGTTGACGAAGCAACAATGGCATATGACGAAGGCTCTTTGGGACTTCACGCCCCGATTAAGATTCGTATGTCAAAGGTTGTTGACGGCGTTAAGCACACAGAGCTTCTTGACACAACCCTCGGCAGAGTTATTTTCAATAACCCCGTTCCGCAGGACCTCGGCTTTGTTGACAGAAGTAAGCCTGAAAATATGTTCAAGCTTGAAGTTGACAAACTCGTCAACAAAAAAGAGCTCGGAAAAATCATTGAGCGCTGCATAAAGGTTCACGGTACTGCAGACTCTGCAAAGGTTCTTGACAACATCAAGGCGCAGGGCTACAGATATTCAACCAGGAGCGGTATCACCGTTGCCGTATGTGACGCGACAATCCCCGAGAAAAAAGCTCAGCTTATAAAAGAGACCGAAGCTAAGATTGACAAGATTAACGAAAACTACGAGTTCGGCTTCTTAAGCTCTATGGACCGTTCAAGAAACGTCATAAAGGCTTGGGAAGAGTGCACGAAGAATGTTTCCGCAGAGCTTCGCAAATCAATGGATCCCTACAACCCCGTGTTTATGATGCTTGACTCCGGCGCCCGCGGTTCCGACTCACAGCTTCGTCAGCTCGCAGGTATGCGCGGACTTATTGCGAACACGGCAGGTAAGGTTATTGAAGTACCTATTCGTGCCAACTACCGAGAAGGTCTTAACATCATCGAATACTTCATTTCTTCGCGCGGTGCGCGTAAAGGTCTTGCAGATACGGCTCTTCGTACTGCCGACTCCGGTTATCTTACAAGACGTCTTGTAGACGTTTCGCAGGATGTCATAATCCGCGAGAACGACTGCCATTGCCACGACGGCCTTGACGTATACGATATAACCGACGGTCACGACGTTATCGAGCCTCTTGAAGAGAGACTTACCGGCAGATACCTTCTTAATGATTTCGTTGACGACGAAACCGGCGAGCTTATTTGCTCCAAGGATACAATGGTTGACGAAAAATTGGCAAAGGTTATTGCCGCAAAGGTCAACGCAAGAGAAAATCCCGACGACAGAAAAATTAAAATCCGTTCTCTTCTTACATGTGAATCCGAGCACGGCGTGTGCATTAAGTGCTACGGCAGAAACCTTGCTACTGCAGGTCCTGTTGACGTCGGCGAAGCGGTAGGTATTATTGCCGCTCAGTCGATAGGCGAGCCCGGTACACAGCTTACCATGAGAACGTTCCATACGGGCGGTGTTGCTTCTCAGGCGGATATTACACAGGGTCTTCCCCGTGTTGAAGAGCTGTTTGAAGGCAGAAAGCCCAAAACGCTCGCAATGCTCAGCGAAATCGACGGCGTTGTTTCGTTTGAAGAAATTAAAAAGAGCAAACACGTTGTTATCACCGGTGAAGACGACGTTAAGAAATACCTTATTCCTTACGACGCAAGACTTTGCCAGGATATATACGAGGGCGCACACGTTGTAAAGGGTCAGCACCTTACAGAGGGCGCGGTTAACCCGCACGACGTTCTTGCCGTTCTCGGCGTAGAGGCTGTTCACAATTACCTTATCAAAGAGGTTCAGATGACTTACCGTATGCAGGGCGTTGACATCAACGATAAGCATATCGAGGTTATCGTCCGTCAGATGATGAGAAAGGTAAGAGTCGAAGACCCCGGTTCAACCGACCTTCTTCAGGGTACTTCGATTGAAAAGAGAGAGCTTAATCTTGCAAACGCCGCCGCAAAGGCAAAATGTGAAGAGACAGGCGAGCCTTTCGTTCCCGCAACCGTCACACACGTTCTGCTCGGTATTACAAAGGCATCTCTTGCAACAGATTCGTTCCTTTCGGCTGCGTCCTTCCAGGAGACAACAAAGGTTCTTACAGAAGCCGCAATCAAAGGCAAGGTTGACCCGCTTCTCGGACTTAAAGAGAACGTTATCATCGGTAAGCTCCTTCCCTCGGGCACGGGTATGAAACGCTACAGCGCGGTAAGCGTTGAGCCGGCATATTCCGATTCTGAGGAAGCGGTGCTTCACACCGAAGCCGATGAAACCGTTTCGGTTGCCGAAGCAGCAGAATAAATCGGCATATTTCACTATTTTAAGATAAAAAGTTTGTTAAAAGTGTTGACAAAACGCTCTTAAAATGGTAAATTATTTCTTGTTGTGCAAGGGGCAAGCTATGTCCTGCCCCTTCATATATAAATTAATTTTCGGAGGTGAAAATACTTGCCAACCTTTAATCAGCTCGTTCGCAGCGGAAGAGAAACTCTCGACAAAAAGTCAAAGGCTCCCGCACTCGGCAAAGGTCTTAACTCGAAGAAGAATATCGTTACCGATAACAATTCTCCCCAGAAGAGAGGCGTTTGCACGGTTGTTAAGACAGACACGCCCAAAAAGCCCAACTCGGCGCTTCGTAAGCTTGCCAGAGTCCGTCTTACAAACGGAATAGAGGTTTCTGCCTATATTCCCGGCGTAGGTCACAACTTGCAGGAGCACAGCGTAGTGCTTATTCGCGGAGGCCGTGTTAAGGACCTTCCCGGTGTGCGTTACCACATTATCCGCGGTACGCTCGATACACAGGGCGTTAACGGAAGGATGCAGGCGCGTTCAAAATACGGTGCCAAACGTCCGAAAGCAGGAAAGAAATAATTCTTTCACAAGACTATTCAAGGACATTCTTCTTGCAGGCTGAATTTATTCAACCAATGGTAAGGTAAGTATTTAACCGATTTTAAGCGGTATTGCCTACATTGGCGCCACGGGAAGCAAGTCACTCGAGTACCTATGATATCATTAATATGAAGGAGGGAAGCGAAGTGCCAAGAAGAGGCCAGATAGCAAAACGTGATGTTTTGCCGGATCCGCTTTACAACTCAAAGCTTGTAACAAGGCTTATCAACAATGTAATGTATGACGGTAAAAAGGGCGTTGCTCAGAAAATTGTTTACGACGCCTTTGATATCATCAGAGAAAAAACAGGCAAAGAACCCCTTGAGGTGTTCGAAGCCGCTATGGAGAACGTTATGCCCGTTCTCGAGGTAAAGGCTCGCCGCGTCGGCGGTGCCACATACCAGGTTCCGATGGATGTTCGTCCCGAAAGACGTCAGACACTCGGACTTCGTTGGATTACACTCTATTCTCGTCAGCGTTCCGAAAAAACGATGAAAGAAAGACTTGCCAACGAAATTATGGATGCTGTTAATTCAACAGGTTCTTCTTTCAAGAAGAAAGAAGATACGCATAAGATGGCAGAAGCCAACAAGGCTTTTGCACACTTCAGATGGTAATTCTGAAAACTATTTTATTCGGAGGGTATTATGCCAAGACAGGTACCATTAGAGCTTACCAGAAATATAGGTATCATGGCTCATATCGACGCGGGTAAAACAACCACTACGGAGCGTATCCTTTTTTACACCGGTATCAACCATAAATTAGGTGAAACTCACGACGGTTCCGCGACTATGGACTGGATGGAGCAGGAGCAGGAGAGAGGTATTACAATTACTTCGGCTGCTACAACCTGCTTTTGGAAAAAGCACAGAATCAACATTATCGACACTCCCGGTCACGTTGACTTTACCGTTGAAGTTGAGCGCTCGCTCAGAGTTCTTGACGGTTCGGTAACGGTCCTTTGCGCAAAGGGCGGTGTTGAGCCTCAGTCCGAGACCGTTTGGAGACAGGCTGACAAATATAAGGTTCCGAGAATGATTTACATCAATAAGATGGATATTATGGGCGCCGATTTCTACAACGTGCTTCATATGATTCACGACCGTCTTAAATGTAACGCGGTTCCGATTCAGCTCCCCATCGGCTCTGAGTCTGATTTTCAGGGAATTATTGACCTCGTAGAGATGCATGCCGTTAAGTATTATGACGACCTCGGCAAGGATATTCGTATTGAGGAAATCCCCGATGACATGAAAGAGCTTGCCGAGAAATATCACAACGAGCTCGTAGAGCATGTCGCTGAGCAAGACGATGCACTTCTTGAGAAATACTTTGCAGGCGAAGAGCTTACTGTTGACGAGATTAAATCTTGCATCAGAAAGTCTACCATTGCAAATAAGATGGTTCCCGTAACTTGCGGTACTTCTTATAAGAATAAAGGCGTTCAGAAGCTCCTTGACGCAATCGTTGACTTTATGCCCGCTCCGACGGACGTTGAGTCTATAAAGGGCGTCAACCCCAACACGGGTGATGAGGAATTCCGTCATTCATCCGATACAGAGCCTTTTGCGGCTCTCGCATTCAAAATCGCAACCGACCCGTTCGTAGGAAAGCTCTGCTTCTTCAGAGTTTACTCGGGCAAGGTCGATACCGGCTCTACCGTTTACAACTCCGTTAAGGACGATAACGAGCGTATAGGCCGTATTTTGCAGATGCACGCAAACTCCAGAAAGGATATAGATTGCTGCTACGCAGGCGACATTGCCGCTGCTGTCGGTCTTAAAAGAACGACAACGGGCGACACGCTTTGCGACAAAGCCCACCCGATTATTCTTGAATCAATGGAGTTCCCCGAGCCTGTTATCCGCGTGGCTATTGAGCCCAAGACAAAAGCAGGTCAGGAAAAGATGGGTATTGCTCTTCAGAAGCTTGCCGAAGAAGACCCCACCTTCAAGTGCTACACCGACGAGGAAACCGGCCAGACCATTATCGCAGGTATGGGCGAGCTTCACCTTGAAATCATCGTTGACAGAATGCTTCGTGAGTTCAGAGTTGAAGCTAACGTAGGTAAGCCTCAGGTTGCATACAGAGAAACAATTACTCAGGAAGCCAGCGCAGACACCAAGTTCGCGCGTCAGTCGGGCGGTCACGGTCAGTACGGTCACGTTAAGATTCGCATTGAGCCCAACCCCGGCAAAGGCTATGAGTTTGTTAACGCCGTTGTCGGCGGCGCAATTCCGAAGGAATTTATCGGCCCTGCCGAAGCAGGTATCAAGGGCGCGATGCTTTCGGGCGTTCTTGCCGGCTACAACGTTGTTGACACAAAGGTTACTCTTTACGACGGTTCTTATCACGAGGTCGACTCTTCGGAGCTTGCCTTCAAGACCGCAGGTTCAATGGCGTTCAAAGAGGCAATGTCTAAAGCCGCTCCCGTTCTTATGGAGCCTATTATGAAGGTTTCGGTAGTCGTTCCCACAGAGTATATCGGTGATGTACTCGGCGACCTTACTGCACGCCGCGGACTTCCGCAGGGTCAGGAGGACAGAAACGGCGCAGCCGAAATTATCGCACTCGTTCCGCTTTCAGAGATGTTCGGATACGCAACCGACCTTCGTTCAAAAACACAGGGCAGAGGTCAGTATGTTATGGAGCCGCACAGCTATGCTCCCGTTCCGAGAAACATTGCTGAAAAGATTATTGACGAGAGAGCCAAATAATTTGATTTTGGGAAGTTTTTTTCAAAATCTATTGAATTATTCAAAATTTTTTGGTAATATATTACCGTGCAATTTATGTTTTAATCAAAAGGAGGACAAACACAATGGCAAAACAGAAATTTGAAAGAACCAAACCCCATGTTAACATTGGTACTATCGGCCACGTTGACCATGGTAAAACAACTCTTACCGCTGCCATCACAAAGACTCTCGCTATGAAGGGTCAGGCTAAGTTTGAGGCTTATGATATGATCGATAAGGCTCCCGAAGAGAGAGCACGTGGTATCACGATCAATACCGCTCACGTTGAGTACGAAACAGACAAGCGTCACTATGCACACGTTGACTGCCCCGGCCATGCTGACTATATCAAGAACATGATTACCGGTGCTGCTCAGATGGACGGCGCTATCCTCGTTATCGCTGCTACAGACGGCCCCATGGCTCAGACTAAAGAGCACCTTCTTCTTGCCCGTCAGGTTGGCGTTCCCTACATCGTAGTTTTCCTTAACAAGGTTGACCAGGTTGACGACGAAGAGCTCCTTGAGCTCGTTGAGATGGAAGTTCGCGAGACTCTTACCGAGTACGGCTTCCCGGGCGACGACACACCCATCATCAAGGGTTCTGCTCTTAAGGCTCTTGAGTACAACGGCAATGACCTTAACGCTCCCGAGCTTGCTCCTATCCTTGAGCTCATGGATGCTGTTGATAACTACATCCCCACACCCGACCGTATGGCAGACCTTCCCTTCCTTATGCCTGTTGAAGACGTTTTCACCATCACAGGCCGTGGTACGGTTGCTACCGGCAGAGTTGAGCGTGGTCAGCTTCGCGTAGGCGACGAGCTTGAAATCGTTGGTCTTACCGAAGAAAAGAAGAAAACAGTTTGCACAGGCGTTGAGATGTTCCACAAACTTCTTGACTATGCTGAGGCAGGCGACAACATCGGCGCTCTTCTTCGCGGCGTTGACAGAAAAGGTATTGAGCGTGGTCAGGTTCTTTGCAAACCCGGTTCAATCCATCCCCACACCAAATTCAAAGGTCAGGTTTACGTTCTTTCCAAGGACGAAGGCGGCCGTCATACTCCCTTCTTCAACAACTATCGTCCTCAGTTCTATTTCAGAACTACTGACGTTACAGGCGTTATCACTCTTCCCGAAGGCGTTGAGATGTGCATGCCCGGCGATAACGTTGAGATGACTGTTGAACTCATCACTCCTATCGCTATTGAAAAGGGTCTTCGTTTTGCTATCCGTGAGGGCGGCAGAACGGTTGGTTCAGGCGCTGTTACCGAGATTATCGAGTAATTAATAATTTCTGTAAACACGGCGGAGTTACCGAAAGGTAGCTCCGCTTTTTCCTTTTTGAAATGAAAAAGTCCCTTAAAACACTCTTTAAAAATTTCGTTTTTCGGCGCCGAACGGCTTTATTTGCAGAAATTTTTCCGACTATTGAATGTTCAAAAATGTTGTGCTATTATTGTTACGAATTGACAGTTCGGTTTAATAATTGATTAAGAGGTATACTTATGAAGCGTGATTTAGGAATTGGCAGATGCGGTCTGGCGTGTTGTTTGTGTTCTGAAAATGCGGATTGCGGCGGTTGCGGTTCAAACGGATGTCCTGATAATGATTTTTGTTTAAACAAAAAATGCTCGATTGAAAAGGGGCTGACGCATTGTTATGAGTGCGACGGGAATTGTAAAAAAGGTTTGCTCGGGAAAATTAAGCCGTAGGCATAAGAGAGTCGAACCAATACGGTTTTAAAACGCCCTCTTTTCGCCGTTACTGCGTCAAAAAGCCTCGCAAGGCGAAAGCATTGCTTCGTTTTTTTCCTTGTACCGACAAAAATATGACATTTTAAAACTGCGAAGCACCCAAAAAGCTTTAGTTTTTGCATAATCGGGTGTTTCTTCGACGCGTCAAT